>Ga0070698_100000646_pt1 | contig 37268 bp, 63 predicted proteins | sample KBSK1502metaG_FD_65477 | JGI IMG/M metagenome (GOLD analysis project Ga0070698, IMG submission 65477) | Corn, switchgrass and miscanthus rhizosphere microbial communities from Kellogg Biological Station, Michigan, USA - KBS K1-50-2 metaG | ecosystem: Host-associated > Plants > Roots >... | reverse complement strand
CTTTTTATTAACACATTTTCAGTCGATAAAGAACATTGGGGAAAGGGAAAGGCCATGGATAAGGCCATCGAAATCATCAAGGAAATCGTAGATCAGTTGAAGCCGCCTTCGGTCAAGTGGATCACTACGAACGACAGGTTTTTCGTTAAGCGCGGCTTTAAGCGGTCTAGGGAAGTGATTATGGAGTATGTGGTTCCACAGGAATCGTCTTTTGCGCAGCAAGCTGTTCGGGCATAATGCCTTTCATAATCAAAACAGTTTCTATTCTAACAAGTCTCCTATCAATATCGTTGAACTTATTATTCATCCAAAGGAATCCAGCAAAAATTGCGCCAAGAACAATAACCGTATCGACATGTTTTTTAAAAATATCCATCATTCCTCCGTATGGGTTCCATAGGATATCGTTTTTCCTCATTTGTGTCTAACGTGCCAAACCTGTTACAATCAAAATAAATTTTTAACAGGTGTCCCATGGGAAGACCTAGCACAAAAAAGCAGTTCGCCAAGCTTCCAGCTATTTCTAAAGAACAGCAAACGGCGGTTAATAAATTGCTGTCTAGATTTGAAAAACCGCTTAGCGAAGCCCAAAAGGGATATGAAAAATTTACCCCAGGGGGCGCTGCTGCAGAAAAAGGTTTTCAGCAATTCCAGCCAGACATGGGAAAAGACGCAGAACGTCTAGCCAAAGAATCGGCCGCTGGATACCGGGAGTTCCTTCCTGGCGGTGGAGGAGGTCAAGCCATAGCACAGGCAGCTCAGAATAGATTTCAGCAACAAACGTTGCCTTCTATCTTAAATGCCTTTGGAAGCGGCGCCAAGACATCCAGCGCACTCAACCAAGCGTTAGCTGCAGGTGCAGCCAATCTAAATACAGATCTAGGCGCTGAACTAGCCAGAATGCAGCTAGGGGCCGCCCAAGGCATTGGCGGCCTAGCCGGTCAACAAGGAGCGCTTGGCCTATCCAGGTCTGGGCAGCAACTTTCTGCTTTACAGGGAATGGGACAGCTAGGGCTTGGAAGGTCTGCACAAGATCTTGCCGCCATTCAGGGTTTGGGGCAACTTGGCCTTGGGCAAGCAAGCACTGGATTAGGTATTTCACCATTTGGATACCAGCAAAGGGGTAATCCTTTGTGGCAAGATTTACTGCTTGGAGGAATCGGCGGCGGTTCACAAGTGCTTGGTAGTTGGTTGGGTAGAGGCTAAATATGGCTAAAAAAGATTCATTCGCCAAGCAATTCAAGAAAGGCGCGTACCCAGACCAACCTCCTTATCCAGAAGGTCCATTTCTTAGGGAGCCAAGCCCATCATCGCAAAGAAAGCGAAAAGGCCTTGCATTGGGCACACAGGAACAAGCCAATCCAGGCATGGTTGGCAAGAACGACTTTAGGAAGAGGTAAATATGGCTTTCTTTTTGCCTGCACAGCCTTCTTTTGGAAATAGGCTTGCTGATGTATTAGGGCAGGCTAGCGCGGATATTGGTGCCGGATTAGCTAAAAGAGCGCAGAATCAAAAGACGCAAGCTAATATGGGAGTCTTGATTAACCCAAATTCTTCGGATATAGAAAAAACAGCGGCCTTCATGCGTCTTCCAGAAGAAATAAAAAAATCTGCTGGACCCGTATTGGCTTCTGTTCTAGGGCCATCAGCACAAGCAAACGCCGAACTTGCACAAGTGGAAAAATTCAGAAGGGGGGAAATAGGACAAATCCCGCCTGCTGGGCAAGGGATTTCCCAACAACAGCAACCTATGCCAGCAGCAATGGGCGGTCAGCCTGTTCAAGGCCAGCAAGCGCCTCAACAAAGCCCTATGCCAGGCGACATGTCTAGGGCGTCAGAACAAGATTTAAACGCTTTAGCAGCAATTTCTGGTCCTATAGGCAAAATGGCACAAAATGAAATCGAAAGAAGACATCGATCAGAAAAGCTAGATGTGGAAGCCTTCAAAACCACATCCGACTATAGGGAAAAAGTTTTAAGCGAATATGAAGCGTCCAAGAAAACAATAAATCAGCTTGAAAGAATGGAAGCTTTGGATAAGCAAAACAAGCTAACCAAGCCTTTGATGGCCAAGCTGTCTGAAAGTATGGGAATCCCATTAAGCGTCTTATCCAATCCCGCTTCTGAAGAATATCAAAAACTTTCCCAAGATTTGATGAGCAATATAACAAAAACTTTTGGCAACAGGATCTTGCAGGTTGAGGTTGAAAACTTCTTAAAGACCATCCCGACTCTTTTAAACAGCCAAGAAGGACGCCAACGAATTGTCAAGAATATGAAGATGCTTCTGGAACCACAAAAACTAGCTTATGAAGCATACAAAGACATCAGAAAAGAAGGCGGAAGAACCCCCATTGATTTGCACGAAAGGGTGCTAGAAAGAATGGAGCCTAAGCTTGATAAGCTTGCCGAAGATTTCAAAAAGAATGCCGGGGAATTCGCAATCATAATTTCTCCAGATGGAGCTGAAGTTAAGGTCCCAAGAAATAAGGTAGATGAAGCGATGAAAGCTGGGGGAATATTAAAATGACTTCGGCTTTTGACTGGAATCAATTTGAAAAAGTTACACCTGAACCCAAAGCGGAACCTCAACCACAGGCGGCTTTTGACTGGAATCAGTTTGAAAAGGTATCAGAAGCAGGTCAACAGCCTCAACAAGCTGGTATTCTGCGTGATGTGGCTAGAACCGGTGCCAGAATAGGCGAAACTTTAGTTGGACTTCCAGGTGATATAGCCAACCTACCTAAGACAGCGATGCGGTTTGTAGCTGGCAAAATATCCCCTAAAGCAAAGGAAAATGTGGAAGGGGCTTTATCAATAGCGTCTGGTGTTTTCCCAGGGGCGAACTTGCCCACTTCTGAAAAGTTAAGGCAGGAAGCGAAGAAGGTTACAGGTGAATATTTAGAGCCTCAAACAAGGGGTGAAAGAATCAGTGATGAAGTTGCTTCCGATTTTGCATCGCTGGCTGTTCCCATTAAAGGGAAGGTCCCATTTTTAAAAACCCTTGGAAGGTCTTTGGGTATATCTACTGCAGCCACTGGTGCTGGTGAATTGGCTGAAGAATTTGGAGCAGAAGAGGCCGGGAAGGGCGCAACAAAGATGGGCGCTATGTTTCTTGGATCTATGTTTAATCCACAAGGCGCCTCCAAATACGTTTCCAAGTTGTATGCCGACGCTAAAGATCTTCTTCCAGAAGGAGCAAAAGCGCCAGCAAAGAACTTGTCTAAAGAACTCAATGGTCTAAGCAAGGAGCTGGTTAAAGGTGGTTCCGCCCCATCAAAGACTAAAGCTATACAGAAGATTTCCGAAATTAACGGAAAGATTTCCAAGGGAATGGTGCCGGTTGATGAGCTTACTGAATTCAAGAAAAGCATCAACGAAGCGCGCGCAGGATTATATGAAGAGTTTAAATCAGACAAAGTAGGCCGAAAGATGGCCAAAAGAAACCTAGATTCTGTATCTAAGGCTATAGACAATTCACTAAAGGAATACGGGCAAACACATCCTGAATGGAATAAGCTTTATCAAGAAGCAAACGCTGGATATGGGGCTATTGCCCAAAGCAGAAAGGTAAGTTCATCGGTAGCTAGGTTTATAAGAGCAAACCCACACATTTCATCGGCAGCATTGGCGGGCCACCTATTCGCAACGCCGCATGCAGCTGCAACTTTAGGTGGTGGAGCCCTGGCCCTTAAGGGCGTCGAACTGATGACAAGAATCGCAAAAAGCCCAACGCTTAGAAAATATTATATGCAAGCGATAGAAGCAGCTGGGAAAGAAGACGCGGCATCCTTTGCCAGAAACATGAGTAAAATGGACGAAGAAATTAACGCAAAGAAAAATTAATCTTCCCAGCAATCTCGCCAAAGAAAAGAGCCAACGATTAAAGTTGCTATTAAAATTGAAGCTGCTATCCCCATATTATTCCTTTTCCCTGCTTATAACAGCGCTTGGTAAAACCAGCCCATGGGCGAACATAATAGTTCTTATAGCGACTAGTTCTTGTTCTATCCTATTAATTCTTTTGCTAAGGTCATGCGTTTCGTCTTTCACTTCGGTTATTTCTTTCTTCAATTCTTCCTTCATCTTCCCCATTTCGGTTTTGATTAAACGCTGTACCCAAAAAACCACACCAAGCGCCGCCAAAACCGTGGTTGATATTACAGACATTACTTCTGTAGTCAGTTCCATATTTTCTCCATTTGCCCATCCACTATACCACTCATCTCCCTTAAAGTCGACGTGAAGAAATCATTTTAGAAAATGATAGGTTAAAAAATTTTGTTAACATACAATGGAGCCAAAGACCTTCCCATCTAAGGAGTCCGTATGGCTAATCCCCTTTTCAACGCCTATAGCTTCCCTACTCCATTCAATCAGCCATTCCCCTCCCCCGTAGTCGCGCAAAGAGCCCCAACCTCTTCTGATGTTCGGAATTCAAGTGGCGTTACATACGGATTCGGGCAAATCTGGGTCGACCAAAACGCAGACACAATCTACGCCTTATCTAACATTTCTTCAGGCAATGCAGACTGGGAGGTTTTGGGCGGATCGGGTTCAGATGTTAACACCCTAACCGGCGATTCAGGCGGCGCTATCTCCCCTTCGGGCGGCAACATCAATTTGTTGGGCGGTTCAGGAATAAGCACCGTTGGGTCTGGAAGTACAATCACCTTCAATGTAACTGGCGCAGGCCTTGAATATACAGAAGTTACTGGAACATCCCAGGCCATGGCGATCAACCAAGGCTACGTTCTGAACAATGTCGGTCTAGTTACAGCAACCCTTCCCGCTGTAGCGGCTTTTGGTTCGGTGGTTGCGGTAGTGGGAAAAGGTTCTGGCGGGTGGAGAATAGCCCAAAATGCTGGGCAGACAGTCCACCAAAACTCAACCGATAGCACGACTGGAGTTGGTGGTTCCGTATCTTCAACAGCTAGGTACAACACAGCATATTTAGTATGCATCACAGCCAACACTGATTGGGTGGTCTACGATTCACAAGGAATTCTAACCTTCGTCTAAGGAGACAGTATATGGTCTTACAATCAGCCGTAGGCGTTCTTCCCCTTCCAGTGGCTGATGGGGGAACAGGTGCAGCTACCTTAACGGGCGTCCTAACTGGAAATGGCACTTCTGCTGTTACGGCAAACGCGGTCACACAACACGGTGTTTTGATTGCCGGCGCATCAAATGCTGTTTCTTCTTTATCTGTAGCTTCTACTGGGCAAGCACTTATGGGTTCTAGTGGTGCTGACCCGTCCTTTACATCTACTCCAGCTTTTGGTGGAGCTATCAGCGCCGCAGGTAACATAGTAGCTTCTGCTTCTTCAGCTGGCGCTACTGTCAGCCTTCAAGCTACGAACTCAAATAACGCAAACATAGCCTCACATGCTCAAGTTCAAATCGCTGTGGGTGGCACATCTGGCGGTAATCCTTCTTTACTTTGGCAAGTAAGTGGCGTTGCAGCAGATGACTGGGCTGCTGGCCCCGATAGGGCAAATTCCTATAGATGGTGCCTAAGCGATGGAGATGTTGTTGGGACTGCCGATAGAATAAGAGTCGATCACACTACAGGGAATCTTTCTGTAGTTACTGGTGATGCTAATGTGCTTGCTGGCGGCGTTTCTGCAACTAAAGCTGTAATCGGCGGCAATAATTCTTCTTCGATAGCCAATTCAGACAATACCAACGGTGCCTCTAACGCAATTCTTTCTGCTTCAGTTGGTGGAGCTTCGGGTGGTGATCCAGAAGCCCAGTTCGTCATTCCTTCTGGCGCCACGTGGAGCATAGGCGCTGATAATTCTGCTTCTGACGCTTTCGTGATTGCTGCTTCTGCTGCACTTGGCACCTCCAACGCAGCGTCTTGGTCTACAGCGGGGGCTTTAACCAATGCCGGGGCACTTACAGTAACCGCAGGCAACATCCAGGCTTCTAATGGAAATCTTGTCCTCAACACGGCTGGCAATAAAATCGTTAGTACAAGCGTTGGCACTACTGCAGCCGCTGGGGCCAATTCGTTTGGTTCCGTAACTTTGTCAGGTGGTACAGCAACTGTAGCTACCACATCTGTAACGGCCTCTTCACTTATCCATATTTGGCGCCAGTCTATAGGTGCTACTGGCGCCGCAGCGCTTGGGCATCTATCCGTTGGGACAATAGTCGCCGCTACTTCTTTCGTCATTAATGCAGTTCAAGCAGCAGACGCTACAGCGCTACAGGCTTCTGATGTATCTGTTATTGGCTGGATGATCGTTAACTAAGGGTTACAATGACTTATAGAAACGATGCTGCTTTTGACACCCTAAGGTCTATCGCCGGATCGGCAATTACCGGAAGCTTTCAAAGCCTTGGAGCATCCCTAACTCTTCCTGGGCTAGTTATTTGTTTTAAGAATCAAACAGACGGCGACGTAATAGTTGGCGTAAGCTCCACAAATCGTCTTGTTCTTCCTTCAAACTCATTCACCATTTACGACATAAGAACTAACGCCCCTTCTACGATCAATTATATGTTTGCAGAAGGCACACAGTTTCAGGTTAAGGCTGGGACTTCAGCGCCAACTAGTGGCACGTTCTACATGGAGGCTGTCATAGCACAGAAGTCAGCCTAATGAGTCAAGCCGGCGTTCTTAGCGACAAAAGCACAAGCGCTGCTGATATTGAAGTTTTAACCGGCAATTCTGGTGGCCAGGTTGGGCCAACACTGGTATCGGGAAAATATAATGTTAACATCCTTGGATCTGGATCTGTAAGCGTAGTTGGCAACCCAGGCACAAGCACCTTAACTATATCTGTAGCCGGAGCAGGCATGACCTGGTCGGCTATATCGGCATCGCAAGCTTTGGCAGTTAATAGCGGCTATATATGTGTTGCCCCTGGTGGGGCCTTATCGCTTTCGCTCCCAGCTACAAGCATAGTCGGCGACAGCATATCGGTCATATTAGACGGCGCCACTAGCTTCACTATCACCCAAGGAGCTGGCCAACAAATCAGAATCGGAAATGTGGCCACTACCGCTGGTGTTGGTGGCAGCTTGGCTTCTACACAGCAAGGAGACTCCATCACCATGGTGTGCTCCGTGGCCAATCTAAAATGGAATATTTACTCATCAATGGGCAACCCAACGGTTGTTTAGAAATATAGGTTAACAGTATGGCAACCAACAATGCCGTCAACGTTTCTGCTGCTGGACTTGTTAAATATGATGGCGCTGGGACTTTTAGCGGTGTTACCGTAACCAATCACTCCCCATTAATAGGCGCAGCTTCAAATGGCATCACGTCATTAGGCCCGCTAACCAATGGGCAATTAGCAATAGGAAGCACGGGCGCCGACCCATCGGCCGCCGCGCTTACGGCTGGTTCTGGCGTCAGCATTAGCAATGGCGCCGGATCGATCACTATCAATTCGGTTGGTGGAGGTATTAGCTGGACTGTTGTAACAGGAACTTCGCAGGCTGCAGCTGTAAATAGTGGCTATATAGCCAACAATGCTGGGCTTGTAACCGTCACATTGCCGGCAACTTCTGCTGTTGGAGACTTAGTTGCCGTTACGGGAATTAATAACGCAACCGGATGGAAGATTGCGCAAAATGCTGGAAATCAAATTTTCTTTGGAACGTCTAGTACAACCGGAGGAGCTGGTGGCTCGCTGGCTTCATCTGCCACTAGGGACACCGTATATTTGGTATGTATGACAGCAAACGCCACATGGAACGTAGTAAGCTCAATCGGAAATATCACCGTTGTGTAGGGAGTCATGGCTATCACAAGCACAAATATCAATGATTTGGTGGCGCTTACAAGCGTTCTTGAAATTTCTTCTGGATCTGTTATAGAAAACGTAACCTATACACATTCAACTAGAAGCATGACTTTTGCTGCTCAACCCGCCTTCTCGTTGTCCGCGGCTGATTTTTTAAGCTTCTCAACTATATTGAACAACTTTAACACCAACGTTTTCTATGTATTCAATGTTAACGTAAATGGATTTGCAACCTTTGAAATATCCAAGGTTTTAGACGTAAATGATGGAGTAAGCACGTTGACATTTGACTTTAGAAAAGGAGTTAGGCCTATTTATCTAATTACAGCAACCTATCCCTCAGGAAACCTGTCTTTTGCCCAAAGAACCATATCGCCGACATTGACATACGAAGAATGGGTTTATTTTCAACAGGCTAAGTTTCACTACGAACAAGAAATTAGAAAGGTTTTCAATATTTAGGAATGTATGGCAACCAATAACGCTTGGAATAGTTCTAATCCTGTTGAAATAGCCAAGGGCGGCACTAACGCCACTTCCATGGCTACAAGCACGGGCATAGTTAAGTATGATGGCACGCGCCTGGTTACCAGCTCCACAGCTTTAATTGATTCTTCTAATCGAATGACCAATACTTCTCAACCGGCATTCGCCGCTTTTATGAACACAGGAGTTACAAACGTTACTGGAGATGGAACAACATATACCGTTGTTTGGGACTCAGAATCTTTTGATCAGGGAGGAAACTTCTCTTCTACAACTTTTACCGCGCCCATAAGCGGACTTTATAGATACGAAGTTTTGATTGGCTTAGCTGGAGTGACAGCGCTTCATACTGCGCTTCTCGTTCAGCTAACTGTAGCAGGATTTTCGTGGCAAGTAATAAGGTGCAATCCTGGAACAATACAAGATGGGGGTGGTTTTTTAAATCTTTGCGGCACAGCCCTCATTTCTACCACATCGGGCCAGGGTGTTGTAATCCATGTCACTGTGTCCGGAAGCACAAAAACTATCGGGCTTACTGGGGTTATTGGAGCGGAGCTATTTAACTGGTTTAGTGGCAGTTTGGTTTGCTAAGGGAATAAATGGAAAACGCCGAAGCTCCCCAGCCGAATTTGATTCACAAGTGGGGCGAAAGTTTTGAAGCCTTCTTTGAATCCATATCCGATTTCTTTTTAGCCATTTCTTGCATTATTTTTTATGGGCTAAAAATTTTGTTTAAATCTGTTTTTTATGGTGGCCCAAACAAGAAAAAACCGTGGATAGTAATCTTGATCAAACTAGCCATTCAGGTTTTAACGATGGTGTTGCAGCGTAAAGAAGACAAGAAGAAAAAGCCCCACAAAAAAGGGGGCAAAAAGGAGAATTTATGACCTGGGCCATACCTATCACCATTCAGGATCTACTTGAAACTCTTCTGGAAGGTTTATTGTTCTTCTAATAAAGAAATCTGCCAAAAATTCATCTAGCGCTTTAAAACAAGAAATCATTTGTTTTTCGTTGCCTTCTTTGTAGAAAGTGTAGGCAGCGACGAGCTGTTTGTAAGTAATATCGTCAAGACATGTGTTTTCTTCGCACAGAAGCATTCTTTTGGCCAGGGCCGTATTTTCGTGGGCTAGCTGCTCCCAAATTCCATAGTACATCGGAAAGGCTGGGGAAGACGCAAGCAGAAGTGACGCTACACCGAAAACCTTCATAAACGACTTTAGAAGCCTAAATTTTGAAGTCTTTTTCTCAACAGCTATGGTCATACCACCAACAACGATATCTTCGTTTCTAGGGGCCTCAGAAATTGAACAAATGGAAACTGGTGATCGCATCTTAAAGCCAATGACCCTTGTTGGTCGCCGACATCGCGCATAAGGTTCCGTGCGTTGGTTTTCTTGCATATTCACTCCTTGGTGTAAGTAAACTTTTTACCACTAGGTTCGATATGCTACTCGTTTTTTGAAAAATCCTGAAAGAGTTCTTTTGGGTACATGCGCTGCAATTCCAGAATTTTCTTGCAGTAACTTTCGTATGCGCCGTGAAGCTGATCTGAAAGGTTTCGGTTGGATTGATGCAGGGGAACTGGAAAACAAAAGTTTCCCCCGAAAATTGTGTCGGGGAATATCGCAGAAACGTAAATCACATGCTCCTCTTCGGACATGGAAAGGCGAATCCCGGCCGGCCAGGAAGGCGAGCTGTTTTGTATGAATTTTTTGCAATGCTCCACATTCCTATCAAAATCTGGATGAGCCTTTTCTGCGTCAAACCTTATCCTCTTTGTGGGGCCGCTGGAAGAAAGGAAGAAGGTGTTTCGCTTCATGCTTCCCACTCCCTGGGGTTATATTCTCCCCCAAGCATCTTCATGAAAAGAGGCCTAAATTCCTGCTGTGGAAGGGAATAAAGAGCCTGCTTATAAAATGTGGGATGTATTACGCCATGGTCTTCGATTTTGAATGAAACCGCTTTGAAGGATTCCGGATACTTTGCTTTTACGGCCCACACAAAGGCCTTGTTCGCCTTCACTGGGTCAACCTGCTTGGGCTTCGGGACCGCGTTCATCTGAATGCAAATTTGATCGAAGTGTTTCCTTAACTTCTCAGGGCTTAAGCAGTTCTTACACCAGAAGTCGTCGTTCGTGGCCCACTCAATGGCTTTACGAACCTCATCCACAGGCCTTTTGTCCTTCTGTAAGATGTCGTCGAAGGCCTTGGCCCACTTGGCCGCGTTGGGTTGCTTGAATGTGGGTCTTATCTCCTGGATTTTCTTAAGAAAAAAAGAAGAAAGGGCTTCGGCGTCAGCCGAAGGGGCGGCGGTAGCCGCTTTAGTCTGAGCGCTTTCTTTTATATTTCTTTTAGTTAGATCAGCATTAGTTCTAGTCAGTATATAGTTTGCGTCCTCTTGTAGAGGATCCTCTACCACAGGATCCTCTACAGGAGGACACTGTAAACTTTTTTTGAAAATAGGGAATTCTGCCACCTCGTAAAAGAACCGCCTGAACTTGCAAACCCTTCCCCTTTTGTCGGTTACGTCTTCTATGTATTCCGTTCTTCGTATATACCCAGCTTCTATGGCCAGCTTAAGCATTTTGTATATAAATTTTTTTGACTTCCCTTGGTCTTTTATGAAAAAGGGTATAGAAATTTGCCAGTCATCTGGGAAGCTTAGGCAGTACCATATAAACCACCTGCATTCGGGCGGTATTGTTTTGTCCCTGGGGAGGGCAGTGGTGGTTGTAACGTAGTTTTTGTTGTGTGACGAGCGGACAATGCAGTTGTGGAGGCGTTTTTTTTCTTGCGTCATATGAACCCTTGTTGTGCCGACACTTAAACAAGGAGCGACGCGCCACAAGAAAAGATATACAAATTCTTTTAGATGTTCTATATCTTAAGAATCGGGTATCTTTGTCGAGACGGCGCTCCTTTTGCGGGTGTGTCGTTAGGCCCTGCTAGGCCTGAGTTGTTTCTGTAACTGTTTGCCTCTAAAGATCCGTCTTTAGGGGCTTTTTTCTTTTCACAGCCTACTCCTTCTAACACATTTTGTTCTAGGCGTTTCGGTTAAAATAGTTCGTTTCATTATTTGGTTTTTATTAACAACTTCTTAAGCTTAAAGCGCCTGCAGCTTTTGTTTTGCATAAACTTCTTTAGTTAAAAAATGTATTTGTATATCTTTGTCCCCCAAAAGGGGGACATATGCAAACACTGGTGAATGATTGGTGCATTGCGCCGTTTAATTCTTTAAGGCAAAGGGCTTGTGCCGTTGCCGAAGATCACTTAAGCCAAGCCGTTCTTATAGCCACCATTTCCGGCGTGGTTCTGGCGATTATCTGTTCGGTTTCTTTGGTTTTTATCGCTGCGTATGCGTTTTTGGGCGCCACAGCGTTCTTTGCTTTGGCGCGGCTTAAGGACAGCAAATCAATCGAAGAAATCAGTTCTTCTTCGGCTTCCATCAAAGAGGCTACGGGCAAGATTTCCCAAGTCAACGAAGCATTTTCTAGCCAGATTGGCGCGCTTAAAGAAGAAAATCGTCAACTCAACGAAACGGTCATTCAAATTTCCAAGGATCGTGGAGTTATGAAAATCCACATCGACTTGCTTAAGGGCATTTTGGACAAAGCAGAAGAAGAAAATGCGAAGTTAAAACAGTGCGCGGAATCTGTTCGTGAAAGCAAGGATCAGCTCCACGATGAAGTGGAGTCCCTGAAAAAGGAAAGGGATTCTTTGAACATGTGCGTTAATTCCCTTGGCGATAAGATCGATGGTCTTAGGGAAGTTAACCGCCTACTTTCAGAATCCAGCCTTAAGAATTCTGAAACCTGTAGCTCCATGAAACAGGCGAACCAAGACCTTTCATCCAATGTGGGCAACCTAAGGGATGTTGTGGCTTGTTTGGAAGCTGGGGTTGGGAATATGACGACTTCACGCGTTCCCGGGGAGGCTGGCGAAGTAGATTTTGAATCCGTTTTGCGTCAGGCAGGTGCCTTAAAGGATGAATGCGCCGCCTTATCCGAAGAAAGGGAAAAGACAAGAAGGATGCGTGAAGATTCAATGACGTCCATGATGGCAATGATGGACCTGTTGAGTTTGAAAGCTAAGACATTATCTAAAAAAGGAATACTATGAAATCTTCTACAATTGAAAAGTTGTGTGAATTTAAAGATAAGTTTGGGAGGTTCTTTGTTCATAAGAAAAAATTAAAGGCGCTTTCTAATTATTCAAGCACCTTGCCTATAGAAAAAAATCACAAGACGGCCATCAAGCTAATCGAAACATTTGCTGATGCAGGTTTTTTGGAAGAGGAGGACGTTACCTACCTGAACCACCTTCTGGAAAGGTACGAGGTTAAGTTTACCGAATGGGCGCATAAGACCAAGTGGCTTCAACAGCATATGAAGAAGTTGGCTGACGAGAAGAGGGGGGTTCAACCAAAGCCGCAATACAAAGAAGTCACCATCTTTGAATTTATGGAAAAGAAGAAAAGCGAACAGGTTGTGTCGGTTCCCCTAGAAATCTTGGCTCAACAGTCCCAAGCTAAAGGACTGCATGTATGATTTACGTTTTGCTGATCATTTTAATGGTGATGGTTTGCTATCTGATCGTATCCGTTAAGGAAGCGAAGGAGACTGCAGAACGCATTGAATACAAGCTGAAGAATATGCAGCCACCACAAGAAAGGCCGTTTGTTTCACAGATACCGTCCAGGCCTGTTGTACAGAACCCTCAACCCGTTGCGCAAATTGTGCCACAACCAGTGGCACAATTGCCCTTAGAGCAGGCGTCTCTTTCTAGAAAAAGGGGCCCTATGTCCGCCGAAGTTAAACGGAAGATTTCCGAAAGCCTAAGGCGGACTAAGGAAGAAAGGGAGGCTGCTAAGCCGTCTGTTCAACCAGTTGGGGAGCCTCCGCAGGTTTCTTGACAAATTTCTTTATGTAGGCCGATTTAAAAGATTGTATTACCTCCTTTTCCAGGGCGCATTGAACGATCTCTTCGATTGGCCTATTCTTTTTATGCGCAAGAAATTGAACGTATTCTTCTAGGTAGGCGGTAGTAATGCCGTCTATTTCAAATATTTCCTTAAGCGCCTCCATGGGTTCAAAAAGTGTTTCCGATTGTGCCACTTCTTGCGCCGATTCGATTTTTTCCTCTATGGAAATAGTTGATTTTTTGCTTTCTTGGGGTCGATTTGTTGGTGCATTTACGGTAACAAAATCGTCTTCAGGATCTTTGGCAATGCGCTGTTCTGGTGGAGTTCCCTGGATGTCGTAGCCTTCGTCTTCGCTATAACAAGCGCCAACTACATCTGAAAAAAGAACCCTGGCCAGCATAGAAAGCGCCCTAGCAAAAAGCATGGCCTTAGGGTTTTTACGCCAGTTGTCATTACTTGTTAACCCAGCAAGCTTGGCGTCTTCCATGTCATATTCGCATCTATAGGAATCGTGATTGTCTTTTCGGACGCCGATGATTACGCACTTTTCCCTGGTATGCTCAACCACTTTGATACTATGACCCGCTGATCGTATTCGATCGCTAAGTAGATGCGCAGACATAGTTATCTTGCCCTTGATGATGTTGAAGGCTCCATTGATCGCCTTCATGGGCGACACGCCAAAGTCGGCTGCACTAAGCATTAGGTTAAATAGCGTTGCTTCGTTCATGCCAGCATAGCTGCCTGAACGAGCGGCCATTATAGCCAGTTCCTTCAAGTTGCTTATTTGGTCTTTGTTGTACTTGATTAGGTTGGTCATGATGTTTTCCTTAATGATGATGTTGTTTCTTCGTAAATCTCAATGCCAGGTATTTCAAGCATACCAAGCTTGATTGCATGCTGTATGGCTTCTTCGTTGACCATAAGATATTGGCTAGGGACTTTTGCTTCGTCGACAACCCTAAACTTGGTCGTTCGCTTAGTTACCATAATCGCCCCATCTCCAGCGGGCACAATTGATTGGACGGGCGCGACTGAATCTTCTTCTAGGTCTAGAAGGGATACTTTAGATTTAAGTTCAGTTTCCTTTTTCAGGCGTTGCTCTTCTAAAAGCTGGAGGTATGAACAAGTTTTTCTATTCGCGTCGTCGATGAAGGTGTCTAGAATTGAAGTAAGCTCCTTCGCCTTGTCGTTGATTGAAGTGGTCTTCTTCCTATAGGGTTCTGTGATGCGCTTGCGGCAATCTTCTATGAATTTTTTCCACGTCCTGGCTTTGTTGTAAAGAAACGTGGCTTCCTTATAGCTTTTGTCGTCTACTACGCGAATGTCTGATTTGATTAGATATCCGAAAAGCTCCTTGGCGCAGCCCTCAACTGTTTCGCTATATAGCTCAACGGGCAGGAATTTACTTTTTTCTTTAACTAAAAAGTTTTCTAAAATCTCTTCATGGTCTACAATCGGGGTTGCATTCATACATGTTTCCTTGGTTTGCCGCTCAGCGCAGGGCGGTTGTCTTTCATTTTCATACTCCTTCTCCTCCTGGCTTGGTTTGGTTGGGAGGAGTTTTTCTTCCTGATAGTTTATCATTTTTCGCCATTTTTGATAATCAAATCATGTGTTAACCAGAAATTGTCTACCAACCTAAGACATTCTTTCATTATGTTAACGTCATAAGTAAACCTAACAACTTCGGGAAGTTCGCCATATTTATTCAGCTTTAGAAACAGAAAAGTAGGCGCTATCGGTTTGCCGGCGCCGACAAGCAGATGCCGATAAAGGTGAGCCTGCTTATTCCAGTAAGGAGCATTCACTTGGGCGGAAGTTTTGTAGTCGATCAAAATACGTGGGCCTATGCCATGAAACTGAATCACGGCGTCAACGCATCCTGTAATCATTTTCTCATCGTCATAATGCCTTGCTTCCGATTCGATGAAAGTAGGGCGAGCATCGTTCATCCATTTCTTAAAGCTTGTAAAATATCCAATTTCGTCTCTTCCAAGTATTGGCGGCTCCCCATGGACAAAGTCGCAGATTCCTTGATGTACATTACTACCAATTCTGGCTTTGTTGGCGAGGACTTCGGGGTCGATTCCGAATAGGTCAGACTCTTTTGTCAACACTTCCGTGACACGGGCGTATTGTTTGCCGTTGTGTTCAAGCATTTAAGGCGCCTCTTTTTGATTATTTTTATACACCCATACCGAAAAATTCGCCCATGGCTTGTAAAATGCCCCAAAAGAATCTTGTCCTTCTTCGCCACCTTTCCCAATTAACACGATGAAATCAGCCCCTATTTCGGCCGCTTTTTGTTTTGCCTTTTCAATAAGATTGTCAAAGTTGGCATATGCATTTCCGGTTGTTCTTATAGTTCCAAGTCTAACGCAAGGGTGCCTGGAGTTTTGAAAAAAAAATTTCACATTATGTGGATAGTGCTTTTCACGAACCTGGGCATCCTCGTCTAAATACAAAGAAGCCCCTGATTGCTGTAATTCCGCATAACCCATCGTAGTGATTAAAATTGCTAATGCTGTAGAAACTTTTATTATTAAATTCATTAGCGTCTCCTTTAAAACTGATTTCCTTTGTCCTAGACTTTAATAATTCTAAGAATTAAAATCAATGGTGAAATGGAGATCAATATGGATTTAAACAAGTACATGGAAGACAACAAAATTTCACCCATGGAAATGGCCTATCGCGCTAAAGTAGGTCTGGCTAGTATTTATCGCATTCTTGCCGGGGGCAAGCCACTAAAAACCCTGGCTAGAAAAATTTCAAAAGCTACAGATGGGAAAGTAACCATTGAGGAGTTGATGTATGGAAGCACAGACCCAGGAAGCGGAGGCTTTAGTAGGCCTAACCGCAATCGGTACGTACGCACATGTGACGCGGGAAGCGATCTGCCAAGCGATCAGGCGGGGAATTCTGAAGGCTGAAAAGGTAAATGGCGCGTGGATCACTACGAAAAGCAATGTAGACCATTATATCGTCAACAAATACAACCGGGAAGAAAAGGCGAAAAGCAAAGAGGGAAGAAAGATTTTTGACATAGGAAGCGGCATTATGTCCGTAAAGGCCAGCGCTAAATATCTTAGCGAAGAATTGGGCAGAAAGGTTTCTATGCAAAGGGTTTACTACATGATCGCTAGGGGATATCTTGTGGCCTATAAGCAAGGATCTTCTTGGGTTGTTATGGAAAAAGACCTGCAGGATATCGTTCGTATTGAACAAGAAGCGGAGATGGCTGTTTTACAAAAATAGCAAATTTGTTTTTAATGACCCCCACTACTAAGGGGGTCAATGCTGATCTTCAGTGTGTTTGGCAATCCCGCGCCACAAAAGCAAACTAGGTTTTCTTGCCGTTCTGGTAAGCCCATTTGCTATGACCCTTCATCCAAAGATAAAGAATACATCCAGTGGCAGATAAAGCCCACGGCCCCCAAGGAGCCGTTAATAGATCCCATAGAATTGACTTTAGTTTTTTTTCTAGAAGTTCCTAAGGGCACGTCAAGGTTAAAAAGGACGCAAATGCTCAATAGGATCATACTCCCCAACAAGAAGCCTGATGAAGATAACCTGGCCTATATCGTCACTAACGCTATGAAAGGTTTGGTGTACGTAGATGATAGCCAGATATGCGCCAAGCACGTATATAAGTTCTATGGAGCGGAGCCCAAGACGGTGATCAGGGTTAGACCTATCTTGACTATGGAAAGATTAGGACTAGACGTAGACGAGTTCTTACACCCAAAATGAGGTTAAGATGCCATTCAAATCCAAAGCACAGCAAAAATTTCTGTTCGCTAAGAAACCTGAAATAGCCGAAGAGTTTGCAGAAACGACACCAAAAAGCGCATATAAGAAGCTGCCTGAACATGTGAAAAAGAAGAAGGGAGCGAAAAAGGGTGGAAAAAAGTAAGAAGTTAAAAAGGAGCGTGTATGACCACTGAAATCGTGAAGACATTTAGCTTAGACTCAACAGGTCTTCCAGACCTACTTTTTATAGTTTCTTGTATGGGCATAAGTGGGTTGCTGGTTTCGCGATGTGAATTAAAAGATAGGGTCAACCTAGAAGTAGTATTTGAAAAAAGGCAAAAAGATGGAAACGCAACATAATGACCATTATCAGACGCTTGGGAAAGACCATAAAAACATAAGCGTTCACGTTAGGTGTGCTGAATGTGGCCGTAAGGATGTTGTGCAGGTTGGATATTTTGAAGAATTTGAATGGAAATGTAGGTGCGGCGAAGTGATTGCTGTTAGATATCCAGATCCCGATCACCCGCTTCCACAGGGAGAAAGGGGATAAAAAGCCCTGGCCGTGTGTTCTTTCCTGATATTTTCGCACCAGGGCGCATCTATCTTTGGTGCTTAAGTTTCGAAACGATGTGCACTCTAGCCTTTAGGCCCTTTTCTTCAGAATCCTTTTCGCTTTTATCGAAAGGATGAGGCCCAAGCGCTTCTTTTTCAGTCTCCTTCTTGTTGATACAAGAAGAATGTATAAATATGCCTCCCGCCAAGCAGGAAGCGACTATAATCGCTATAAGCATAAAGCCTCCTTAGGCTATTTGCTAGTACCTTGCCATGGTTCTTCTGGAGTATTGCCAGTACAATCGCCATGAATATTGGACGGATCTACATCACGGTTTCTGCTTTCATTTTGGTCATAGGTGCCTGTGTCAGCAACGCTTGTTGTTGATGTAGTTGAAGTAGTAGTAGTGGTGGGGGTTTTAGTTTTGTCTTTGTCGTTATGTGAGGCGAAAATGGCACAAGCGCAGGCAAGCGATCCAATCAGAACGGTTAAGAACATGTGTGACTCCTTGGTTTGTGTTAATGCAGGCGATACATTACTAAAAAGTTTCATTGCGATACAGGAATTTTTGAAAATCTGCAGTATTGGCGTAAAATCGCCAAAAACGCGTTTAAATGGCCAAAACAAAGCGAATTTGCACAGCGCCACTGAATGCATCCCCTAAGACGAAATAGTTGAAATTTGGGGTGTTTGGTGTAGAAAAATAAATTGTTAACACATAAAGTGGTCTTGATATGGAAGAGAAGAAGGCGAAGAGCGAAGCGGCTGTTTCGCGAAAGCGCGGACCGTACAAGCCAAGGAAAAAGAAGCTGAAAACCAATGAGGCACAGTTGGTTGAGGACTTGGCAAGCATTCTGTGTACGATGGAGGAGATGAGCAAGATAACGAAGATGAGTGTGGAAGACCTTGATAATCAATACGGTAAGGTCATCGAAAACGCGCGCGCGAATGGCAAAAGCTCCCTTCGCCGCCTTCAATTACGCATAGCCCGCGAAGGCAATGCAACCATGGCCATTTTCCTAGGGAAAGTCTTGCTCAACCAGCGCGAAGAAGAATCCAAAGACGCGCCCAAATTCAACATTACCATCAACAACGTGCCCAAAGATAAGCCCGCTGAGGCAAATGCCGCCGAAGAGTGACCCAAGCAAAAGCTTAGGCTTAGAGCAGCGCTTTAGCATTGATTATATTCGCAAGGAAGCCGATTCAATTCTTCGCTGCCTTTACGACAACCCTGAAGACCCCATAAAAAGGGCCAAGAAGCGCGCTATAACGGCTTTGCTCACGGACGACGACATAAGCATTGCGCTAACCAATCTTAAGCATTCACGAAAAGAGGATCCTATGGACAAGCAAATCAATAAAGTTAAACAAGACATCGAACAAGACAAGAAAGTGAAAGCCAAAAAAGATGTTAACGATCTTCTAAAGATGGACAAGAAGTTCGACAAGAAGCTGGATAAGTGTGACGACATGATGAAGAAGGGCAAGAAGTGATCTTGCGCACATTATTTGGACATAAGATAAAGATATACACAGAAAAACGCGTTTTCTTGTGCACGTTATAGGCATAAACGATGGATGAGCTAAAAGAAGCAAGCCTTGTAAAGGCATCCGAACGCGTTAGCGATCTGGGATCGGCGGTCTACTATATTAAGCGCGTAGCCAGGCTTTTGCAGAAGCATGGATTGCTTAGCGATGCTTTGGACTTATACGTTCAGAAGATTAAAGAGGCCGCTTTACATGGCATAGATCGCGTGATCGATGTGTCGGATTTTGAATGAGGTATTAGATGAGAACCAAAGCCCAAAGAGCCTTTGATATTTGCAAGGCCGACGATTACCTAAGACGTGCGGCCAAGCTATTGGCGGCTAATCATTTGCTTACGGCATGCCAAGAAGCTGAATTAAGGGACCTGCGCAAGCACTGCGATGATGAAATTGGCAGGCTTGATGATATGGAAGTGGTGGAGCCGGAAGAAGAGGGCGTCATCCCTTTCTAGTTGTTAAGGATTACTTAACAACTGCCACGCTTGTTGTTTTGCTTTCTTTCAGCAGGTCATAGAACTTTTGGTCGTTTTCCCTAAAGCGTTGGTCCATATCTTTGCGAAGGTCGATGAACATTTCGTATAGCCTATCTGTCCTGGCCTCAGCACGCTGTATTTGGAATGCCAGGAATAAAAAACAAGCCACAACAATTCCGGCAAGACTAAACCATTCGGCTGAAAACATCGTCGGAAGCGTTCTTTTTTCCACTGCTACTTCCTTTGCTCCTTTAGGAGGTCGATGAACATTTCGTATAGGCGGTCTGATCTTGCTGCCTGCTCTTTAATGTCCTGCCTAAGCTCTTTATATATGAAGAAGCAACATCCTATCATAATGGCCGCTAAGCTAAACCATTCAGCTGAAAACAGCCAGGGAATCTTTTTCTTTGGTTCTGTCATACTTTCCTCACCTTTTGCCCACAAGGTTACCACAAATGTCCCTAGAACACAACATTAACCTCCCCTACAACTATTCTCCTCGCCCCTATCAAAAGCCCTTTTGGTGGGCTATGCAGGACGGCATTAAACGTTGTGTTCTTGTTTGGCATCGTCGTGCCGGCAAAGAAAAGACCTGTTGGAATTATTTAATAACGCAGGCCTTGCAGCGTCGCGGCACCTACTACTACATCTTCCCGGACAATAAGATGGCGCGCCGCATCATATGGGACGGCATGGACAAGGAGGGCTTCAAAACGCTTCACCATATCCCCGACGAGCTTATAGACGGCGTCAACAATACCGAAATGAAGATCTCCCTTAAGAACGGTTCAAAAGTTTTGTTACTAGGCTCCCATGACGTAGATAAGCTGCGCGGACCCAATCCCATTGGCTGCGTCTTTTCCGAATATGCCGAACAGTCGCCTATGGCTTGGCAAACAATCTCCCCCATCTTACGTGAGAACGAAGGCTGGGCGATCTTTAACTTTACACCTAAGGGGCAGAATCATGCTCGCGACCTCTTTGAAATGGCTAAAGTCAATTCTCTTTGGTTCGCTGAACTTCTCACTGTAGAAAATACGGGCGCTATCAGTCGCGAAGAGGTTGAGCGCGAGCGCCAAGAAGCGATGATGAGCGACGACATGATCCAGCAAGAATACTACTGCTCATTTACGTTGGGCGTCGAGGGGTCTTACTATGCTAAGTATATCCAGCAGGCTAAAGAAAGCGGCCGAATCGGCAATGTACCTCACGATCCTTCTAGCCGTGTATATACTGCTTGGGATCTTGGTTATGGCGATTCTACTTCCATTGTGTTTTATCAAGTGGTGGGGAAAGAAGTACACATCATAGATTATTATGAAGATCACGGCAAAGGGCTGCCTCATTACGTCAAGATGCTTCGCGACAAGCCCTACATTTATGCCGACCACTATGCTCCGCATGATGTAGAATCCCATGCCTTCTCATCGGGCCTGTCCGCCAAGGAGGTTGGCGCCGACCTAGGCATCAAGTTTATCACCCTGCCTACACTTAAAATACGCTTAGAAGATGGCATTGAGGCTGCGCGTGGCGTCTTCTATCGCCTTTGGATTGATGCGGCTAAAGGCAAGTTCCTGATCAAGTGCCTGGAAAACTATAGAAAAGAATTTGACGACAAGAATAACGTGTATAAACTGCGCCCACTTCACGACTGGTCTTCGCATGGAGCGGATGCGTTCAGATATATGGCGATTGCCGTGCGTATGTTCGTGGATTCGGAAAGCGCGGGAATATCCGATAAAGAAGCCGACAGGCTTTACAATCTATACAATCCAAAGTTTGGATAAAGGCTTAGCATGGGTTCTGGCTACTTACTTGTTTCTCCGCTTAGCAAAAAGGAAATGGAAGAGGTCATAGACACACTAGGCCTAAGCAAAAGGAATCGGGAGATTATTGTGTTAACGGAAGGCTTGTTCGGCAAAGACCCCGTACCCATGAAAGATCTGTGCAAGAAGTTCAAAATCGCCCAATCCACGGGTGGAGCTGTGAAAAAGTCTGTTTTCGAAAAGATGAAGAAGATTAGGATGAAAAAAGATATTTTAGAATGCGTTAGGACGGGCAGGCCGATTACTGGCTTAGATAAGAAAAATGCCTAATAGAAGCAAAGAAGAGCGCGAAGAGATATTCGAAGACTTTGAACTGTACTGCGCTATCTTCATGAAGATCAAAAAGATAGAAGTCTCAGACCTTTTAATGGTTCTAAAAAATATGTTTGTCTATCTTTGCGCCGCCTATGGCATGAAAAAGGAAGTTTTTATTGAGCTCGTGGACGAAGAAATTCAGCTCTTCGAATCTTTTCTCGAGCGCTTCGAAAAAGAAAAGAAAAAACAGAAGGCGTAAAGCATGTCGTCTCCTTTTGAAAAAGAAAGGGAAAAGATACCTTTCCCCGAACACATCTTTCAAGGAATGTCTGAAAAGGCTATTAACCGCTTAAGAGCGAATTGGTCTGGCAATCCAGATAAGTTCCTTTCCAACCTGGAAAAGGATTTAAATATAAAATTTGCCGGGTGTGACGTGGAAAAAGGAACGGTAGTTTTTCATAGGAACACTTCTGGGGAAGTTAAAAATGACGTCTCCTTTTAACCAAAAGCTAGGGTCTTTAGATGGAACCCTGAAAGATGGGGAAGGAAAGGAAATTTCTATTCCTGTGTGCCCAGATTGTTCTACAAAAAAAACCCTTGTTATGGGTTATAAGGCTTCTATTTGGATTTGTAATAACAGCGGTTGTAAGGGAAGTTAAAAATGACGTCTCCCTTTAATCCTCCAATTTCAACCTCCACAGGTGGCGCTGGTGGTGGCGCACGCGGAGGCTTTAGCGCAGGACGAGGCACTGTACAGGTTCAAGCGCCTCCACGTCCTCGCCCATTCCCCTGGCCTTTACCCTTTAGCGCAACCCAAGGCGCCGTAGGCGGTGCTGGTGGGGTCGGCAAAGTTATGGTCCCATCACCGCCATACGACGGCCCCTTCCAGCTTTATTTCCCTTATGCAGTTCCCGCTTTATATGGTTTACCCAATAACCCAGCAAGGTTGTAAGGTGAATGAGCACGAAGATCCAGTTTTTGAGTTTCAGGAAGACTGCATTAAGGAAGTGCTAGACAAACACCAAATAAGTTTGATGGATTTTTGTCACGCCTTGATGTCGGTTTTTTTTGAGGCTACTGGATTCATGTCGGAAATTAGGGAACAGGTTACTGGCGAAAGCCTGTTCTTGAGATTTGTTGGTTCGCTTGAAAATCGCCCCACTTTAGATTGTTTAGGAATTTTGGCTGAAATGAAAATAAAGATTATGGAGCTGGAAAATCAAATAAGCATTTTAAACGGAGAAAATAATGGCTAAAGGCCGCGTTCAGATCCAAAGGCCCCCCTCCCCGGTTCCAAGATCGCCAATGAGCCCTATTGGTGTTCAAAGCCCATTTGTGCCTTTTCCTAGGATTCCTTATCCGCCAGGACAGGTGAACCCTGTGCAAAACCGGACCCCATAACTGGGCTGGCTTCGCGTTTAGCCTCATCAAAGACAAAGGAAAGCCATGGAATGGAACAAAGCGGAAGACATAGCTCCATATCAGGACGGGTTCTATTTAGCCTGTTTGACTTACATAGACAGCTTGGGTAGGCAAAAACACAAAATCAAAGTTTGCCGCTACGATTCCATAGACGACGCTTGGTACATGGGGATAGCCCTTGTTCAAGTTGTCTACTGGCAAAAACTGCCAGAAGCGCCAAAGGATCTTTATAACTAAGGAGGGAAGATTGAAGCTATATTCTTACCAGGAAAACGCATTGAATGCGATCGATTCAGATCCATCCTTTTCCCAACTCATTTCCATGCCGACCGGCACAGGAAAGACTGTAACCTTTTTAAGCGCCATCCAAAGAAAAAAGAAGAAAAGCTTGGTTTTGGTCCATAGGCAAGAACTGCTTGATCAAACTTATGAAAAAGCCAAAGCGCTTGGTTTCAACGAAGAAGAAATTTCTACAATAGATTCTGAACACAAGGGTCCTATAAAGGCGTTGACTATAGCCATGGTCCCCACGCTAGTTAAGAATGTAGAGAAATATTCACCCGACTCCGTGGAAATGTGCGTTGTGGACGAAGCTCATCATGCTGTGGCTGACTCGTATCAAAAAATATTCGAATACTTCCAGATCTTTGAGAAGGAAAAGACGCTTCTGGGCTTTACAGCAACCCCTTTGCGTGGAGATCGGCAGCAGCTTTCTCCTTTGTTTCACTCGCATTCTTTCAAGATGACGCTTTCCGAAGCGACCCAAAACGGATATATCTGCCCTGTTCACGGCATGCGCATAGATATAGAAAGGTCCCTGGAAGAAATAGATTCCGTAAGCGGTGATTACGATATTTCCAAGCTAGATAGGGTCATGAACTGTCCAGCTGTTACCGATGTCATAGTAAGCAAATGCCAACACCTCAACAAGGTACCAGCCTTAATCTTTTGCACTTCTATAGATCATGCCAAGAATGTTGCTAAGGCTCTTCGATCTAAAGGGAAAAAAGCCCTTTGTATTTCATGTGAAAACTCAAAAAAATATATAAATAAGGCTTTCTCCCTCCTGAAAGAAGGACGCGTTGATTTCCTTACGAATGCTGTAAAGCTAAGCGAAGGGTTTGACTATCCGCCCATTCAATCCATAATTCTTGCTAGACCTACACGTTCCCCTGTTCTTTACAAGCAGATGATAGGAAGGGGGCTTAGGAAGTTTGAGGGCAAGCACGATTGCTTTGTATTGGAATTTTCTGGTAACGATCCCAGAATGATTCGCTGGGAAGACATAGATGAAAATTGTACCTTTCAAAGCTCTACGCTTAAAGAAAAAGCGGACCGTTCGGACGCTGAAAAGTTTTATAGGGCTAGGTTTGGATCGCCAAATCTAAAGGTTCTTGGCGTAAGAATCTCGCCATTTAAGTTTTATGAATGTTATATAAGGCGCTTAGTTTCTTTTAAGCAGATATTCCGCTTTGTTCCATTCACCGATGGATTTTGCGTTTTTGAATTTAAAAGAAGCTCCTACCGTGTCTTTAATACGGGCGTAGACCACTATGCAGTTGGCTACGTTTGCTTTTGGAAACAAGAATTCAAGTCTTTCTATGTATGGAGCTACGGTCGTCTTCCGGGCGATAAATTTGGAAATTCTTTTAAAAACTTAGAAAAGCTGGCTCATTTTTACTGTTGCGAGCAGCCGGGCCAATTTGGCAAGTGGTATCCTTCAGAAGAAGAACCAGCCACCCAGCGTCAAAAAAGCTTCATGAATATTCCTAAGGGAACTTCTGCGCGAAAGGCCGAAATGCTTATTGAGGATAGCGTCGTAAAAAGGGCGATTAACAAGTTTTGGATAAATGGCGACATTACACTAAATACTTATGACGATGGATCGCATTCCAATCCAATTTTGACCATATAGTGGGTTAAGGAAACCGATATGTTGATTTTTTGTATTTTTTGGTGCATATTTTCAGGATGCACGTATTCCATAAACATGGTACATACAAGCGGCGAGGCCTCAGACGTCATTGACGAAGACCAGTCGCCCAAGGCCGATATTAAGGTGCCTATCAATGAACCCCCTTTCGCCGGGCTCGTCGCAGCAGTTTGAAGACTTTGTTAAAGAGATACTGCAGACAGCTCCATTGGCCCCAGATTCTTCCGGTATACTTGATTCGATCCCAGAAGACAGGCCTGTTGTTGCTGGGCATCCTTTCATAGAAGACATTTCATTAACAGAAAGTCGAAGCGCTTCTGTGGAACCTATGCCTGTCGCTATGGAGCCTATCCAGCCTCCGCCTAGTTGGGTTGAAAGGCTCGTTCAAATGGTCAAAAGCATTCTTAATAGAATCTGGATTAGACCGTTCCACTTCTAGCCCATAAGATTCCATCATCTTAAATGTGTTAACTTAAAATTTTATGTGTACAATAAAGGAAGCATTCAATCAGGGCCCTTCATGTCAAGTCCAATGTCTTCCTATTCCGGCGACGCTAAAGATTTCCTTGAAGACTACAAAAAGACAGCGAAAAGTGATCCAAGACTAGAGTTCCACCAGGACATCATTAAAGACTTCGGAGAAAACTATGAGCGCGCCTATCAACTTTTAAACACCTTCTATGCAGAAGCTTACAAAGACCTTAGCTATTATTTGGGCAACCAGTGGAGCTTAGAAGAGCTTTCCTATCTTAACAACCAGCGTCGATCTAGTTTCACATACAATAAGATTAGACGCTTGGTCAACCTGGTGCAAGGCTATCAGCGCAAGAATCGCTTAGCCACAGTCATTACGCCCATAGAAGACGCTTCTGAAGAAACCGCTGCCCAACTCACGGATGTAGTCCAGTATGTAATGAACTACGCCGACGGCTACGACATGATAAGCGATGCTTTTAAGGGGGCGCTTACTTCGGGCATATCCTTCCTGTCGCCCTATGTAGATTATAGATCTGATCCAGTGAGCGGAGACATCAAGTTTCATCTAGACGACTGGAACGCTGTGATTTTCGATCCCTTTGTAACTAAGCTGGACTTTTCTGATTGCAGTTTTGTGGCTAGAAGGAAATTCCTAACCAAAACTGAAGCCATTTCGCTGATCCCAGACAAAGAAGACGTTATTATGCGCCTTCCTTGGGGCAGTCGTGATGATAAATTTTCTTACATGCCATATGCAAGACAATGGGGAATGCAAAAGCTTCTTAACTACACCGAATACTGGCGCACACGTTGGGAAACAAAAGAAGTTCTTGTCGATATGGACACTGGGGAGACTAAAGAGTGGGACGGAGATCGCAAGCGCCTGAAGCTTTTCCGTGATATTTATCCCCAGATTGAGGTAATTAAGAAGCCTGTACGCTGTGTTGAGTTGGGCATCATCGTAGAAGGCGAGCTACTATACTATGGGAAAGATCCGTGGGGCCTTAACGATTACCCTTTTGTGCCTTTCTTTGCTATTTTTGAGCCGTCTTATGATCTATATACTTGGAAAATTCAGTCCTTAGTCAGGATTTTGCGCGATCCCCAGACGGAAATCAACAAACGTCGATCCAAGATGGTCGATATCATCGACAATCAGTTGAATTCCGGATGGATTGCCAAGACAAATTCCGTTAGCAACCCTTCTTCGTTGTATAAGTCGGGCCAAGGGCAGGTTATTTTCATAAAACCTGAAGCGCAACTGACTGATATCCAAAAAATTCCTTCAGCCTCCATCGATCCAAGCCAATTCCAGCTTGAAGCCGAATTTGAAAAGGATCTTTTCGAAATCTTAGGCCTTTCGCCAGAAAACGTGGGTATGTCGGAAAATGACAAGATCGAAACAGCAGGCGTTTTGGCCAAGATGCGTCAAGCTGCTGGATGGATCCCCATGCAGGATATTTTTGATCGCCTTAGGCAGTCACAGAAGCTGCTGGGGCGCAAGGTTCTTAAGCTAATACAGAACAATTATGCCCCAGAAAAAGTGAAGATGATCCTTAAAAAAGATCCGTCCCCAGAATTCTACAGCAAGGCGTTCGCCCGCTATGATGTGGTAGTTGAGGAAGGTGTTCTTACCGACACGCAAAGGCAAACGCAATTCGTCCAACTTCTTGCCCTTAAAGGCATGGGCATACCCATTCCTGATCCGCTTATCGTTAAAAACAGCAACCTACACAACAAGAAAGAACTGCAAGAAGTGGTCGACGCTCAAGCCAAGCAGCAAGAAGCAGTTCAACAAGCCCAAGCCCAACTTCAGATGGAGCAGATGGCCATGGCTAATAAAGCTGTGGACGCCAAGGCGGATTCCGATCATGCATTGGCTACTGAAAGACGCGCCAAAGTACAACTCGATGCGGCGCTTAATGCTGAAAGAATTAGCCGTTCCGAAGAAGACAGAACAGCTGGCGTTCTAAACCTTATCAAGGCGGTAAAAGAACTGGAAGACATGGACCTGGAAGGCCTGATTAAGAAAATCAATATTCTCAAGTCAATAGAAGTGGGACAGGCAATCGGAGGCACAGAAGAGCAAGCAGTGAGCCTAGGACAATTGCCAGCAGCAGAAGGAATGCCCCCACCTCAATCAAGCGCCCCATCTGCTCCAGGCCTTTCTTTTAGTTAGATTGTTTTGTTCACACTTAAATAAAGCGACAACGCAATGTCCGATCATCTTGGGATTGCTTGGGTCAAAAGCCAGGAATTTTGATCCATCTGGATTAGCTCTTTCTACGGCTAGTTTCTCTAGACCGTGCTTTTTAACGCATTCGATTAAGTTTGGCACGCGGATGACCTGATATTGGCATATGATGCCATCTCCCTTTTTTCTAAACCACCCATACAAATACCAGTCTACATTCCCGGCCAAAACACTTTCTATTTCCTTTGCGTTCTGGTAGTTAGACTCCGCATATGTCTGGGATCTAATGGTGAATTGCCACAGATATTTTTCGAAATACTTATAGTCTCTAACGCGCCATCCGGCCTTATCCAAAGGCCCCTCAAGATCTATGTGCTCTATGCGGTCTTTTCTAAGGCTGTCTTCGTCTTCTGGAAATGCTTCGCCAATAAACGGTCTTAAAATTCGACTGGCATGATCGCGATATACTTTTGACTCCTCTACTCCCTTGAAAACACATAGCTTGTAACTCACTGCCCCTCCAGCGGTGTTAATATTAAAATTTAATGTACACACATATTTTCATTATGTAGAATCAAAATTATAAGTTAACAGTGGAGGCAGAAGCCTATGTACCACTCCTTTAGCGAAATTTTTACGCTTGTGCCCGACTCATACAGCAGGCTTTTAGATGAAAGGGTTGCGGCCCAAGAGATGCCTTATGGATACGTGCTTCCGCCTCCGCCCGCTGATACGCATGACTTTGATCAAGCCGCTTTGGAATCAAAGAAGGAATATCGGCCTAGGCATCGACAATGAAAAAAGGCGAACTTTCAAAGATTAGAAAGAAGCCTGGCGGATCTAATGTTGGTAAGTATAAGGGGGTTAAGTCCTTTGCTGGACCAGCTGGTGGAGCGCCTAAAGGCAGCTTTCCCATTAACACCAAGAAGCGGGCTAAGGCGGCCCTAGCTTATGCCCATAATGCCCCAAATCCATCGGGAATTAAGGCTGCGGTACACAAGAAGTACCCAGGTCTTGGCAAGAACAAAAGTAAGTGAGGGCCCATGAAACACAAATCACACGACCACCACATGATGGCCGAAGATCATAGGCATCATTTGGAGGCAGAACATAGAAGGCATGGTGAAAGAATTCACCATGAAAGCGCTATGCATCAAAGACATGGAATGTACAAGCACGAAGAAGACAAACCAGCACAACCATCTCAGGGACACATGATCCCAGGATTTGGCGCTGAAGACTTCAAAGCCCAAGCGGATCCCATTGCCTATGGGCAGGCCGCTAAGCAAGGCATGGGTTCTGACATGAAGAAGATTCATGGACAGTTCAAAGAATATCACTGGGACTAAGCATGCCACAGGAAATAGGCGAATCTAGGGAAAAGTGGGGCCTAGACGTTTGTGAAATGGTTGGAGATTACGCTGAGAAGATGAGGAAGGAGGAAAAGCCTTTCTACATCGTTTATGCAGCAAAGCCTGACAAGTCGTCTCCAGGAACGTTTAGACAAACCATTAAGGCTTACTACCAGCAACCTCCTCCTATTTTAGGGATCTTGGTCTGGTATGTGGACCATCCTAAAGGGATTTTTAAATTCAGGCACGACCTGTCCTCGCCGCCTGACATCCCAGTGCCAAAAGAACTTTTAAGTGAAAAAAAAGAAGACCTAACCCCACGCATTGCAGAAAGGGGGAGGCAGTTGAACGTTTTACTTTCTTAAATGGGTGTATTTCAGTTGGCCGGTATTTCCGGATAACTGAAGGCCGTCGCCAGGCCAAAGGAAGATATGTCAGCAGAAATAGATATGAAGACCTACCTGCCTGAAGATGACTTTCAGCCACAGGTAGAAGAGTTTGTTAACACTCCCCAGCCAGAAGCTGTGGAAGCGCCCCAAGTTGTAGATCAAGTTGCGCAGCAGACGCAACAGACCGACAAGGAGGTGAACTTCCAGGCCTTTAGGGATGAGATCAAACAGAAGATAAGCGAAGTAGAGCAGTTAAAGGCTCAGCGGGAATCAGATAGGCGTGAATTTCAGCTCCAGATGGAGCTTCTTAAAGCAAATGCAGGACAGCAGCCACAAAGGGAGAAAAAGCTCTTTGAAGGCATGAACGATGACGATGTCCTGAATGTTAGGGAGCTAAGGAAGGAGTTCGAATCAATCGATGCCAATTATAGGGCAAGAATTGATGAGCTTGAATTTCAGCAGTCTCATCCCGACTACGTGGACGTTTTGAATAATTATTTAACGCCCCTGATTAAGGAAGATCCTTCTATTGCTGCTGAAATCAGGATGAGTTCCACCCCAGCTGCTACGGCTTACAGATATGGAGTCTTAGCTAAGCGGGCATCACCTGGCCAACAAGTTCAGCCGCAAGAAGCGCAAGCGCCTCCACAACCAAGCCAAACGGCCCAAAGGATTGTGGAAAACGCCAGAAAGCCGGCCACATTGGCCCAAGCTGGGGGACAAAGCGTGCTTAGTAAGGCTGACTACTACGCCACTATGTCCGACAAGGAATTTATGGAGCTTGCACAAAGGAACTTGTCAGGGATCTAACACAGGATAAGCTATGGCGATTACAACCCTTACTCAACTTCCTCCAGAAGTAAGGCAGTACTTCGATAGACTGCTACTTACACTGGCAAGGCCTTATTTTATCTATGACCTATTTGCCCAGAAGCGACAAATACCGCTCAATTCTGGGGATCAAATGGTGTTCAGAAGATATGGCACCTTAAGCGCAGCTACAGTGCCGCTCACCGACGGGCAAACCCCTCCAGGAGATCAGCTTTCAGTCACAGACTTTAGGGCTCAGATCCAATGGTATGGTTCGTTCGTAACCATTACAGATCAAGTTCAATATGTGGTTCAAGACCGCGTTCTAAACGAAGCAACTAAAGTTCTTTCTTTACAGCTAGGCTTGACCATAGACACGTTAATCCGCGACATGATGGTTTCTACGGCCAGCACGATCGCTTGCGCCAACGGCGTTAACGGCAATACGCCGACTGAAATTTCCGATCTAGACATACAGCTTGCTGTAGTCGCTCTACGTCAAGGAAATGCACGCCTAATGACCAACCCATTGCCCGGCGAGCTGAAGATAGGTACGGCGCCTATTCGTGCGTCCTATTGGGGCTTTATGTCGGTCGATCTGCAGCAGGACTTAGAAGCCGTTTCAAGCTTCATTTCCGTAGCCAACTATCCAAACCCAATGAATGGATTGGAAGCAGAATGGGGTTCTACCAGAAACGTGCGCTGGCTCCTCAACACTAATGGATTCAGTAACGGCGCTTCACCAAACGTCTATTCTAGCTTCATCATAGGTCAAGAAGCCTATGGCGTAGTAAGGCTGGGCGCTAAAGAAGCGGAATTTATTGTTAAGCCTCTAGGAGCTTCAGGAACAGCAGATCCGCTCAATCAGCGCGGTACTGTCGGTTATAAGTATCCATTTGCTACAAGAATCTTGAATGACAACTGGATAACTAGACTAACATCAACTTTAGCAAGTAGTTAAGGAGGGAAACCATATGGCTATCGTAAGAAAGGGGACCCTCACTGTAAGCACTGGGGGATCTGCCCAAAACTTGGTTCTGGGATTCCAGCCAAGCTATATCAAGTTAGAAAACAAAACGAAGATTATCGCGAACACCAACGGCGTTCAAATGGCCGAATGGTGGAACGATATGGCAAATGCATCTGCCTATCTTTGGACTATGACGGCTGGGGCGCCAGTTTTAAGCTATACAGCCTCGAACGGCGTTACCCCGCTTCAGACAGCAGATGCGTCGTTGTATCCAGCAACTAATTTGACCATTACTAACATTTCCCAGGCGGCTAACGCAAGCGTCACGGCTACCCATGCCATGACTAGCGATGACGTTGGGGTAACTGTAGTTACCTTCCATGGAGTTGTTGGCATGACACAGATTAATACCCTAAGTGGGATTGTCCAAAGTGTCACATCGACAACAAGCTTCACTGTAAATATTAACAGCAGCTCCTTTACCGCTTATTCAAGTGGAGGTATTGCCAATATTATTACAGGGTCGCCAGCTCTTCAGGGAGGTCCTATATCCTCCACAAGGGCGCTTGGATTCCCACCAGCGCAGACAGCGACTTCACAAGTTCAAAACACACCCCTCTTCAATCAAGGGGTAATTGGATTGACCTTGGGGTCGGCTATCATGGTCACCACGGCTGACGTATGGCAATATATCGCCTACTTAGACGCTGACTTTACAAGCGCATAATCGTATGGAGGCCGTGTGTCAGTTCCTCCTTCTGTCACACCTCCGTCCCCTGATGAGTGGCCTGACACAACCAGGTCACTCACTGGGATTTCTAAGGGCGCCATAACTACAGTTACATGCCCTGATCACGGCTTTATTACAGATGATGAAAGCGTCACGTCAGTGATGTTTCTACAAGTGCTGGGGATGATCCAAATCAATGGCATGAATGCCGTTGTGCAGGAAGTAGTTGATAGCGACACCTTCACGGTGAACATCAATTCAACGAATTTTTATACGTATTCTTCTGGGGGAATCATTGTCATCGATTCTGGGACTCCGCCCATTGAAACGTCTGGATCGCAGACATTCAATACCCCATTCCAAAACACCGCTTAGAAAAAGAGGTTAACATGGTCAAAAAACTGAACGAAGCTTCCGGCAAAGAGGTGACTGAAGCTTTCTTAAAACAAGACCCAGAAGGCCTTCCGCCAACGGAAGACATAGAAAAGAAAGTGGTTGTAGCCAAGAACATCCCTGAAATGCGCAGGGCTGTCTTTCTCAACCAAAGAGATCCCGGCGTTGCTCTTCACTTCCATTATGCAAGCGCAACTCATCCTTTGAAGCTTTATACGCTTTACCATGGATTCGAACACGAGCTGCCAGTTGAGGTCATCGAACATCTGGAATCTTGCGGCGAAGCTCAATATGGCTGGCGCAAGAACTCCCAGGGCCTTCCAGAATGTTTTGTTAAAGGCCATAAGTATATCTTCCAGTTTAGGAATCCTAAAAAGGTGGCCTAGATGACTATACCGCCAAGTACCGCTGGATGGACCTTAACCAATATCATATCAAAAATAAGGGCCATTACAGGTACGCCTAGTAGCAACCAGTTGTCTGACGCCCAAATCACGGCATATGCGAATAACTATTACGTTTACGCTATGCCACTGGAACTTAAAGAACAGATCCAGAACCAGTTTTTGACCTTTAAAACCGTTCCTGGAACAGACATCTACTCCTTTCCAAGTGGCTACTTTACAGACAGTCCTGGGGCCTATGCAGATGGATTCCCGCTGGTTTTTTACCAAGACCCAGACATCTTCTATCAGGATTGGCCCCAGCAATACGCTGTGGACAACATAGCCACTGGGAACGGAGTTACTACTGCATTTAGCGGTGGCTTACAGAACCCCCCAATCATTGTTGGGACGCTTTTCATTGCTGCTGATGATCCTTCTGGAACGCAGCAAGTAGTGTCTGATCAAGGGATTTCGGTTACAGAAGAAATAGCCGTAGGAACTGGCGTTGTAGCATATAGTGGCACACTATCTACTTTCCCTATACTTCAGGGATCACTATCTATCACAGACGGCGTGGAAACTTTTGCCGATAATGGAGGCGGGTTACTTACAGGCAATGCGGGAGGAACTGGGACCATAGTTTATTCAACCGGCGTATGGAGCGTTACTTTTAATGCAGCCGTCACCGCTGGAGTAGCAATTGAAGCGACCTATACCACGAATCTTCAGTCTGGGACACTTTCGGGCAACGGGTCGGGAACAATCAATTACCTTACCGGTGCTTATACAGTCACATTTGACACAGCGCCTGCCTCTTCAGCAGTTATCTATGCCAAGTATCAGGGCTACCAAGGCAATAGGCCTCAGGGCGTCTTGTTCTTTGACAACGAATTCACATTAAGACCAGTCCCCGACCAGGCTTATCAAATTCAGATGCAGGGGTTCATTATACCAACACTTCTGGTCAACGCTACAGATACGCCTACGCAAGTGGAGTGGGGAGCGCTTATCGCTTTTGGGGCTTCATTGGATATTTTTTCCGATAGGGGCGACCTAGACAACTATGAACGATATTTCCCTATTTTCAAGCGTTTTGAAAATGTGGCCTTAGGAAGAACTATTCAGCAATACACAGCGGAACAATCGGTACCAAGGTTTTAAGATGAGCTACAACCCTAACATTCCTCAACCTACAGATAACATTAGCGTATCTCAAGGCCAAATACTAACCAACTTCACGCAGCTTAATCAGGTTTTTACTTTTAATTCTTCCACCACGGGTGCTACTGGTGGAACGCTTGGCGTTAAGTTAACTAACGGGCTAATCATAAACTTTTCAAGCGCCCTTGTAGCCTTTACAAGTGGTGGCACTCTTTTTACTTTTCAAACAACCTACCCCTATACCACGACATACGCCGTTGTAGCCATTCCAGAAGGAGCGGGATCGACAAGCGTGGGACTATCGGTTGTAAAAACTTCTTTAACCCAATTCACAGGCTATTCATCAAACGCTAGCGCCAATTGTTATTGGATAGCCATAGGATACTAATGTCATCCTATCAGCCCTTCCCTATTACAGAATTCAAGACTGGGATGTACACCTATCTTCAGCCTTGGATTAGGCCTATTGAAGCCTTTGAACCCCTACAAGACGCTTATATCTACAGGGGACAGCTCGTCAAAAGGAATGGCTATCTTCTGTTCGGTAGGCCTAGATATACCAATAATCAGATCATAGCTACAGGTAATGGAACAGCAGGTCCATACAGTGGAACCTTAAGTGATTTTCCCGTTCTATCTGGGACAGCCTTTTTGGTTACGGTTCTTACTTCCGCGGGCGTTGAAACGTTCAGCGCTACCGCTTCTACAGGCGCTAACGTCATTGTGGGGTCGCTAGGCGATAGCTTTTCTATAAACTATAGCACCGGGGTATGGAGCATAACATTTGGCGGTGGTAGGACTGTAGCGGCCAACACTCCATTAGTAGCCAGATATACCTTTATCCCAACCCAAGAAACCACGCCTGTAGTCAATCCCATTATGGGACTTAAGGTTTGGCTTAGCGAAAATGGAACCACATCAAAATTTTTGGCGTTAGATACGCGAAGAGCTTCTGTTTACAATAATTCTACCTTGATCTTTGAACCTATATCTACCGTAACACAGGTGTTATGGGTTGGCGATAACGCCACAACTACAATAACTATTTTAACTGGATGGGCAAACGTAGCGCCCTATTCAGTTTCCATCACAGATGGAGTAAATACTATTACAGATGTTGGCACAACGCCAACCAGCAACTTCCAGTCAGGCGCCCCAGGCAACTTTGTGGTGGGTGGGGGTGGGACAACCATTACATATGCCACAGGCTCTATAACCTTGGTTATTACGGCCGCAAACACAAGAACGTATACTGTTTCGTTCTCCTTGCAAGGCGATTACTTTACAGGAACCACGGCTAATTTTTTCAATGCTACCAACTGGTCTGATCCCGCCTATGTAACTGGAGGTAGTGGATCGCTTTATCTAACTAACAACATAGATAGAATCACGTTATACAATGGCACGAATCTATCTAGGCCTCCATTCCCTATCACAGCAGCACACAATGTTACGTTCACAAATGATATTTCTTATGCCTTAGACATAGATGTCTATAAAAATAGGCTTATCGTCCAAAGACCATTTGTAGTAGGCAGCACCAACATAGACGGGCAAAGCTTTAGGTGGAGCGCTCCCTTCCAGCCAACTAACTTGGTTGCCGATGTTCAGGGCAATGGAGGGGAAGCTTCAGCGCCTACACACGACGTCATAGAATCTAGTGAATTCCTTAGGGATGTGATAGTAGTGCCTTTCCAAAATTCTGTATGGATTTTTAGGTTCACAAACAACTTCTTCGATCCGTTTAGATGGGATAAGGTCAACAGCACTAAATCCACGAATGCGCCCTATGCCACTATCCCTTATGACGAGCGCATCACTATGATGGGGCAAAAGGGACTTATTGCTTGCGATGGTATTAATGTCCAGCGATACGATCTTCCAGTCATAAATGAGTTTCTAAACATTAACCAACTGTATTTTGCGCAATGCTTCGGCATCAGAAATGATATCACCAATCAGTCTTGGATGACCTATCCCGCGCTATCACCAGCTAACGGTGCTACACAGTCCACTACATCAGATCAAATTTTGTCCTATAATTTCCTTGAAAATACTTGGTCTGTTTTTGTATTGGCGATGTCTTGTTTCGGGATTTTCCAACTTCAAAGAAGCGTAAGATGGATAGATTTTGCTGTAGGCGCCGCTTATGAATCAAATTGGGAAGATGAAGATAGTCCTTGGAACTTTTATGGAATTCAAAGCGGGACTCCACAGCTTTTTGGTGGCGGCTTTGACGGCATAGTATGGCAAATGAATATTGGGAACAGGGACAAGGTTGACCCCGCTTCTTCAAGTACGGGAACTGGCATTACATGTGATATTGTGTCTACGCGCTGGAATCCTTTCATATCAATGGGGCAAAAGGTCCAATTTGGCTGGGTAGATTTCTATTACGCCACAAATGAAGACTGCACACTTACTGTTTCTTTCTACACCGACAATAGTGAAACGCCCATTTCACCTTCGCAGACAGTTGTGCTTTCTGCTGATGGGACAGATGGGACTTCCGAATCAGGCTTTGCTATGAAAAGGGTCTACATCAACGCTGTTGGTGAATTCATTCAGATGGAAATTGAATCTTCTTCAGATGCCACATTCGCCATTAATGGCTTTATACTATGGTGTAGGCCAGCAGGAAGATTGACGCCATGACCACTAGTGGAAACATACCTTCACAACCATACCTGCCACCTAATACGATCGTTCCTGAAAACGAAGATTTGTTTCTGGCCTTCCTGAATCGGATGTATGAAGACATTGCTTTTGCAGTCAATAGCAAGGACTTCAACAATTACACTATGGCCATTACCTCAACCGCGCAAAACATTTTGCTTGTACCGACCTTTGGAGCCTTTATCATCTGCGTAAGCGGCGCTCAAACTACATTTAGCGCAGCAGGCGTTGAAAGTGGTTTGCCAACCATTACTGCCAGCCTATGCAAGGCTGGGACTACAGCGGCTGGAGCAATTGCCACCCTAGGTTCCCAGGTTGGCACTGGGGATTGGGGTGGGTTTGCTTTAACCATAACTTCTACGGCCTCTAACTTCCAGATAGCCCACAATAGGGCCAATGTGTCGGGTAACTTCAGCATTAGACTTATAGGCACTCAACCTTGGGTAGGGATATTGAACAATGAATGAAGAAGCTATCACGTCGCTTAAGTATGCCAGGCTAAAAATCCCTAGACTTATACCGGCACCCCTTATAGATGCCGTGAAATTTAAGGGATTTGATTCTGAAAAATTTTACGCCTATCAAGAAGACCGTATTGGCGATCCCGACAATTTGATCTTTGCCCTTTTTGATAACGACAAAAAGATTAAGGGGTATTTATGGGCGGTTGTGGATGAATCCGATGGAGCGCTTTTTATTAACACATTTTCAGTCGATAAAGAACATTGGGGAAAGGGAAAGGCCATGGATAAGGCCATCGAAATCATCAAGGAAATCGTAGATCAGTTGA
>Ga0070698_100000645_pt1 | contig 37282 bp, 34 predicted proteins | sample KBSK1502metaG_FD_65477 | JGI IMG/M metagenome (GOLD analysis project Ga0070698, IMG submission 65477) | Corn, switchgrass and miscanthus rhizosphere microbial communities from Kellogg Biological Station, Michigan, USA - KBS K1-50-2 metaG | ecosystem: Host-associated > Plants > Roots >... | reverse complement strand
GGGATCTCGATGAAGAGAATAGTCGCCTATTGGCAGATGAAGAAAATTTATATCTCGCTTTTTTTAATATTATAAACAATGCGATCAAGTATTCTTCACACCCAAAAATAATTATCAGCACAATAAAAAATTCTCATAAATACACCATTAGTATTAAGGATAATGGAGCCGGTATGGAATCTTCGGAATACAAAAAGATCTTTAAAAAATTTTACCGTGTGCAGAATGGGAATGTGCATAATACAAAAGGCCTTGGTCTTGGATTGTATTTTACAAAAAAAGTGATTGATGGTCATCACGGAAAAATTGAAGTGCAAAGCCTTCCTGGCATCGGTACAGAATTTAAAATCGAATTACCTCTAAAAAAATAATAATGGATACAAAAGGAAGAATTTTATTGGCCGAAGATGATGATCATCTAAGAGAACTGGTAAAAGATGCATTGGAAGATGAAGAATATCTTGTAACCGATTGTACGAATGGCCAGGAAGCGATCGACATATTTGATAAAAATAAATTTGATATCTGCCTGCTGGATATTATGATGCCGGTGAAAGATGGCTTTACAGTAGCCAAAAAGATAAGACAGCAAAGTGATGTGATACCCATTCTCTTCATCAGCACTAAAGCATTGATAGAAGATAAAATTGAGGGTTATCAAAAAGGCGCTGACGATTATATCGTAAAGCCTTTTAATATGAAAGAGCTTTTATTGAAGCTTGATGTTTTCTTGCGACGCACTAAAAAAATGTTCAGTGAAACAAAACAGGAATTCAACATTGGCAAAATATATTTTTCATATACGGATCTTCGCTTATCAAATGATGATGGTGTTTTCGATATGAAACAAAAAGAAGCCGACCTTTTAAAATTTTTGTGCGAACATCCCAACCGCATTTTAAAAAGAGAAGAAATACTGGTAGCCGTGTGGGGAAAGAATGATTATTTTCTTGGCCGCAGCATGGATGTATTTATGAGTAAAGTCCGTAAATACCTGCGGGCCGATCCGGATGTTGTATTGGAAACAATTCATGGAATGGGATACAGGTTTACTGTGCCGGCTGTTTGATTTGTTGACCAGCTTTTATACTACTATTTAGCGTCTGTTGTTTCCAATTTGCTGCTTCGCCACACAAATTGCTCACTTGTACATCCTGTTCGCTATTCAACATTGTGTTGCCGTTTCTTTGTCACCCTGAGCGAAGCGAAGGGCTATTCAACCTATTCGTCAATGGCGAATGGTCAATCGTGAATAAAAGAATAACCCCTGCAGCAATTGCCCATTGACCATTCACCATTCACCATTGACTACTCACTGATTAACCACCGGTTAACACCATCTCTGTACAACCTTATTGAATTTTACATTGAAATTGAAGTTTTAAAATAGCTTTCTCGTTACAGTCGGTTTTGGTTAAGAATCCCCTTGTACAAACAAGGGGATTTATTTTAATGAAAAGCCTATTCTTGTTCCTGTATTTTACAAAATACATTATCACTTTTTTTAAATCATCCATTTCAATTATTTTTAAAGATGCCGACAGGTGTTTTTAAATTTAGAGGCCGTGCAGCCAGGGTATGGCAAAACCTGAAACAAGGAATGTCTCTTGCCTGGGCTGCTTCTCCAAAACTTCTTATTCGTTACACATTGCTGGGAATGTTCAATTCAATCATTCCTCCTGTCACAGTTTTACTTGGTGCATTGTTGGTAAATAAGATTGCTGAAGCTAAAATACATCCGCTTCAGTTCAATGATCTTTTACCGATCCTTGTTGGATTATGGATATGCTTTATCATACAAAGAACAATTGGTTCATACATCGGCTATGGAAGAAATCTTTATGTACGACGTGTTGAGTTAGAAGCAGAACGTCGTTTACTTGACAAAGCATCGAGAGTTGATCTCGGGCATTTTGATAATTCTGATTGGCATGACCGGCTTGCCCGGGCCAAACGTGATGTTTCCTGGAGACCTGGTGATCTTACATGGTCAGTGCTTGGTTTATCGGGCAATCTTGTTACAATATTTTTAATGGCGGGCTTATTGGCAAGCCTTCATTGGTTGTTAGTTGTTCTTGCATTGGCAACATCATTATTGTCATTAATAATTGAAAGCCGTGTTACTTCACGTTTATATAAATATTATTACCAGGAAACTCCCGAAGAAAGAGAAAGAAATTATATCGGGGAATTATTGATCCAGCCAAGAACAATTAAAGAAGTCAAAGCCTATGTGCTGGCTGATTATCTTTTGGAAAGACATAAAAAAATTTCAGATCATCTTTTCAAACAAAGAGAAAAAATGTATCAGTCAGGTGTCAGGATCTCAATGATAAGCGGACTTGTAACAGGAACGACGCTGGCACTTGCTTACTTGTTTGTTGGATTACGTGGCATACAGGGAACTATTAATCCCGGTGGTGTTGTATTGGTGATAGGCGCCTTTTCTGCTGTGGCCGGAACACTTGGACAGATATCAAGCACTTTCGTTGCTGTTGATCAGCACACAAGATTTCTGGGTGACTATTTTTCGTTTCTTAAAATTGAAGCGTTGTTGCCAGTACCTGCTAAACCAATTTCAATCCCGGAAGGTCCCGTTGATGGGATCAGTTTTGAAAACGTAGGCTTTTCTTATCCCGGTGGTCATGGAACAGCAGTTGAAAACTTAAGTTTAAAAATTCGAAGTGGCGAATTGATCGCATTAGTTGGTGAGAATGGGGCGGGAAAAAGTACACTTGTGAAATTATTACTTCGATTTTATGATGCACAAAATGGTTCTGTAAAAATTGGCGGTGTGGATGTAAAAGATATGGATCCTGAAGCCTTGCGCAGCCGCATTGGTGTATTGTTTCAGGATTATGCTACATACGAACTTTCAGTAAGAGAAAATGTAATGCTGGGTTGGCCCTATGATAAGGCTGATGATGATGAAAGAGTAATGAAAGCATTAAGAGATTCAAGAAGTGAATGGCTGGTAAAGAAAATGGCAAACGGACTTGACTCAAAAGTGGGGAGACTGTTTGAAGGTGGCCACGATCTTTCGGGTGGCGAATGGCAACGACTTGCATTAGCAAGAATTATGTATCGCAATGCTGATATCTGGATATTGGATGAACCAACCTCATCACTTGATCCTGAAGCCGAAGCAGCGATCTTTGCTGAATTAAAAGAAAATTTAAAAGGAAGAATTGGTATTGTGATCTCGCATCGCTTTTCAACGGTTCGCATTGCAGATCGCATTGCTGTAATCGATGAAGGTCACATAAAAGAACTCGGCACACACCATGAATTATTAGCAGCAGGCAATACCTATGCAAGATTATTTGAGTTACAGGCGTCGGGGTATAGGTAAAATTTGATTTGAAACCATCCACCTTACCAAATGAGTAAACTTTAAGAATTCTTTTTAAAATATGTGTCCGCACAGTTAAATAAAAGTAAGAAGAGAAGTACTTTTCACTTTTATCTGAAGGTTACCATTTTATAGGGCCTTTGTTTGACCGGGATTAATTCCATTTTAGGTTCGTCAATGATTATCCGCTGATAAAATATCCATATCAAAGAAAAAACCATTTTCGTGCCGTTTATTAATAACAAAAAATATTGGTTTAAGGGAATCTTACTATCATTATCAAAGAGAAGTAAGAAATTCTTATGCCCTTATCTTATACTTTTCATTGTTAGTATAATTTCAGTTTCTTCTGCAAAAGCCCAATTTGTTATCGACAGTTTATATATAAAAAAATTTGATAAAGAAAATGATGTAGAAGTTTATACGGGAGTTACAAAAACTTCTTTCAGGTTCAGGAATTTTTCTAACGATAATTTTATAAGTCCGCATAAGCTGTTCGCTAATACCAGCGCCGGTGCGGGTTTTACGATTGATTACAATTGGTTATCACTCACCTTTTCAAAAAATATTCCGAATACATCTGTCGCCAAGCAGCGAACATCAATTAAGGCTGTTGGAATTCATTTGCGTAGAACCCATGATAAATTTTTACTGGAAGCAGGTACTGATAAATATCAGGGATTGATACTGCAGGTGAACAGGCGCCAACGTGAATTTGAATATTATGATGATATTAATTATCGGAGTTATTTTACCCGCATCACCTATATTTTTAATGCTGAAAGATTTTCTTTACATGCAGCCAGGAATTATTCCGCATTGCAGGCAAAAAGTGCCGGCAGTTTTATGGCCACTGTATCTCCATTTTTTCAGCGTTTTACGTTGAAAGGAGGATTTAATGAGTATGAAAAATCAGACAGTGCATTTCTTTCTGAGATCAGTAAAAAACCCTCTTCTCTCAATTTGCTTGTTAACGGAGGATATACTTATAATTTCATTTTTAATGAAGGTGAATGGAGCATCAACCCGGGCATATTTGCAGGCCCTGCTATAGAAAAAAATTTATATCCAAAAGAAGGCCAGTCTTTAAAACTCATTGCCAATTATCAGCTGGTATTGAATGGCGGGTACAATGGTCAGAGTTTTTATTTTCATGTAAATGCAGTTTATAATAACAACACTTATCATTTTATGAATTCTAAAATGTCTATTCATAATCGTGGCGTCAGTTTGACTGTTGGTTATAGAGTCGGAAAGCTGAAAGAAAAAATATTGGGAGTGCTTTGAATTTGACAATAATAGAAACAAAGATTCCTTGAATTAATATGAATTTGCTTTGCCTATTGAATTAATAATTGTCTTTGCTTATCTCCTACCCTAACTATATAAAGGCCCGATTTTAAAAATGAAATATTGACCTTCGCCTGGTTACTGCTTATTTTTTCCAACTTCACTTTTATTTTTTCGCCGCTAATAGAAAACAAGCTGATATCCTCATTTTCAGAACCGGAAATAAAAATTTCATTTCTTGCCGGGTTTGGAAATAAATTAAATGCCTCCTGCTTTCGGATTTCTGCCAATACAATTCTTGTATATAAGGCAGCCCCGGAGAACAATGTCATTTTTATACGATAGTAAAACCGATTGCCGCCATTAGTAATACGATCAGTGTATCGATACATTCTTGTACTGAAGCTTATAACGCCGGGTATATTTTTTAAGTCATCCCATTGGCTACCATCAATTGAACGCTGCACTGTAAACATCACTCTTTCATCATTATCAGCTGTTGTCCATTCTAAGGATATTTCATTTTCTTTTTTGACGGTAGCGGTAAAATTTAAAAAATGTACAGGCAATGGAATAATATAAAAAACAGTGATCTGAATATGATCTACCCTTGCAGAGGGAATAAGAGAAAGCAATCCTGCGATCTTTGCAGAAAAGACCACTCCAAAATCAGAGGCATTGATCTCAGCTGGCGACCATGTAGTACCCCATGCATCAGTTGTGTCTCCATAAATATCATAATTATCCGAACCGACCCATGAGGTATTGTCGGCTTTATTATCACCAACGGGTGTATTACTTTTTAATAATCGTATCTCATTATCCTTTACGGTCGCAAATACATTAATTCCTGTTGCGCTTTTTTCTACATCAACCCTTATACCTGTAACAGCAGCAAGAGAAGGAATTGAAAAACCAAAGCCAGTAACTTTCAAATAATGTGTATCGCCATTTAATAAAGTAAGAAGCGCAGATGCAGTCGATCTGGTATTGTCCGAAGCAATTGTATTACCTGGAATATTAAATGGAAAATCACCGACAGAATTATCATCTGAAAAAGTAGAGCCGCTCAAAGGTCCTAGCGTACTATATTGCGCCAATGAAATATGAAAAGATAAAATTGCAAAAATAATTGCAGACATTAATCTTACCTGGTGAGAGAATGGTTTCATAGGATCGGACTTGGAACTACTATAAAATTAGAAACTGAAACTTGTATTCGCAATCGGAAAGTAGTTTCTCTTTAATTATAAATATTGTTGCACAGTTCTATTTCTTTTGATTACCTCTAACATTGACCTTATGTAGGTATTTTTTGAAATCAAAGGAGTACCTGGCAGATAAAATCTAAGGGAAAACACTCAAAGGATATGATTAGAGAAATAAATGAAAACTGCTGAAACACACCAGGAACGTAAGGAAATAATTTCATCTATTTTGGAATCACTGCTCCTTTCTCAATCCACTCCTTGAATTTTGCAGCAAATTCTGCATGACTCAATGGTGGCTTAGTGCGGCCATCGCCGGGGTTCCATCCACTATTAATTACCAAATGATCTTCTTCAACATGCTTTAGCATTTGCTGTAATGTTTTACCGGTTTGTTTTTGATCTTTAAACTGTGCTGCAAGCTGCGCAGGAGTTTTTCCCTGGAATACCATTTTCATAATAGCAGGCGGCAAATGCCAGTCAGGATCACCGGGCGGCATATTTAACCCGGACGTATTTTCTTTTTGATGACAATTGGAACATTTCATAGCATACACACCTTTACCATCTTTGCCTCTTGTTACGTTTTGAGCATGTATATGACTATCGTCTCCCTGCAATGGTGCATCGCCGGATGGGTGACAGTTCATACAACGAGGATGCATAAAAACTTTATAGGCTTCTTTAAATGCATCGGCAGATTCCTGTTCTCTTTTTTTGTTCGCATCATTATTATCACTGGAAACAATGGAGCTTATTTCAGCATTCGGCTTAATTGAATTATCCGAAACATTCCCTATATCTTTTCTATCATTAAACGGTTGCGCTACTACAGTTATAAAACCCAGTGTCATTACAATATATATTACATGCTTAAGTCCTAAACGGTAGTTATTATTCTTTTGCATAAAAATTTCTTTTGAAGTTGATAATTCTTACTTCATATCTGCAGCACGGTGAATAGCTTTTCGTACCCGCTGATAAGTGCCGCAACGACAAATATTACCAGACATACCAAGATCTATATCATTGTCAGTAGGATTCGGCTTTGCTTTAAGCAATACTGCTGCAGCCATCAATTGGCCGCTTTGGCAATAGCCGCATTGCGGAACATCTTCTTCGATCCATGCTTTTTGCAAACGCTTACCTATTGCATCTTCAGATAGTGATTCAATAGTTTTTATTTCCTGCCCCGCTGCTCTTGCAACAGGAGTAATGCAGGAACGAACGGCATCACCATTCAGATGAACAGTGCAGGCGCCACACTGCGCCATGCCGCAACCAAACTTTGTTCCTGTAAGTTCCAATGCATCCCGCAGTACCCATAAGATAGGTGTTGAAGGATCTACATCAACATTATAATCTTTACCGTTTACTTTTAAAGTTATCATAGTAGTTTCTTTATTGTTATTCTTAAAAGAGCTGAATAGAATTACTGAACGTACAAGTGAGTGACCCTTCGACAAGCTCAGGGTAAACTGCGACGCAATTGCTCAATGATGAAAAGAACTTTGAACGGAGCGTCGCAACAAACGATGATAGTAGTAACGTCGCTGACCTCATAAAAAATTATACTTTCTTTTTCAGATCATCAGGCTGAAGTGGCAAGGCCCTTACTCTTTTTCCTGTAAGCGTAAAGAGAGCATTCATCACGGCAGGTGCAACAGGAGGAACACCCGGTTCACCAACTCCGCCCATTTTCTCCTTGCTGTCCATGATATGCACTTCCACCACCGGCATCTCATTCATGCGAACCATTTTGTAATCATGAAAATTTCGTTGCTTCACTCTTCCGTTTTCAAAACTTATTTCACCGTACAATGCAGCTGTTAGGCCAAACACCACGCAGCCTTCCATTTGAGCTTTGATCGTATCAGGATTTACTACCTGCCCGCAATCAACAGCAACTGTGACCTTATGAACTTTTAAATTGTTTTTTTTGATCGAAACTTCAGCCACCATTGCTACAACACTGCCAAATGATTCATGAACAGCGATGCCTTTGCCTCTTCCAGCTGGCAACGGGTTTTTCCAACCAGCTTTTGCTGCTACATATTCCAATACTTTTTTCTGACGTGGGCTTTTATCCATCAACATACGGCGATATTCAAATGGATCTTTACCGGCTGCTTTTGCCAATTCATCAATGAAACCTTCCACTACAAATGCGGTATGCGAACTTCCCACCGAACGCCACCATAAAGTAGGTACGCCGTTTGGCGCCATATTCCATTCCACCTGGTGATTCGGAACATGATAAGGAATTTCAGCAGCTCCTTCTACTGCAGTATGATCTACTCCATTTTGTACCATCATTCCTTCTAATGGAGTACCCACAGCAAAAGACTGGCAAACGATATTGTGTTTCCAGAACAATGGCTTACCGGCTGCATCAAGACCTGCACTGATCGTATGATATGCTCTTGGACGATAATAACCACCGCGGATATCATCTTCTCTTGTCCATACAACTTTCACTGGTGACTTCATTGCTTTTGAAACCTGCACTGCTTCACTTACAAAATGTGCATCTAATACTGCACGACGACCAAAACCACCGCCCAATAATGTAGTATGCAATTTTATTTGATTTGGTTTTAATCCTGTGATACCTGCAGCGGTCATCGCATCAACAGTTTGAAATTGCGTGCCCACCCATATTTCGCAACTATCTGCTTTTACATCAGCAACACAATTAAGGGGTTCCATGGGTGCATGAGCCAAGTAGGGCAGATCATAAACCACATCGAATTTTTTTACAGCCTTACTCATTACAGATGATACATCTCCTTCGTTATGAGCAACGGCGCCTTTTTGTTTTGACAGATCTGCATATTGTTTTGTTTGTGTTTTGCTATCAAGTGTCGAGAGTGCTCCTTCGTCCCAAACAATTTCCAATGCATCACGACCAAGCTTTGCAGGCCAGAATCCATTTGCAACTACAGCAATGCCACGATCGATCTGCACAACTTCTTTTACGCCGGGAATTGCCTTTGCTTTATCAGCATTAAAGCTTTTTATTTTTCCACCAAACACCGGAGGCCGTGCAATTACTGCGGTTAATAGTCTTGGAATTTTAACATCTAATCCAAAAATGCCGGAGCCATCTATTTTTTCCGGAGTATCTAATCTTTTAACTGGCTTGCCAATGAGTTTGAAATCTTTTGCATCTTTCAACTTTACTTCTTTGGGTGCAGTGATGGTAGCCGCTTTATCCACTAATTCTCCATAAGAAAGTTTTTTACCAGTAGCGTCATGTATAACATATCCTTTTTCTGTACGCAAAGTAGAAGGATCAACATTCCACGTTTGTGCAGCTGCAGCAACTAATAAGTAACGGCCAGTTGCCCCGGCATTACGGAAGCGATCCCACTCTACCCAGGTGCTGGTGCTTCCACCGGTACCTTGCATTCCAAAACCCGGATGATTATAAACAGGATCAACAGGTGCTGCTTCAAATTTTACTTTGCTCCAGTCTGCATCAAGCTCATCAGCGATTATCATGGGTAAAGAAGTATAAGCTCCTTGTCCCATTTCAGAATGATTAACTATAACAGTAATGATATTATCCTTGCCAATGCGCACAAATGCATTGGGAGCAAAATTGTCTGCAGCTGCAACGCCGATGTTTCTTATTTGTTTTGCAAAAGCCGGCAAATGAAATCCAATGACAAGACCACCGCCAATGAGGGCAGTCTTTTGCAGAAATTTACGACGGCTGGAAGTAGTTTGTTCACTCATAATTTTCTCCTTCATTTTTATAATTAGGATTTGTAGTCAGTTACTATAGCGCCTTTCAAACAACTTTAAAGAAAACATAGAGCAGGTTCGAAAGGGATTAATAAGTGGAAGAATCGTTGAATTGCTGTATAAATTTAAAGACTTTTTATAGTAAAAAGTTCTTTTGTTTAGACAGTACCACAAAATAAAAGCCAGAAAAAATAAATTAAACAATATTATTCGATTGTTATCCTTCATGCCGTACGCCTTCTTTCACACGAAATACATGCAATACATAAGGAAATATTGCATCAATAGTTTCGGCAACGCCTTTCGGAGAACCGGGCAATGTGATCACCAATGTATTTTTTATAAATCCTGCTACACCGCGGGACAGCATAGCATAAGGAGTTCTTTGTTGACCATAATTGCGGGCCGCTTCCATGATACCGGGAATTTCTCTGTCAAGCAATGGAGCAATTGCATCGGGTGTAACATCTCTTGGCGATAAACCTGTGCCACCGGTGAAAAGAATAAGGTCATATTCTTCTTTATTCAATTGCTTTACTTTTTCCTGTATGGTGGAAAAATCATCAGGAATAATTTCATGATGACTGACGGATAAATTGAGTTGTTCTAATTTCTCAACAATTGTTTTTCCACTTTTATCTTCTCTTACTCCTGCAGCAACTCCATCGGAACAAACGATGACAGCACAACGAAGATCATTTGTTTGCTGATCTTTAAAATCTGTTTTGCCACCTTTCTTAGTTTCTAATTTAATAGTTGAAATTTCTATTCCTTTATCAAGAGGCTTAAGCATATCATAGATCGTCAATGCTGTGATAGCAGCGCCATGCATAGCCTCTACTTCCACCCCTGTTTTATAAATAGTATGAACTTCTACTGTGATAATAATATTTAATCCATCTAATTCGTGTTTTATAACAGCATATTCAACAGGTAAAGGATGGCAATCAGGAATTACATCACTTGTTTTTTTTATAGCTAATAAACCGGCAGCTCTTGAAAATTCAAAAACATCGCCTTTGGGAACAGTTTTATTTTTTACTGCATCAATCGTTTCCTGTTTTGAAACAGAAACAATTGCAGTAGCAATTGCTTTACGAAGACTATTTGATTTAGATGTTATGTCAACCATATTACCCCCAAATCCGCCAAAGGCGGAGGCTTTTACCCTCCGACTGTTAGAGGAGAATTTTTGTTTTAATATTTCTCTTCTTTTTATAAGAACTCTTTCTCGTATCAGCCTCTAAAGTCCCCTTTAGGGGATTTAGGGGCGGTTCTCTTTCCAATGATATGTTTCATCTGTCAACAATTCCTTTCCCCACACCGGCAGTTCGGCCTTTAATCTTTCCACAGTTTCTTCGCAGGCATCTATTGCCGCTTTTCTATGAGCTGATGATGTAAAAACAAATAAACTGATCTCTCCTGCTGCTACTTTACCAAGGCTATGATATACGTGCATACAGGTAAGATCATACTTTGCAAAAATATCTTCACGGATCGTATACATTTTTTCTAAGGCCATGTCTTCATAAGCCGTGTATTCTATTGAAGCTACTTCTTTGCCTTCGATCTTATCTGCTCTTACCTGTCCCAAAAAAATACTATGTCCACCAATATCTGTTTTGCTGCTGTGTTTTTGAATACTGTCAGCAATAAATGATGCAGCAATCGGCCCCTGTACAAATATGTTCTTTGGTTTTCGTTCTTTCATACTGTTTGTTTCTGTTTCTTCCATTCAACAATTCCTCCACGCAAACTGTAGATTTTTTTTCTGTCTCCAAAAATACCGGATAAAATTTTAGCCGCCTGCAAACTTCTTTTTCCCGATTGGCAAAATGCAATAACATTTTCAGATTTGATCAATGAAGTGCTTTCTGCCAATTGAGCCAATGGAATTTTGATATGCTTAAATTCATTTACAGATGGCATTTCATGTGGCTCTCTTACATCAACTACATCCACATTTCCATTTGCAACCATATTATTAAAAACATTCGAATCAATTTCGTTTTGTTGAACAGGTGCTGCACAAAGCCATTCGTAATCGGTTTGTAAAAATGCTGATTCATCTTTAGGGATCAGTGATCGAGTTTCTTTTCTTGCTGATAAGCTGAGTTGATAAACCTGGTTGTTTAAAGCATTATAGGTGAACAATTGATTAATCAATGGCTCACCGATTCCTGTAATTATTTTTATTGTTTCATTCGCCATCATTGTGCCAATAATACCGGGCAATACACCTAACACTCCTGCTTCAGCACAGTTCAATACTTCGCCATCTTTGGGCGGATCAGGAAAAATATCACGGTAGTTGACATCATACTCATTCTTATTTCTGAAAACACTTACCTGTCCTTCAAACTGAGAAATAGCTCCATACACTAAAGGCTTATTCAGCAACACACAGGCATCATTGATCATATAACGTGTAGAAAAATTATCTGTCCCATCAATGATAATGTCATAATCATCAGTTATCGTCAACGCATTTTGTGTTGTTAGTCTTTCGTTGTAAGGAATAATTTTTATCTCAGGATTTAGTTGCTGTAAAATATTTGCTGCCCGCTCAGCTTTAGATGATCCAATATCATTTACTGAATATAAAACCTGGCGATGAAGATTATTTAAGGCAACTACATCATCGTCCACAATACCGATTTTTCCAACACCTGCAGCAGACAAATATTGCAAGGCAGGACATCCCAAACCACCAGCACCGATCACCAATACTTTTGCCGCCAGTAATTTCTGCTGGCCTTCTTCGCCAAACTCAGGTAAGATGATCTGGCGATGATAACGTTCATATAAATTTTGATCACTCATTTTTATCCACCTGAAAAAGGTGGCAGCAAAGCCACCATGCTTTTTTTATTCAAAACAGTGTTTTCTGTTATCACCTGTTTATCTACAGCTATCACATATTTTGTAGTTGCCAACTCAGGATAGCGTTTATTTAATGAATCTACGAGGCTATCAGTATCTGCAACATTATCTACAGAAACAGAACTTCCAGCTATATCTGCAAGCTTGCCAAACAAAATAATTTTTACACCCATAAAATAATAACAGGACAACAAATTTACTCATACTGTTTCTAATCGCATATTTAAAATTTACATTTGCAGTAAATAATATCCATGGGTAAAGAGAATGAATATATTACAGAAGATCACAGGGCATTTATTGAAGATCAACGAATGTTTTTTGTCTGCACAGCTCCATTAAGCACTGAAGGTCATATTAATCTTTCTCCCAAAGGATTTGATTGCTTCCGGATCCTCTCTCCCACCCGTATAGGTTATTTAGATATTACCGGCAGCGGTAATGAAACATCGGCTCATCTTTTAGAAAATGGTCGTATCACTTTTATGTTTTGTGCTTTTGATGGCCCGCCAAAGATCTTACGACTTTATGGAAAAGGGAAAACCGTTTTACCTGGCGATGATGAATGGAATGAATTATCTAAACAATTTACTATTCTTCCTGCAACAAGACAGATAATCGTTGCCGATATTTTTATGGTAAAAATTTCTTGCGGTTTTGGGGTGCCTTTATATAATTATACCGGCGAAAGAGATCATGCCTTTAAATGGGCGGAGAAAAAAGGTGAAGATGGTCTCGAAGAATACAAGAAAGAAAAAAATATGATTAGTATGGATGGCTTACCGGCCCCTATTGCGAATATGTTTACTTAACTCTTTCAATAATTATTTTCTGCAGTCCTTTTACATACCTGCGTCCTGTCATTTGATCTTTAGGAGAAACCAATGCGATCCTGTTATCTAATGCAGATGCCGGTTTCCCGTCATGACCAGTTAATATGTAAACTGATTTTCCGACGGCACTGTTAAATATCTCATTCCAGGAAAAAACAACTTTGTAATTATCCGAAGCAATGCAGACAAAATAATATTCACTCAGCACTTTAGGAGTTTCTGCATCTATTTCAATTTTATCCAAAATATCTTTTAATAAAACCCCTTTGATATTTTTTAAACTGCTTCTTCTTTCACCAAGGTGATTTGTAATAACAATACTATCGATTGAATAAGTTTTATAAGATGAAAGATCAGCTAAAGAAACCATCATTTCCTTTTTTACTTTTCCTTCAATTGTAAAATTCTCAGTTGTCGGGATTGGCTTTTGCGCCAGTGTCATTAATCCCATCCCTACAAAAAATAAAATCAAAATCGATCTCATAAAGTTTAGTTATGCAGTTGTAAATAATAATTTATATGCTGCTACTATCAGAACGATGGCCAGCATGTACTTTAAAATATTTGATTTGAATTTCAGCGAACCAAAATAGGCGCCACAAATTCCCCCCACAAAAGCAATCGCAACATAAGTATACATATCAGGACTGAAATTAATTCCTTTTTGTAATTGTCCGGCAAGACCTGACAATGAATTAACAAATATGAATAAGGCGCTGATAGCAGCCGTCTGCTTCATATCTGTCCATTTCAACAACAACAAAACGGGTGATAAGATAATTCCTCCTCCAATACCAATAAGACCGGAAAGAAAACCAATTCCTGTGCCGATCAATAACGACAAGATCAGGTTTGATTTCTTTATTTCATCAACCTTGATGTTTGCAAAAAACAAAAATCGGATAATTGGTATTATTAATAATATGCCAAGTATTTTTTTATAAAGGTTATCGTCAACAGTTATCAATCCTCCTACATAGGCCATCGGCACCGATGTGATCGCAAATGGCAAAAATATTTTCCAATTAAAGTGTTTGCCGCGATAAAATTGAATAAATGAAGTAAGTGAGACAAAAAGATTCAACAATAATGCAGTTGGTTTCATTACATCAGGTGCAAAGCTAAAAATAGCCATCAAAGCCAAATAACCGCTGGCGCCTCCATGCCCGACAGAAGAATATAAAAATGCTACGAAAAATAATAGTATGTAAAAAAGAATAAGACTTTCCACTAGTAATTATTGTGGTAATAAATATACATCAACCAAATCACCTTCTTTTAAAGATGTTGTTTCTTCATCAATTTGTATCAGGCAATTGGCTTTGGCAAAAGAACTGAGACGAAAAGACTCCTGTGCATCCAAAGACAATGCGGTTTTGCCATCATAAAAACCTTTGAGAAAATGTGTGAGTCCGGTATTTTTTTGAAATGCTTTTGCCAAAGGAACCTGCAAAGTGTGCAAACCAATTTTTCTTTTTGATAATTTTTCTAATGCCGAAATAACATACTGATAAAAACAAGTAAGTACCGAAGAAGGATTACCCGGCAAACCAAAAACCAATTTATTTTCTTTTTTTCCAAAATACAATGGCTTGCCCGGTCGCTGTTTTACTTTATGAAATAATTTTTCAACACCACATTCTGTTGCGGCCTGCAAAACAAAATCATAATCACCTACACTTATACCTCCCGTTAACAAAACCAAATTACTTTGTTGCAATGCCTTTTTCAAAGTATCAGTTACTATTTCCGGTTTATCTGTTGCATATAGGATTTGGATATTTTCAATATGCAATTGTTTTAAAACTGCCTTCAATGCAAAAGAGTTTGATTCAAATACCTGACCATGTTGCAATGGTTTCCCCGGTTGCTGCAATTCATTACCGGTTATAATAATACTGATTGAAGGATTGGGATAAACTTTTACTTCAGTTATTCCAATGCCAGCCAGAAAGCCAATAGCAGCAGGTGATAAAATGCTTTCTTTTTCTAATGCCAATGCTCCAGTTTTTATTTCTGATCCTTTTGGCCGAACACTATTGCCTAACTGTAATGTTTCATCTTCTATGAGCAGTTCACCATTTTGTGTTTTTACTTTTTCCTGCATTATTACTGTGTCAGCACCCGCAGGAACTGCTGCGCCGGTAAAGATCCGGACAGCATTTTCAGAATTTAAATTAAAAGTTTTATTACTTCCTGCCGCAACTTCTCCGGCTATTTTTAATTTTTTGTATTGCTTCCACCCTTCAAAAGAAAAAGCATAACCATCCATCGATGATTGAGGGAAGGCTGGAATATCTGTTGTAGCAAAAATATCTTCTGCAACTACCAACCCAGCTGACTCCTGCAATGGCAATGTAATTGGCTCAAGCAACGAAACATTTTCTGAGATTATCTTTTTGGCTTCGGTAACTGAGATCATTTCATGAAAGTTTATCCGATCTAAATCTCTCCGCCTCAGGCGGGGGACAGGGGGTTTATCCTCCAATAGTTATCATGCTCCTGTTATGAATATCTTCCGGATGAAGATGTTCAAAATCTGTAGTGAACTGCCCACCGAGTTCTTTTGCTTTACTAAGAATACTTTGATGAATTAAGGGAACCACATCCTCGCCTCTTCGTAATGCCGACAACAGGTCTGTTTCTTTTTCTGAGAATAAACAGTTCTTCATTTTTCCATCAGCTGTCAACCGCATACGATTACAATCGCCGCAGAAGTTGGCACTCATCGTACTGATAATAGCAAATGTTCCCCGGTGACCAGCCACCTGGTACCCTTTTGCTGTATCATGTTTTTCGTCCTGCAAACGTTCTACTTTATACTTTGCTTCGATCACCTCCAGCATTTGCTGCATGGTAAATACTTTATTGCTGGTCCACCAGTTGCCGGTAAAAGGCATGAACTCGATAAAGCGAACATGAACAGGCTGCTCTTTTGTCCATTCAACAAAATCGTTGAGCTCATTATCATTAAGACCTTTCATCACTACCATATTCACTTTTACATGAAAATCTCTCTTCAGTAATAGTTGAATGTTCTCATAAACTTTTTCAAACTGGTTTCTTCTTGTGATCAGCTGAAATTTTTCTGATTGTAATGTATCCAAGCTGATATTCAGGGAACGAACTCCCGACTCTTCGAGAATATCCACAAACTCATGCAATCTCGATCCGTTGGTAGTAATGGTCAGTTTTACGGGAAGCTTTGACAAGGACCTGATGATCTCACCTGCATCTTTTCTTACCAATGGCTCGCCGCCGGTGAGTCTTATTTTATTAACGCCGAGATCAACAAAAATTTTTGATAAGGTTTCGATCTCACCCCTCTGCATCAGCTTTGAAGCAGGGGTAAATTCATATTCTTCTTCCGGCATACAATAAAAGCAACGCAGGTTGCAATTATCCGTCAGCGAAATACGGAGATAGTTATGAACCCTGTTATATTTATCAACTATCATTTCGGGAGTTTGGGCGAATGACAAATTTATCAAATCCTGAGCAGCATCCGTTAAATAATTAATGTGATCGCAGGCATAACAAAAATGATTTTGTAAAAGATTTTTCTCTACCTTAAGGGAGAATTCCCGCAAGGTGTAAATAAGACCGGCGGGTTCTTTTTCTTCTCTTTCAAATTCAGATCGGTATGGAACTTAAAGGCAGGCATACAGTAAACGCAAGTCCCGCAACTCTTTGGAACATGTTAATGGATACCGATACTCTCTCGAAAATAGTTCCCGGAATTTCGAAACTGGAAAAAACTGGAGATAATACGTATAAATCAATTCTTGAAATAAAGATCGGCCCTGTTGGAGGTTCTTTTACAGGCAATCTTCAAATGGAGAATATTGAAGAACAAAAAGGATTTACACTGAAGGTGCAGCAAAACAGCAGCATTGGAAATGCTAATGCTGCAATTAAGATCGAACTAATTCCTGCAAATGCTAATGAAACAGAAGTCGCTTTTGAAGGAGAGGTTAAGGTAACAGGATTACTGGCTTCTATGGGGCAAAGAATTTTGGGCAGCGCAGCAAATATGCTTACCAAACAATTTTTTGCAAACCTGGATCATGAATTAGCAAAGAAACAAACTGTTTGATGATCTGACGCCATGAAAACGTGACTTTGAACGGAGCGTCGCAAGAGACGATGCTATGAAAAACCAAAGCCTGCCTACATATAAAATTTCGGCAGGTAAACTGGTATTAAAAAAATCTTTCTGCTAAAAATAAAACTCAATTCCATGAGCATTAAAATCACAGTAACGGTGAATGGTGTTAAACACACCGATAAAGTGGAGCCACGATTATTGCTGGTGCATTATCTGCGTGATGTATTGCGGCTGACAGGCACACATGTGGGCTGCGATACCAGTGGCTGTGGCGCATGTACGATCCTTGTGAATGGTAAAGCGACCAAGAGTTGTACGATGCTGGCAGTGCAAGCCGATAAATCCAAGATCACAACGATCGAAGGACTTGCTACCAATGGTGAATTACATCCGCTACAGGATGCATTCAATCAGTGCCATGGTTTGCAATGTGGTTTTTGTACGCCGGGAATGATCATGACTGCGTCTGATCTATTAAGGAATAATAAGAAACCAAGTGAAGAAGAGATCCGTGTGGCGTTGGAAGGTAATTTCTGTCGCTGCACCGGTTATGAAAATATTGTAAAGTCAATACAATATGCTGCGGATAAAATGTCTTCAAAGAAAAAAATTAAAAAGGAGGCTGCCGTATGAGTACAAATAATGGCAACGGAATGGCTGCTATCAGCGGTCTGATCGGAAAATCCGTTAAACGGGTTGAAGATAAAAGATTCACTATGGGTCATGGCAATTATACAGATGATATTGTATTGCCAAAACAAACTTATGCTGCTTTTGTTCGCAGCCAATATGCACATGCCAAAATTCTAAGTGTTGATACAAGTGCAGCGAAAGCAATGCCAGGTGTAGTTGCAATTTATACCGGCGCTGATGTGGCTGCAGTCAATGGTGTGCCCTGCGGCTGGCAGGTGAATTTTAAAAATGGCAATGCGATGAAAGAGCCAAAGCATCCGTTGCTTGTTGCTGATAAAGCAAGACATACGGGTGATGCAATTGTTGTTGTGATCGCTGAATCAAAAGAAGAAGCTGTTGATGCTGCGCAAGCAGTGAATGTAGAATATGAAGAACTGCCTTGTGTGGTTGATGCATTTAAAGCAGCACAAGTCGGAGCCCCATTAGTGCATGATGACGTTCCTAATAATATGTGTTACGATTGGGCATTGGGTAATCCGATCGAAGAAGTAAATGCCGCAATGAATAGTGCATCACATGTAACAACTCTTGAATTTGTAAATCAGCGCTTAGTTCCAAATGCAATTGAGCCGCGTTGTTATAATAGTTCCTACGATTCGATCAATGATAAATATACTTTGTACACCAGCAGCCAGAATCCGCATGTGATCCGTTTGCTAATGTGTGCATTTGTACTCGGCATTCCAGAACATAAGGTAAGAGTAATAAGTCCTGATGTTGGCGGTGGCTTTGGCAGTAAAATATTTCATTATACTGAAGAAGCATTGCTGACATGGTGTACAAAACAAATTGGCCGGCCCATAAAATGGACCGCTGAAAGAACAGAAAGTTTTTTACTCGATGCTCATGGTCGTGATCATATAACAAAGGCGGAAATGGGTTTTGATAACGACGGGAAGATTGTTGCACTGCGTGTAAAAACTTATGCCAATCTCGGTGCCTATCTTTCCACATTCGGCAGTTGTGTTCCGACTTATCTGCATGGCACTTTATTACAAGGTTTATATACAACACCAAAAATAAATGTTGATGTAACGGGTGTGTTCACTCATACAACAGCAGTTGATGCATACCGTGGCGCAGGAAGACCTGAAGCAACTTATTTACTTGAACGTTTGATGGATCTTGCAGCACATGAAATGAAAGTTGATCCTGCTGAATTGCGTTTCAAGAATTTTATCCCACCATTTGATGGGGTGAGCCAACCGGGTTATCAAACACAGGTTGCATTACAATACGATAGTGGTAACTATCATGGTGTATTGGAAAAAGGTTTGGAAATGCTCGGCTACCAGGATTTTCGTAATAAACAGAACGAAGCTGCGAATAATGGTAAGCTGCTCGGTGTTGGCTTCTCTACTTATATCGAAGCATGTGGTATTGCTCCATCGGCAGTGGTTGGTTCGCTTGGTGCAAGAGCCGGTTTGTTTGAATTCGGACAGATCCGTGTTCAGCCAACGGGTAAGGTAACTGTTTACACAGGAGCACATTCACATGGCCAGGGACATGAAACAACATTTGCACAAGTAGTGGCAGACAAACTCGGTATCAGCATGGATGATGTTGAAATTATTCATGGCGATACAGAAAGTATTGGTTTTGGTATGGGTACTTATGGTTCACGCAGTATTGCAGTCGGTGGCACTGCCATTGTAAAAAGCATTGAAAAAGTAATTGAGAAAGGAAAGAAGATCGCTGCTCACTTGCTTGAAGCCGGCGCTGATGATATTGATTTTGCAAATGGAAATTTCACTGTGAAAGGAACTGATAAATCAATTGCTTTTGGAAACGTGGCACTCACAGCTTATGTGCCGCATCATTATCCAAAAGATCTCGAGCCCGGACTTGACTTCAGCAGTTTTTATGATCCCGCCAATTTCACATATCCATTCGGCTGTCATATTGCGGTTGTTGAAGTTGATAAAGAAACCGGCAAGGTTGTATTAAAACGTTTTATTGCTGTGGATGATGTTGGAAACATCATTAACCCGATGATCGTCGAAGGACAAATACATGGTGGCGTTGCCCAGGGAATTGGCCAGGCACTTTTTGAAGGTGCCGAGTATGATGATAATGGTCAGCTCACCAATGCATCATATATGGATTATTGCATGCCGCGTGCCGATGATTTTCCAATGTATGAAACTGCAACACAAATAACGCCATGTCCGCACAATCCACTTGGAGTAAAAGGTGCCGGCGAAGCGGGAACTATCGGTTCAACGCCTGCTGTGGTGAATGCAGTTTTAGATGCTCTCTGGAGCGGCGGACATGAAGTAAAAGATATCCGCATGCCGTTGACATCAGAGAGAGTGTGGAGAGCAATGAAAAACTAAACCCCCAGCCCCTAAAGGGGAATATTGGGAATAGTTCTTTGTAAAGAAATTTTTTTTATGAACTTAACGGAAGTAAGACTATTGAACTTCCGTTGCGTCGCACTCTTGTGCTGTTGAATTTCTATTCATCATACAAGTAAAATTTTTAATTGTTAATTATTAATTCTTAATTTTTATGATCCCAGCCGCATTCGATTATCAAAAAGTAAAAACCGTTGATGAAGCTATTGCAGCTTTATCCAATGGTAACAGTAAAATATTAGCCGGTGGTCATAGCTTATTACCAGCTATGAAGCTCCGTTTGAGTCAGCCCTCAAAACTTGTAGATATCAATGGCATTTCGGCATTGAAAGGAATAAAAGAAGAAGATGGTGAAATAGTTATTGGCGCAGCTAATACTCATGCGGATAATGCCAATGATAAACTCATCAAAAGCAAACTTTCTTTTTTTGCAGAAGGAGCATCGATGATCGGTGATGTACAAGTTCGCAATCATGGAACGATTGGCGGTAGTTTGGCTCATGCTGATCCTGCAAGTGATTGGCCCGCATTAGTATTGGCTGCTGATGCTGCAATTGAAGTTCAGGGAAGCGGCGGTAAGAGAAGAATCAAAGCAACCGATTTCTTCACAGGACTGTTCTCAACTGCATTACAGGAGAATGAGATCATTATTGCTATTCGCATTCCTGTACCACCAGATGGAACAAAAGCAACTTATCAAAAATTTGCGCAACCAGCATCAAGATTTGCAATTGCAGCATGTGCAGTAGTTCGCTTTCCTGATGGCAAAACCAATATTGCATTCGCCGGTGTTTCTGATACTGCTTTCCGTGATGGAAATGCTGAAGCTGCCATATCAGGAAAACCAATCAATGATGATTCAATTACGGCAGCAATGAATGCTGCTGTGCAGGGAGTAAATGTTTTGGGCGATCATTTTGCATCAGAAGAATACCGCAAACATTTGGCAAAAATTTATTTGAAAAAAGCGTTGCAAGCTGTTGCTTAATAAAAAATATTTTACAGAACTAAGGCGGTAGTGATGCCGCCTTCTTTGTTAATAAAAGGGCTAAAGCCCTAAGAATAATGATAGAATGAATTGCCCCGGCCTTAAGGCCGGGGCAATTGAAGAATAAAAAAATTTTCGGGGCTTTAGCCCCTCATAAATAATTTTATGATATGCCGGAATTGAAAGACATAAAAAAAATGTTGTATGAGCAAGGTTACATTACCGATGACAGTGTAGCCATGTCGGTATTTCTTTCGCTGCAGTTAAATAAACCTTTGCTGATAGAAGGTCCTGCCGGAGTGGGGAAAACAGAAATTGCTAAAGTAATGGCGAATGCATTGCAAACTGATCTGATCCGCCTGCAATGTTATGAAGGTCTTGATGCCACACATGCTTTATACGAATGGAATTACCAGCGACAATTATTGCACCTGAAAATGGTGGAGCATAATGAGCAACCGGTTGAAGAAAAAGAAAAAACAATTTTCAGTGATAGTTTTTTAATGAAGCGGCCTTTGCTGCAAGCGATCACACATAATAAAAAACCTGTGTTATTAATTGATGAAATAGACAGAAGTGATGAAGAGTTTGAAAGTTTTTTATTGGAAGTATTAAGCGATTGGCAAATTACAGTTCCGGAAATTGGTACAATAAAGGCAACACATATTCCCCAGGTAATACTGACAAGTAACCGTACAAGAGAATTAAGCGAGGCATTAAGACGACGTTGTTTGTATTTATATATTGATTATCCTGATTTTGAAAAAGAATGGACGATCGTAAAAAATAAAATACCTGGTATTGATACAAAATTGGCTGAACAAATTACCGGTTTCATGCAACAATTGCGAATCATTAAACTGGAAAAAACTCCGGGCATAGCTGAAACACTCGACTGGGCAGCTGCTTTATCTGCATTACATATCGATCATCTTGATAAAAACATTATTGAACAAACCTTGGGAGTTGTTCTAAAAGATTGGAGAGATACAAGACAGGTGCAAATGTCATTGAGTGAGTTGATGGAAAAGACAGGTATCGTATCAAAACTATAATAGCTGAAAAAGACGAATACGAAATAATAAATTGTCACGAAGTGGCATCCTGTTTATAGGTAAATGGATTTGAAAATAAAATTGACTCCGGAGAAGTCGCCAGATAATCTTTTATAGGGAGCTCCTTACGGAGCTTATGTTTGTGGGATTTTAATTCTCTATAAACAGATCGCCCCGATGGGGCGGAAGATAGAAGTTGATTTATGATCACAAGACAAACATCTCTTTCAAAAAATATTGTACAGTTTTGTCGTTTTCTTCGGCAAAAGGGGTTTGGCGTAACAATAGAAGAAGAAACACTATCACTCCAGGCTTTACAATTCATCGATTATAGTAAAAACGAGGTTTTTCTACAATCATTAAAAGCAACTCTCTGTCATAGCAAATCACAATTAGATGAGTTTGATGATCTGTTTCATGAATACTGGAAAGAGCTCGACAAAGCGGTTGATGCTAAAACAAAAGAAGACCCAAAAAACAAAACCGCCTTTCAGCAACAAGCCTCTTACAAAGCAATAAACAAATGGCTGCACGGTAACGGCAATAGAGAAACAGAAGAAACAGCAACATATAGCATCCAGGAAACTCTTTTGCGAAAAGATTTTTCAAATGTGCCGGAGGATGAAGTATATGAATTGATGCAAACAATCAAATCAATCGCAAAAAGATTGGCTGCTAAAACAAACAGGCGGTATGAATTTTCTTATAAAACCGATATGCCGGATCTGAGAAAAACGCTTCGTAAGAATCTTCGTCGCGGTGGCGAATTATTAGATATTGTTCATCGCAGACCAAAGCGTAACCGTATCAAACTTGTTTTGCTTTGTGATGTCAGCAGGTCAATGGAACTGTATTCAGCATTTCTAATTCAATTCATGTATGCATTTCAGCAAGTATTTAGAAGAATGGAAACTTTTGTTTTCAGTACATCATTAAAACGAATTACGTCTTTATTGAAACAGAAAAATTTTAGCGAAGCAATGCAGCAGCTGAGTAATGAAAATAATGGCTGGAGCGGCGGTACAAGAATTGGCGAATCGTTGGATGCTTTTGTAAATGAATGGGGCAAAAAATTGATCGATTCGAAAACCATTGTCATTATTTTAAGTGATGGATGGGATACCGGCAATATCGAATTGATAAAAACCAATATGGGATTTATCCATGCAAAAGCAAAAAAACTGATCTGGCTAAATCCGCTTGCTGGTTTTGAAGATTACAAACCGCATGTTTCAGCTATGAAAGCAGCTTTACCATTTATTGATGTATTTGCCCCGGTGCATAATGTGGAAAGTTTGAAAAAACTGGGGAGATGGCTATAATTTTTTCAATGCTTCGTAATCTTCTTTTGTATCAATATCAATATTTCCTTTTGCAAATAGAACAGTAGCAACTTCATCCTTGTGTTGTTGGATTATTTTCCTTGCCCCCGCATCACCTTTTAATTCCATTAATTCTGCAAAAAGAGATTTATGAAAAAGGGCTGGCGGACCAATTGCCTCACCGTAATTGCAGGTTACAATCGTTTTACCTGTTTCAACCTGTGTATTTATTAAATCATTTAGTAAAGAAGCAGACACATAAGGCTGATCACATACCATAAAAATTACTGCATCAGCCAGTGGAAAGATTTGTAAAAGTGTGCTTAATCCAATTCGTACAGAAGATGCCATTCCTTCTTCCCATTCTGTATTTTCAACTATATAAACTTTAGTTTTATCTATTTCTTTTAAAACCAGATCTGAATTGGCTCCCAGCACAGCAATTACCGGGCTTGCATACGAGCTTATGGCTTCTGATAGAACATGCTGCAACAAGCTTTTACCATTATATTGTAACAATTGTTTTGGTTTTCCAAGTCGTGTAGAAGCACCAGCCGCAAGTATTACTACTCCGCAAGTATTTATTATCGTTTTATCTGAGTTGATAATAATTATTTAAGACTTCGATGTTAATTTCACTTCTTCAATTGCAGTGGCTGATCTTGGATGTATCGCTTCTTTGAGTGTTCGTAATGATTGAACATCCTTTCCTGCAAACAATGCTTTTATTTCTGCCAAAATAGATAAAGCAATTTCTTCTGATGTTTCAGCTCCGATATCCAAACCAACAGGACTATGAAGTACAGATAATTGTTGTTCAGTAAAAATCAACCCTTCATCTTTTAATTCATTCAGCATTCTTTCTTTTTTTTTCTTTGGTCCTAACATACCGATATATGAAATATTTTTCTGTAGCAGTTGCCGAAGCATCGCCATGTCATAATTATAGTTATGCGTCATCAGCAGGAAAACGGTTCGTTCGTCAATAACGATTTGTTCCAAAACCTGCTCGGGTTTTGAAACCAATACCTGGCAGGCACTTACAAATCTTTCCTTCTTTGCATAGTTGGCTCTGCCATCTACAACAGTTGTTTCCCAACCGAGAATTTCAGCCATATCAACTAATGGCATTACATCATTACCAGCGCCTATAATGATAACTGAAACTGGCGGTTCGATCACCTCTATAAATGCAGTGAGGTTTTGATTTTCTGAAATATAATTTTTAAAAGAGGAGTTTTGATTTATCAATGCTTCTTTTGCATCTGCAAGCAAAACATCTTTCAGAACAGGAGAATGATCAAGAATATTTCCATCTTCTTTTAATAACAAACAGGTTCCGTATTGGGGAGCTTTTTTATCCTGCAGTGAAAACAGTGTAACCAAAACAGTTTTTTGCCTTTTTTCGTTTACTGATTTTAAATATTGAATTGGATTATTTGGATCAGCAATATCGATCGGTTCCATCAACACTTGAATGATACCATTGCAGCCCAATCCAACTCCAAATTTTGCATCATCATCATCCATTGTATCATAAGTCACCAGTTTCGATCTTTTTTCCGTCATCACCAGCAATGCTTTTCTTAATGCATCTCCTTCCAAACAACCCCCGCTTATGGCGCCGGTTAATTGACCATCATCTTCGATCAACATCCGGGCTCCGGGTCTGCGATAAGATGAACCTTCCACATGTACAACAGTAGCCAAAGCTGTTTGTTTTCCAAGTTTTTGTGTTTCCTCAAATGCCTTTAATATATCGCGGATCTCTTTCATAAAGTCCCCTGTCTCCGCCCGAGGCGGAGAACTTAGTTTTGATTATTCTTTTTTAAATAAATCCATCATTGACGATGTCTATTGAATGAATAATTTCTTCAAAGATAAAACTATTTCTCCCCTTCCCTTTGGGAAGAGGCTTTAGCAGAGTCATTAATTATTTATAAATGGTTTGTGGGGATGGGCTTGAGATGGCCGCCTTTAAAATAATTTCCTACTGAATAAATCGGGTAATTCGTTAACTTAATAGCCTCATTTATCAAACCACTTCTTATGGCATCTTACAATCTTTCTATTAATGGAAAAACTTATAAAGTAGAAGCGGATCCCAAAATGCCTTTGCTTTGGGTGATCCGGGAACTGGCTGGTTTACATGGTACCAAGTATGGTTGCGGCATGGCACAGTGTGGTGCCTGCACTGTACATCTGAATGGCAACCCTGTTCGCTCATGCACATTACCTGTTTCGGCTGCAGCAAAACAAACCATCACAACTATTGAAGGCCTTTCAGATGATAACACTCATGCAGTGCAAAAAGCATGGCTGGCAGAACAAGTTCCTCAATGTGGTTATTGTCAAAGCGGACAAATAATGGCCGCCGCAGCTTTATTGAAAAAAAATCCTAATCCCACTGACCAGGATATTGACAATGCGATGGTGGGGCATATTTGCCGTTGCGGAACTTATCCCCGCATTCGCAAGGCAATAAAAACTGCAGCACAGATCATGGCAAAAGCTTCTAACTAATTAAAAATTGTAATCATGCAAACCACAGATAAAAATTTATCACGCAGAAATTTTATACGGCTTAGCAGTATGACCGGAGCTGCATTAACCATTGGTTATGCAATGCCGGGATTAGCAAATGAAGCAGCAGAAATTCTTACTGCACAAAAAGCAAGTGAACAAGGCATTGAGCTCACTTCATGGATATCGATCGATAGATCTGGTTTAGTTACAATTCTAAATCACCGTTCCGAAATGGGCCAGGGTTCTTTCCAGGTGGTACCACAAATGATCGCCGAAGAGCTGGAAGTAAATCTTGATACCGTAAAAATCGCTTTTGCCCCTGGCAGCCAGACTAAATACGGCAGCCAGTTAACCGGAGGTAGCTCAACGGTTCGCGGCGCTTATAAAAGTTTGCTTCGTACAGGTGCGACAGCAAGAGAGATGCTAATAGAAGCTGCTGCCGCAAAATGGAATGTAAATAAGAGTGAATGTTATGCCGAAAATGGTTTTGTGATTCATAAACCAAACAATAAAAAGTTTGGTTATGGTGAATTAGTAGAAGATGCCTCAAAACTTACACCACCAAAAGATGTAAAACTAAAAAGACGTGAAGAGTATAAGATTGTTGGTAAACCTTTAGCAAGACAAGACAATCCTAATAAAATAAATGGTAAAGCGCAATTTGGATTGGATGTAAAAATTCCGGGAATGATGTATGCGGTTGTTGAACGTAGTCCCCGATTCCGCGGTAAAGTAAAAAGTTTTGATGATAGCGCAACAAAAAAAATTGCTGGTGTAAAGAATGTAGTAAAGGTGTCAAGGCCAGTGTTCGCTTATGAATTTGAAGGTGTAGCTGTTGTTGCTGATTCATTGTGGGCCGCATTGGAAGGACGCAAAGCTTTGAAGGTTGAATGGGATGATTCAGGATTTGAGCATTTGAGTACTGAACAACTTTATGCCCGCATGAAAGAAGATCTTAAAAAACCAATCTTGTCACAGCGTACCGGTGGAAATGCAGAGGCCGCTTTTCAAAAATCCGAGAAAAAAGTTGAAGCCATTTATGAAACTCCTTATGAATCGCATAGTTGCATGGAGCCTTTAAATTGTACCGCACATGTAAAAGGAGATAAGGTTGAAATATGGGGACCGATACAGGCACCCGATTGGATTCAACAAGATGTAAGTGGAAGATTAAAAATTAAGCCGGAAAATGTCACAGTCAATATGACCTTCCTCGGTGGTGGTTTTGGAAGAAAGGCATTTATGGATTATACCTATGAAGCGGTATTACTCTCAAAAGAATTGAATGCACCAATACAAGTTGTATGGACCCGTGAAGATGATACAACACAAGGACCCTTCCGTCCCGGCGCAGTGTATGAATGTAAAGGAAGTATTGGTGGCGGCGGAAGAATAACTTCTTTCGCAGCGAAGATGGCAGCGCAAAATATGAATCACCAATGGGCGCCGGCTCCAGATAAAACTGCTTTTAATGACAGCACAGTTGAAGGTTTTCCTGAAACTTATTTTGAAACAATTCCCCATTATAGTTTTGGCGATATTCCTACTGAATCACCAATACCTGTGATGTGGTGGCGTTCGGTTTATTCATCAACCAATGGTTTTGCGTATGAAAGTTTTATTGATGAACTGGCAATTAAGGCAGAAAAAGATCCGCTTGAATTCAGAAAACAACATTTGGGGGAAAGGTATCGTGCTGTATTAGAAAAGCTGGAAGAGTTAACCAATTGGAAGAATAAAAAGAAAAATGATGGATGGGGTGTTGCAATCACATTTTGTTTTAATAGCGTAGTAGGTGAAGCAGTAAAAGTTTCTAAGAACATAGCTGGTAAATTAAAAATTGATAAAGTATTTGCAGTAATGGATTGCGGCTGGTATGTAAATCCTGATATTATTCGTGCACAGGTGGAGGGAAGTATTGTGATGGCTTATGGCGCTGCGGCAGTTCATGAAACTCATTTCAATGATGGTAAAGCAGTGGAAACAAATTTTCATCAATACAAAATGCCGCGTATAACTGATATTCCCGACATAGAAGTTCACATTATGGAAAATGATGAAAAACCGGGTGGTGTTGGCGAACCGGGATTACCACCTTTTGCCCCTGCATTATGCAATGCAATTTTTGATCTTACCGGCAAAAGAATAAGAAAACTTCCTTTTAATATCGACGAAGTATAAGGAGAAGGTACAAGAAAAAAGCAACAAGGCACAAGTGAGTAACGTCATCTTGTGCCTTGTTGCTTGAGCCTTGAACCTTGCGTCTTATTTTCTTTCTGCCTTTACCTGCGCAGGAGTGACGATAGGATATTTATTTCCCCAGCTGTTCCTTACATAATTTAATACATCAGCAACTTGCTTGTCATCGAGATAATTCAGCGGGTTCATAATGGCATTATATTTTTTCCCATTTACAGTTATCTCACCTGTTTGCCCATTAAGGATATAACCAATATTTTTCTTAGCATCTTTTAGATAAGTTGTTTTTGCCAGCGGAGGATTCACTCCTTCCATCCCCTGGCCATTTTCCATGTGACAATTTTGGCAATGCAGCGTATAAACTTCCTTACCACGTTTCATACTTTCCTGCAGGTTTTTATCCTGGGATAAAAAAACAAAAAAGGCAGCCGGTATAAAAAAAGCGGAAAGCAAAATTTTTTTTCTCATCTCTAAGTTTTTTTTAAAAAAAGTTGGAAGTCAAAAATACAGAAGATAGAATATAAATCTTACTTAAAGGTTGTCTGGTGAAAAAGAAAAGGCTGTATATTTCTATACAGCCTTTTCAAATCTCATAGGATTCGGCGTATTTATATCAAAAATCGATTACTTATTTATCTTCTTCTTCTTTTACAAAACCGCCATTCGTATCAAATTCTGCTTTCATCTTTTTTCCATTAATCGTGAATTTAGCCTTATAGGTTTGCACATTATTTTCATGGGCATCTTCCCATTTTACATCTGTAGCTGTGGAATATTTTGCACTAAATGCTGTTTGAACCGGTGCCGGTACATCATTCGTGCTTATTTCCTTGTTATCTTCCTTATCTTTTGCATCATTATTACATGATTGTATGGTAAATAATGAAAGGCTTAACGCCATAATAAGAAATATCTTTTTCATATGCCCTGTTTTCCAATAAGGTTGCAAATGTGATGCCGGGAGGGGATAACAATGTGAAAAAGTATTCGGCTGACAAGGATTTTTCCTATTATATCGATGAATGTCCAAAGAATTCAACACGATTTTTTGAAAGCTTCAAAGTCTTAATTACTGTTCAGCAATTTTATATACTCACTGTTTTGTTTGAACATGTCCAATCCCATACGGGTTGTCAAATAAGGAATTTTCTGTAATTGATGATTTAATTTACTGATACGATATAAAATATTCAAATGCTTTATAATTTCTTTCCATGCCCAAAAGATAGAATGTTTGGGATCATAAATATGGGTAGGCTCGCTGCCAGCACCGTTAAGTTCAATAATGGAAAAACTTTTCCCTTGTTTTAATTCTTCCCATGTATTGTATCTTATATCCAACCGGCCATAATAAAATCCTTTTACTTTTTTGCAAACGGTATCAATGGAATTTATCAGCTCTTCACCTATAAGATGGCTATCATCTACAAACTTTGCACCGCGTACATGATTACCGTATGGTACAAGTACCAGTTCTTCATTTTTTTGTAAAACCATGTTCATTTTATTCGTCTCGGTGTTTCTTAATATGGGCAACTGCAAAACGTATCTCTTGTTTTTTAAAAGCAATTGTTCAACTGTCGAACTGCCATCGCCTGTTACTGAAAGAAATTCTTTTTTTACAATACCTGAAATATGACCTCTTTCTTCGTTTGGATTCCTGTAATAAAATATTCCAACCTCATTTTTATAGGAGATAAATTCCTGTACAAGAAAATTTACCTTTGAATTTGCAGCATAAACAAGCAAATCGTTTTCATTCTCCAGTTTTTTTACCATCATTCCTTTCATTCCAATGTCAGGCTTACCAACCATTGGAAATTTCAGGTTTTCTTGTTTTACTTGTTTCAGCACTTGTTCTGCCGCTGTACTTGTTCTAAAAAAAAGGGTCGGGGGATAAAATTCATCAGGGATCAAATCATAAATTTCTTTTTTTGATTCCATTAAAAATCCTCCATTTTTAATTGTTGGATTTGAAGTATTAAAAAAGAAAAATGATCTTGCCTTTAAACAAAGAAAAAACCAATAAAAAAATACTGGACCATACACAACTTTAAAAGGCCAGTATTCCCAATTAAATAATTTTATGAAAAAGGGGTGGTATAATAGCTTCTTCATTCTATTGTATGCGATGAATGCAGCAATTCGATCTTGATCTCTGATGATGAATTGTTCTTTATATCCATGTATTTAATACAGCCGCGGTCTTTTGTAAGTAGTATGCTTGTTATGCTTACAGTTGTATGCATTTCACCTCTTACCATCAGCAGATCATTTTGTTTATCTCCATCACCGGTAAAACGATGAAAATTCAGAATATCCTGTTGTGTAAGGGTTGGATGATCATTTAAAAAAGAGGCAAACCATTGCTCTCTTTTCTTTACTGCAAAACCATCATATAGTGTTGCAGAAGACCATATATAAGGGCGGTTCACATTTAATTGCCTGCAATATTTTTCATTTCCATCCCAGCGGAATTCATACAAACAATTATTTTCAAGTAATACAATTGTAAAAGGTTCGATCCCTGATAGATCAATTTTTGTAAAAGCAACAGATGGTTTTTCTCTTGAAATAATATCTAATAAAATAATGCCGCGACTCCACCTGTATGGAGGTTCAGCATTGTGACAAATAAAAGCGCCATTCAATAATACAGCAGCATCGCCATTTTCTTTCATCACTATCCATGTGCCGCCGGCATCCGCATCTTTGGGGAAAAATAATTTCTGGCCATTATATTCAACCATAGCGGGGGCCATGGCAATTTTCCTGCTCAGCTTTTCATCACGATTTGTTGTGATAAAAAATGTATCGTTTGCAGGTATAAAACTTACTGTGCACATTCTTTGCGGTATTTAAGAGTGGAATATGCCACGCCAAATTCTTCAGGTAATGTTACAGATGAAACTTCATTTACTCCCACTCTTATCAATGCCATGTGATGAATAGTGTGTTCAAGATTATAAACAAGCTCCCGGTAATAGTTAGAAGGAATAGAAACAACTTCAATTGCATCACAATAGTCTTCAGCTTCAAGAATAATTTCCTTATTCGGCTTTTCGACATTTTTATAAATCTCTTTCAGCAAAACAGAAGCCAGCTCTTTATCATTTTCGATCTTATAATCCCGTTCTCTTTTCTCATAATTCACAATACCGTCATCATATCCTTTTTCAAGACATTGAAATAATTCAATGATATGCCTTACATGCTGACCGATCGTTGCATTCAGTAGTGTTTTACTGGGCTGCATATATTCTTCATTGCTTAATTGATCAAGTATTTCACTTAACTGGACAAATACATGTTGAATAGGTTGTTTAAGCAGCATAGATTATGTATAATAAAGTTTAAGAGTTCTTTTCAAATTTACTTTTAAAATGGCTGTTGTCCATAGTAATACGCTTAAGGTTATTCACAGGGATGGTGATTTCATTTGGTTGACTTATTTAACTCAAAGCTATCCGTTTTAGAGAGTTATTAGGATAGAAATTTACCTACATACGGGGAAAAGCTTCCGTCAGACTTGAGCAAGAAAATTTTAACAAGTGAGCTCAAGCCGCTGACGAATCAATGAATTAATTAAAGCTGAATTTTCAAAATTTCTTTTCTTTCCAGATTTTTCAGCACATCTGTTTTGCTCGTCAATGCAGTTCGCAATTGTTTTGCAGATAAAAGACCTAACTGGTCACTGCTATGTTTGCTGCCTGGCTGTGAAGCATTGCCATAGGCTAAAAGTACTTTTGCTTTTACCGTTTTACCAAACTCGGTTACTGCAATAAAAGTTTCGCCGGCTTCAGCATGATATTTATTGTCTTTATCTTCTGCATAAGACTGTGACATAAAGATGCCTTGTTGCGGCCATCCACCGTTTGCAGGCAGATCAATATTATTAATGCGAAGACGATAAACATCACCCCATGCAATATCCGCTGAACCATATTTTTTCTTTACCTCGCTTGTAACTTGCGTTAATAATTTTACTGCCTGTTGTTCATCTTTCAATCCATCAGGAGTGGACAGTGGCTGTTTCCGGTCCCAGCGGGTTGCATACATAGTAGCAGGTGTTATTTTGTCGAACCATGCTGAAAACAATACGGCACCTTTACTTGCAGCATCTGTTTTTTTATCCCATGCTTTAAGAATAGCTGCAGCTTCTAATGCAACAGAGTCAGGATATTTATCAACGGCTGCCAGCAAGTCATCCAAAAAACGTTCTGCAGCTTCAACACCAGTATTGAGTTTGTAACTGAGCAATTCATCAAACGAAATGGAAGAATCGTTCTTTATCATATTAACTGCACGCTGGGGCCGGAGTCCCATCTGTTGCGGCGCCACATAAGAATAAAATTTTTGCGGATCAAGCACGGATGGCCATGTACAGTTCCATGGCGGATCATTTGCATTTTGTAAAAAACCTGTTGGCGGATTCAAAACTTTTGGCAGATCGTCATAACCAAGTGTTTCCTGCCAGATCAGTTTTGATTTTGTTCCATCGATCGTTCCCCGCCAATAAGTAAAATCGCCTTCCGGTCTTTTTGGTAAGTTACCGTTGAAGAGATAAAAAATATTTCCTGCATTGTCTGCGTACAGTACATTAAACATGGGTATCTGCATCATCTTTAAAGCCGATTCAAACTCTTCCCAATTCTTTGCTTTAGTCATCTTGTGGTATTCTTCAAATATTTTAAAATCATCAAGGCCGGCAACACGAACGGCATAGGCTTTATTATTTTTTTCTCCTACAACAGAGCCCTGCTTTGAATTTTTGATCTCTAATTTTTGTTCCTGCAATGTTCCGTCAGCTTGTTTTACTTTAATGGGTATTGTTTTTTTATCAAATGGAACAACTTGTCCGTCTAATAAATAACCGTCATCCTGCAAACTAAGTTCATACCTGTCGCTGGCATCCAGTGTATTCACTGTATGCGTCCAGCCCAGGTTATCGTTGAAGCCTAAAAAAATCATCGGCATACCAACCGAAGTTGCACCGTATACATTGAGATCATTTGTATGTAAATGAGCTTCAAATAGCAATGTGAAATCTTTCTCCCACGGAAGATGAGGATTAATGACCAGCATAGCTTTTTTGGAAGCAGATCTTGACGGCCCTATCGCATAGGCGTTGGAGCCTGGTTGAAATAATTTTTCAGTGGCGGCTCGTTCATTCGCTGTTAAAAACCGGAACATCGTTCGCAGGATATTTGCAAATACATCGGCCGGGGTTACAGGAAGCACCTGCTTCTTATCTTCAGCAATGGTTTCCTGGTGAGCTTTTGCATAATCATTTATTCCTTTTACAAACGCATCTGTATATGTTTTGTATTCTGTTGTTTGATTTGCGTATGCTTCCTTCGCTTTTTCGGGAAGATCAAAGATCAACACTTGTTTATCGGATTCGAGCCACTCATTTCCCCAATATTCTGCTGCCCTGCCTCTTGCCTGCCCATAAATTTGTAATAACAGGGTTGCATGGTTATTCATTTGTGCCCATCCAAAAGCATAATACATTTCATTGTTATTCTTTGCATAGATATGTGGTACGCCATAGTTATCCCAAAGAATTTCTGTTTGTTCATTTTGAGCTGTGAGAGAAAAAGAGGCAAGTATTGCTGTTAACGAAAGGCAGGTTTTGCAGATTGACCGAAACAAGATATGCATAATGAAATGTTTGCTGTTATCATCTGCTCTTAGATCTTTTCCGGATAAGAGGGAGGTGGCCTGTAATTAAATTTACTTTGTTTTGAGGACTCTTAAAACATTTTTATTTTTCTAAGACACAGCATTTATTACAAAAAATGTTGCTTGATTCTTATCCGTTGGCATGGACGACAACGCCTGATGAGAAACGTTGGAATTCCTTCATTTCTTTAAATCAAAAACAACCTTCGCATTCTTTTGCTCACTGGACGAGATCAAAACTTCATAACGGTTGCTTGCTGTGTTGATGATCATGACTGAAGTATTCGGTGGAATAGAACCTAAATTTTCAGCCACCATGATTATTTCATGGTGGGGTTGAGACGCATCTACACCGATGCTGATGGATATCGGTTTTTGAGAAAGGCGCATGTGCGATCTTATTAATGTATTGTTATGATAGATGCTAACCGTATCGCCATCTATTTCACCATTGTCATAGAGTTCAATTTTAATTTCGCTGGCTTCGGTCTCAATTTTTTTGACCAATGCATTTTCCCTGGTCTTCAATACCAAGGGAGGTGGAGGAAATATTTTTTGATTTTGCTTTACAACTGAAATTGTTTTTGAAACTGTATCTGCTTTCGGTTTGATCAACGCCGCCGCCGGAACTTCCTTCTGCCGTGGAATGGTAATTTTTTTTGCTGTCGGTTTTGGAGTAGTTGATTGTCTTGTTGTAGTCGGGAGTTTTTTCGGGGGCGATGTTTTTGGAGCAGTCACCTGTGCAATTTGCTTTACACATTCGCGGAATGTGATATCGTCTAATGCAAAATCATTTCCACAACCTCCCGGTGCATTGTCGATCATTACTAACATCAATGTGGATGTTGAAGCAGGCGTTATAAAATAGGCACGATGCTGTACCCACCGTGGCTCCTGGAACCTTGGCACTTCTCCTGTAATAATATTTGCGACGATCGTTCCTTCCGCTGTTTCCAATCGGATATTGAGACGGGGTAATAATGGAAATGGACATTTGTCTGTGGGCTTGCAAAGATTCATCAACCAAAGACCCAGTTCATAGATAGTATTACTCTTCAATCTATTAATTGCGGTCTTGAGAAACATACCTGGATATGGGGCAGCGTTTACTAACATCATATTTCCACCGGCATCGCCTGCGGTATGGTCCTCCGAAACCGTATGCCAATCGTCACTAAAGCATGCACTGGTATAAGAAGCAAATGAATAATATCCATCAGAAGGACATGAACGGGGGACCCGCCGGTAATTGTAAAGGTCATCGCTATTTATGTCACTTACATTGCCGGTACCAAAGTGTATGGTGATCTGTGGTGGCTTAAAGGTACAATCGGCCGGTTGCGCTTTCGATATGAAGGCGAAGAGAAGAATGATAAATATGAAACCTAACTTCTTCAAAGTCTCATGCACTTTACACTTAAAGCTACTACAAATGGAGAGTATTCTTCAAACGATGGTATGAATGGTATATTTCAGCTCATAAGTTTTAACTGGTGTTTTTTGAGTTTTCTTGGCAAGACCCCGGCAAAAAGAACGTTTGACTGCTGTATTACAAACATGCTATTTATTTGATTCGTTCACCCTTGGCGTCAAAAGTGCCAAGCACAGACCCGGTTACATGATCGTCATCCTTCCTGATCAGTGTTATGCTAACATCATTTCCCATGGCCTGGTAATAAAGAGTCACTTCGTTATCTTTTACTTCTACCTTAGAACATTTGGTGATTTCTTTACCAGTAGAATCCTGCACTATTCCTGTGAGTGCATTGTCGTTTTTCTCCAGCACATAAATTCTTTTCAGGTCCCCGTAAGGAGTACCAGTTATCAGTACTTTCCATTTGCCCGCAAAAAAATCTGCACCCGTTTTAGTTTGTGCATTTGCGCCAACTGCTAAAAGCAGGAAAAACATGCCTACTGCAAGTGAGTTCAACTTTTTCATACGAGAATAGTTTTGAATGTTTAAGTTATTTAAAAAATTCGATAATTGAGTTATGAAGATCGCAACTACGAATCTAAGTCACGCCTTCCACATCTTCAGTTGTTAGTCAAGCGATCAACTACGGGGGGATTGACTTCTCAAATAAGTATATTTATACTGCCAAAACTATTTATATGAAGAATACTTTTTCTTTCATCATCTTTATTCTTATTGTTTATGCATCCGCTTCACAAACAATTACAAAAGATGATTATGCAAGAGCAGTGAGTTTTCTTGCTCAGAACCTGAATAATAAAAAAGTATTCAATATGAACGTATCCCCCATTTGGGCAGGCGATAGTAGCGGTTTTGCGTTCATTACCCAGAACAAAGAAGGCCGACAGTTCAATAAAATCGATTTCAAAAAAATGCTGATCGAACCATTGTTTGATAAGGAGCGGCTTGCAAAACTGCTGAGCGATTCCCTGAAAACACAAATAAAGCCAAATGAGTTTTCGTTTTTCAATGGAAAGTATATTGATAAAACCAAGCTATCATTTATGGCAGCTAATAAAAATTTTATGCTGGACCTGACTTCTTATAAACTTTCTCCTGATACCACAGAACAGGGAAATGAAATGGAAGAAAAATCACCGGATGGTAAATGGATCGCTTATACAAAGGATTACAATCTTTTTGTAAGATCAACAGTAACGGGGGCTGTAAAGCAATTAAGTACTGGTGGTTTTAAAAATTATGAATATGCAAGTTATTACGGCTGGGGCGAATTCATGGAAGGCGAAAATGGCGAGCGACCAAAACATTTTGGTGTTAACTGGTCTCCTGATTCAAAATGGATCCAAACTTATATCTGCGACCTGCGCAAAGGACAAAAGATGTTTTTGCTCGATTGGAGTGTGGATACACTATACAGGGCAAGGTTACTTTCTTATTATCGCGGCTCACCCGGTGATACGGATATGGTATATATGACACCCGTAATTTTTAATATAGAAACAGGAGAAGAAAACATACAAAATGAATTCCGGAATGTGAACCAGGCTTTCTTTGAATGGTCAAAAGAACAGGGGATCATTTATTGTGAAAACCATCCA
>Ga0070698_100000644_pt1 | contig 37313 bp, 31 predicted proteins | sample KBSK1502metaG_FD_65477 | JGI IMG/M metagenome (GOLD analysis project Ga0070698, IMG submission 65477) | Corn, switchgrass and miscanthus rhizosphere microbial communities from Kellogg Biological Station, Michigan, USA - KBS K1-50-2 metaG | ecosystem: Host-associated > Plants > Roots >... | reverse complement strand
ACGTGGGTCATCGATTCGGTCGTCCTCGATAAGGCGTTCACGTGCGCGTGAGCTGTTCGTGCAACCGCGACACGTGCTAGCTGCGAGCTTTGCGCGCACGTGTGCACGAGCTGTTCGTGCGACGACGGCCCTCGTTTCGATGAGCGCAGTCGTTAGCAGCCGGCGTTCCGACCGACGATCATGACCCACGTGGGTCATCGCCGGCCGATCAGTGACCACTCGCTCGTACTCGATAACGCGTGCGCGTGCGCGTGAGCCGTTCGTGCGACCGCAACCGTCGATAGCAGCTCGGCGTTCCGACCGACGATCATGACCCACGTGGGTCATCGCCGGCCATCGTTGCCGACTCGCTCGTCCTCGATGAGGCGTTGGCGTGCGCGTGAGCTGTACGTGCAACCGCGACTACTCGCTCGTCCTCGATAAGGCGTGCCCGTGCGCTGTTCGTCCGACCGCCTACTAGCCGCCCGCGCGCTAGCTCTTGCGCATGCGGTGGCGCGAACCGTTTGCGCGAACACTCGGCCGCTCTTCGACCGTCGCGGCGAGCTCTTCGAGCAGCGCGCGCAGTGACTTCATCTTCTTCGAGCCCAGGCGGGTTGCCCATCGCGCTTCGGTCGCCGCTGCGACACGCTTCACTTCCGCCGCCCAGACTTTGCCCTTTGGGCCAAGCCGCACGCGCTTGATCACGCCGTGGTCGGGATCCGGGAAGCGCTCGACCATGCGCATCGTTTCGAGATCATCGATCAGATCGCCAACCGTTTGCTTTGGCAGCGAGACCGCCGTCACGAGGTCGGCGAGGCGAACGCCCGTGCCCTCCGTCGAGATTGCGCTCAGTAGCTGAACGTGCGCGGCCCGCAGCGTCGGGAACCCCAACCTCTCGAGGCGGCTGGCTACCTGCGCCTGAAGGTCGTGCTGGGGAACGTGCAACAGTGTGCGAAGGTCGCGCCCTCTAGGACCGGTTGTTCGACTGGTCTTCCGCATTGATACGAGCACGAGACTGGCTGAAGGGATTGGCGTCATACCAAACCCCGATCAGGATCGGAACCCTGATCGTTCGCAAAGATGTGCTCCGGAGCTGAGCAGCGTTAATCGTGTTTGGTCGTGGACATCTTGTGCATGTCGACCATGCCGATTTCTTCAGCACCGCGGTCTTGCGGAGGGAACCATTTTTCCCAGTGGCGTTTGATGAATCGCGCGAGATCGTCGAACCACGTGTAGATCACGGGCACGGCGACAAGTGTCAGGAGCAGCGACAAGGTCTGACCACCGACAACGACACTCGCCATCGCCTTCGAGAAGCCCGAGCCGATGCCCTGGCTCGTGATGAGAGGAATCATGCCTGCGACGAATGCGAAGGTCGTCATCAGAATCGGTCGGAGTCGATCGCGGCTCGCGGCGAGCACCGCCTCGGTGCGCGGCAATCCCTGACGACGAAGACCATTCGCGTGGTCGACCTGCAGAATGCCGTTCTTCTTCACCATCGCCAGCAGCACGATCACGCCGAGCATCGAGAAGATGTTGAGGCTGCCGCCGGTGAGGAGAAGCGACAGCACCGCGAACGGCACCGTCAACGGCAACGAGAACATGATGACGAGGGCGTAGAGGAAGGACTCGAACTGCGCGGCGAGCACGAGCAGCATGAAGATGACCGCGAGGCCGACGGCGAACAAGAACGCCTTCTGCATCTTGCCCATCTCGCGACTGCGGCCAAATGCCGAGGCCTTGTAGCCGGGCGCCATGTCGAGCTCTTTGATCGACTTCTCCAGCTCGGCGACGATCGTGCTCTCGTTGAAGCCCGGCGATACGTTCATCGTGATCGTCACGGCGCGTTCGCGACTCTGACGTGTGATCTTCGACGTCGCTTTGCCTTCGCTCATCTTGATGACGTCGACGAGCGGCACCGTGCCGAGCGTGCGAGACGGCACGCTGATCAGCGCGAGCGCGTTGGGATCGTTGCGATAGCGCTCGGCGGCACGCAGGAAGACGGGGTACTGATCGCCGCGGTCCTCGAACGTCGACGCTTCGACGCCACCGACGAGCACGGCGAGCGTCATCGTGATGTCGCTCGCGTCGACACCGAGCATCGCCGCGCGATCGAGATCCGGTTTGACGGATGTCTCGCTTAGCGGATCGACGAGGCTCGAGTCGAGGTCGACCACGCCCGGCACATGCTTCATGCGCTCGAGGATCTGGTTGCCGTAGCGCTCGAGCTTGTCGAGCTCCGGCCCGGAAATGACGTAGGAGACGACAGCATTCTGGCCGCCGATCGAGAAGTCGTTGACCTGCTGAACCGCGACACGCGTACCCGGCGGCACGTGCGGCAGGATCTCGTTGCGCACCTGCTGCATCACCTCGGCCTGGCTGCGCGAGCGCGTCTGCGGATCGGTCATGTGAACGTAGACGCTCGCGATGTTCGACTGGCGCTGATCGCCGTAGCCGACGCTGACGAGCGTCGAATCGACCTCCCGTAGCTTGCGCGTCAGACGGGCGAGGCGTTCGGCGGTGATCGTCGTCGATTCGAGCGACGTGCCCTCGGGCGCCTGCACGTAAATCTCGAATTGCGCCTCGTCGTTCGGCGGCAGGAAGTCACCGCCGACCTTCTTGCACATCGGCAACGTCGAGCCGCATGCGCCGATGATCGCGATCAGCACGACCCAGCGATGGCGCAGGCAGAACGCGAGCAGGCCCGAGTAGACGCGCGCGATCGGGCGATAGAGAAAATCGCTGCCGCGCTGGAACACGCGGTCGATGCGGTTGAACAGCGACACGCGCGGCATTTCGCCGTGCGGGAGCGGCGGCGGCAGGATACGCGCGGCCATCATCGGCGTCAGCGAGAACGCGACGATCATCGACACGCCGATCGCAAACGCCATCGTGAGGCCGAAGCTGTAGAGGAAGCGACCGATGATGCCGCTCATGAACGCGACGGGGAGGAAGACGGCCATCAGCGACAGCGTCGTGGCGAGCACGGCGAGACCGATTTCCTTCGTCGCGTGGATCGCGGCGGGGAACGGCTTCATCTTCTTTTCGTCGATGAATCTGTAGATGTTTTCGAGGACGACGATCGCGTCGTCGATCACGATGCCGACTGCAAGCGCGAGCGCGAGCAGCGTCATCATGTTGAGCGTGAAGCCAGCGACCATCATGAGGCCGAACGTCGAGATGATCGAGACTGGGATCGCGACGGCGGCGATGATCGTCGAGCGCAAGCTGCCAAGGAACAGCAGCACGACGAGCGCCGCGAGACCGGCGCCGACGATGAGATGCTCGAGGACCTGATCCGCTGCCGTGCGGATCTGGATCGAGTTGTCGCGCACGACATCGACGGTGTAACCGGGCGGCAAGCTCTTGCCGAGCTCCTCGACGGCGTCCTTGACGGAGTCGACGACAGCGACGGTGTTCGTGCCGGTCTGCTTGCGCACCGACAGCGCGATCGCCGGCACGCCATTGCGGACGGCAGCGGTCTCGGCATCTTCTTCGGTGTCTTCGAGGTCGGCGACGTCGCGCACGCGAACGCCGTGCTCGCCCTGCTGGCGAACGACGATATCGCCGATCTGCTTGGCCTCGAGGGCGCGACCCTCGATGCGCAGCGTCTTGTTCTTCGGCCCGGTCTCGAGCACGCCGCCCGGGACGTTGACGTTGCCCGTCGCGATCGCGCGCTGCACTTCGAGCGCCGACACGCCTGTCGCGGCGAGGCGGATCGAATCGAGGTGCACGTTGATCTGCCGCTGGCGGCCGCCGAGGATCACGATCTGACCGACGCCTTTGAGGCGCTCGATGCGCTGCTTGACCGATTTCTCGGCAAAGCGCGTGAGCTCGCGCACCGGCACGCCGCGTGGGCCTTTGACCGACAGCACGACAACGGGCGCGGCATCGGGATCCGCTTTGCGCACCTCGGGACGAATGCCCGGCGGCAGATCGCGCAGCACCGTTGCGATGTGCTGCTCGATATCGTTCGCCGCCTTATCGGGTTCGACCTCGAGCGCGAATTGCGCAATGACGAGCGACACGCCTTCCGTCGACACCGACGTGAGCGTGTCGAGGCCGTTGACCGTGTTGACGGCTTCTTCGATCTTCTGGGTGACGTCGGTCTCGACCGCGCCCGGCGACGCGCCGGTGTACGGCGTCACGATCGTGACGAGCGGAAAATCGACTTTGGGAAACTTGTCGACGCCAAGGCGCGAGTAGCCGACGAGGCCGACCACCACGAGGACCAGGACGAGCACGATCGTAAAGACCGGCCGTCTGACGCAGACGTTGGCTAACCACTGCACGGCGTTACTCCTTCACCGCGCGACCATCGACGATGTCGTCGGTCACTTTCGCGACGACCTTTTCCCCTTTGGCGATGCCCTGGATGATCGATACCTTCCCAGCCTCCGGCTTCGCGCCGAGCTGGACGATGCGCTCCTCGGCTTCGCCCTTCTTGATGACGTACGCGCGCCACGACTTGCCGCGGTAGACGACGGCCTCGGCCGGCAGCACGGGACGCGTCACCTTGCCCTTTTCGATGTGTGCCTCGACGAACATGCCCGGCACGAGCTCGCTGTCTTTGTCGACGGTGGCCTCGACGATCAGCGAGCGCGTGCGACCGATCTCGGCACCGAGGCGCGTGATCGTCGCGCCAACCGGCTTATCGGGATGCGCGACGCTGACGAGCTCGACGCGCTGCCCTTGCTTGATGAGCGGAATCGCGAGCTCGGAGACCGAGAGCTCGACCTTGAGCGGATCGTCATCGACGAGCGTGAACAGCGGCTTGCCCGGCGCGACCCACTCGCCAGGCGAAATCATCTTTTCGGAGATGATGCCGTCGAACGGCGCACGCACGAGCCCATCGGCGACCGACTTCGACATCATCTCGGTGCGCGCGGAGACCGCGGCAACCTGCTCTTGCGCCGACGAGCACTGCGCCATCTGACGGTCGTATTCGGATTTTGTGATCGCGCCTTTCTCGAGCAGCGACTTCGTGCGCGCGCACTCTTGATCGGCGAGCTGCTTTTGCGATTGCGCGGCCGCGAGGTTCGCAGCAGCTTCGCGCGCGCCGAGCCTGGCGCTGCGTGTATCGAGCTGCACCACCGGCTGGCCGATCTTCACGCGCTGACCGCGCTCGACCATCACGTTGATGACCTTGCCTTGCGTATCGGCGGTGACATCGGACCGCTGGTCCGCCGTGATGCGGCCGGTCACGACAATGACGTCGGGTGTCGGCGCTTCGACCGCGGTCGCCGCAGTCACCTTCGCAGGCGGTGGAGGTGGGGCCTTGGCGGAGCCTTGACCGCTATCCGAAGGCTTCTTGCAGGCGACGAAAGCGAGAAGAATGAGCGCGTGGGGCCGCATCGGTTGCGCTTGGATGCACGCGGCCTGCCATCCGGTACACGCGCACTGCCAGCAGTTAGGCGTTTTGGCCTGTAAGGCTTCCCGACACTGTCGGGCGGCTCAATGCGTGGCGCCGACGTCTTCGCCGAGTGCGTGTGCCAATTGGGCAAGCGCCACGCGCAAATCGACGCGGGCGTTGAGCGCCGTGATGCGCGCGCGGGTGAGATCCGTTTCAGCATCGACGAGCTCGACCGCGGTCGCGCGCTCGGCGTTGAGCAGCTCGCGACGCACGCGATAGCCCTCTTCGGCGGCGGCGAGCCCCTTCTGCGACGTCGCGAGCGAGACTTGGGCGAGCTGCACCGCTTGTTGCGCGGCAAGCACCTCGATGCGCGTGCCGCGCAACAGGTTCTCGCGGTCGGCGCGAAGCTGGTCGGTCTCGGCGGCGAGCCGGCGATCTGTCGTGCGCGAGATCAAGTAATCGTTGAGTGTCCACGTCAGCTGCACGCCGGCGAGCCACGTGAACTTGAACTTCTCTTCCTGCGGAAACACGCGGGTGTTCGGATTGTCGTAATCCGCCTGCGCGAACGCCGACAGTCGCGGCAACTTGTTTGCAGACTCCGCGTCGCGCTGCTTCGTCTTCGCCGCGATGCCGAGATCGAGCACGCGAAACTCGAGGCGATTTTGCGACGCGCGCGCGACGAGGTCATCGAGCTTTGCGAGTGCAGGCGCGTTGATGTTGCTGCGCGGATCCTCGCCGAGCGTGAGCGACTCCTCGTTGCGCGCGCCGATCAAAAGTCGCAATTGCTCTTCGCGAAGTGACGCCAGGTTGCGCAGCTGATTCACGACCTGCTCGGCCTGCGCTTCATTCGATTCGACACGCATGAGGTCCGCTTTCGACAGCCGCTGCGCCTCGGCGAGCGCGCGAACTTGCTTGAGCACCGCTTGAACCTGCGTGAGCTGGCGCTGGGCGATCAACACCTGCAGACGCGCGCGCAGCCATTCGTAATATGCGAGGCGCGCTTCCTGACCCGCATTGACCTCGCTCGACTGTTTGCTCGCGCGCGCGACCTGCATGCCAAGCTTCGCGGCATCGATGATCTTCGGAAACCGCACGAGGTAATCGGAGAGCGGCACCGCGAGCTGTGCCTGCAGCACGTACGCGTTTTCGGGAATCTCGATCGTCGTCGGGCCGAACACGATCGGATCGATCGGCGAGAGCCGCGTGTAGGACGCTTTGCCGCTGACCTGCGGAACGCGCGCAAGCTCGGCCGCCTGCGCCGATGCGATCGCCGCTTCGACTTCGGCGGCGCGACGCAATACCGTCGGCGATACCTTGCCGGCGCGCGTCGCGGCCTGATCGGCGGTCAGCCCGCCCTGCGTGAACAGCGAATCGAGATCCCGCTCGAACGCGGCCATGTCTTCAGCGCCGGCCAATTGCGGCTGCGGCTTGGGAGGCTTGGGTTGAGCAAGCGCGGGTGTCGCCACCGCCACGCACACCGCCAGGTACAAACGAAGTCTCATGCCCGCGACCAAAGCACCAGTCGTGCCACCATTTCCACCCGTGCGCTGTCGAGAGTTCGCGGTTGTCTGCGGTAGATCTGTCGGCGGTCCTTACAGCTTGCAGTCACATTTCGTGACTACGTGAGTCACGTATCGATCATCGGCCTCGCAACAGTTTGTTCGAGCTAGAGTTGGTGTCATGGCAACCGCGACGCGCACTGTCACCGCGCCTGGCACGAGCCTGGCAGAGAAGGCGACCGTGCCTGAACCTTCCCGTCCCGCGGCCGATGTCTGGCGCGGTCGCCGAAACGCGTTTTTCCTGGAAGAGGCGCGTCATGCAAGTCGATGGGCAATTGGATTCGGCACGATCGTTCAAGCAGCGCTCATCTGCATTCTGATCGCCGCCGATTATCCGCTCTGGCGCGTGATCACGCTCGCGGCGATGTATGGCGTGTTTGGGTTGTGCCAACGCACGCTCGTTGGGCGTGCGAATAAAGAAGTGCGCTGCGTCGAGTCGTCGTTCATCGGCATGAACCTCATGGCGCAGGTGTTCGTCGTCACGTGCGCGATCCTCACCGGCGGCATTCACTCGCCGGTCGCGCCGATGCTCGCGTTTCCATCGATCGTATCGCTCCTGTTCTTCGGTCCGATCGCGGCGTCGCGCTGGATCGCGCTGTCGAACGGTCTATTGATCGTCGCGATGGTCGCGCTTCCAGATTCGATCGTCGGCCCGGCGCTTCCGGATCTCGCGTACACCGCGGGCCTCGTGCTGGGGCTGTGCTGGTTCCTCGTCATGCTTCATCTGCTCGCAGGCAAGCTCGCCACGGCGGCGATGCGCGCGGGCGATTCGTACGATTGCTTGCGCGAAGAGCGCGTCGCCGAAGCCGAAGCTCAGCTGCGTCGGTTGCAATCCGTCGGCGCGAAGGTGGCCCACGAGCTCAAGAACCCGCTCGCGTCGATCAAGGGCCTCTGCCAGCTCGTCGCGCGCGCGCCCGATAGCGAACGCACGCAGGAGCGGCTCGTCGTCGTCGCGTCGGAGATTGCTCGCATGGAGACGATCCTCAACGAGTACCTCTCGTTCTCGCGCCCGCTCGAAGATCTCAAATCGGAGTCATTCGATCTGACGGCCGTCGCACGCGATGTCCTCAACGTGCTCGCCGGGCGCGCCGATCAAGCGAACGTGACGCTCGCACTCGAAGGCCCGGCGACGCCAACGCAAGGCGATCCGCGCAGGCTCAAAGAAGCGTTGATCAACCTCGTGCAGAATGCGATCGAAGCGACGCCGAGTGGTGGCTTCGTGCGCCTTCGCGTGCGGCCCAGCGTCGGCAACGTCACGCTCGAGGTCAAAGACACCGGTCGCGGCATCGCGCCCGAAGATCTGGAGCGCCTCGGCACCTCGTTCTTCACGACGCGTCCGAACGGCACCGGCCTTGGTGTCGTGCTCGCGCAAGGCGTCATCATGCAACACGGCGGCTCGCTCGCGTACTCGAGCACCGTCGGCCAAGGTACGACCGCGACCATCATGCTGCCTGCCAAAGCGAGCGCGACGCCTGAGCCCGCGCCTCGTGCAGCGATGGTCGAGGCCCGCGCGTGAGCACGGTCCTCCTCGTCGATGACGAGCCGGGCGTCCTCTTCACGCTTAGCGAGGTCCTCAACGATCGCGGCCATCGCGTGCTCACGGCGCGCTCGGGCAACGAAGCGCTCGGCAAGCTCGACGATGCCGAGGCGGTGCTCACCGATCTGTCGATGCCCGGCATGGACGGCCTCGAGCTGATGACGCAAATCGTCGCGCGCGACGCCACGCTCCCCATCATCTTGCTCACGGCGCACGGCTCCGAGCGCGTCGCGGTCGCCGCGATGAAGCAAGGCGCGTACGACTACCTCGCGAAGCCATTCGACATCGATGAGGTCGCGCTCGTGATCGAGCGCGCGCTCGAAGCGCGACGCCTTCGCGTCGACAACCGCCGCCTCGCCGCGGAGCAAACTCTCGGCCGCCGCATCATCGCCGAGAGTCGTGCGGTGCGGCGCCTGCTCGAAGCGACAAGTCGCGTCGCCACGCGCGATGTCACCGTGCTCGTGCGCGGCGAGACCGGCACCGGCAAAGAGTTCGTCGCCGAGCTGCTCCACGCGCAATCCTCGCGGGCCGACAAACCCCTCGTCCGCTTCAACTGCGCCGCCCTGCCCGCCGACCTCGCGGATGCCGAGCTGTTCGGTCACGCGCGCGGCGCGTTCACGGGTGCGAACGCGAGCCGGCCCGGCTTCTTCGCGCAAGCCGATGGTGGCACGCTGATCCTCGACGAGGTCGGAGAGCTACCGCTCGCGGTCCAGGCCAAGCTTCTCCGCGCGCTTCAAGAAGGCGAGATCCAGCCGGTGGGCTCGGGTCGCATCGACAAGGTCAACGTGCGCGTGGTCGCCTCGACGAATCGCGACCTCGCAGCCGACGTCAAAGCCGGCACGTTCCGCGAAGACCTTTATTATCGCCTCGCGGTCGTCGAGCTCGTGGTGCCGCCGCTGCGCGATCATCGCGAAGACATCCCCGCGCTCGCCGAAGAGTTCGCGCGGCGCTACGCCGACCGCTTCGGGCTCGGCAACGTGGAGCTCGAGCCTGCGCTCGTGGACGCGCTGACGAAGACCGATTGGCCCGGCAACGTGCGTCAGCTCGAGAACGCGATCGCGCGTCTCGCGGCACTATCGACGGGTGGCCTGATCACGCTCGCCGATTTCCGCGCGGCGGAGACCGGAGGCGGTGTGTCGAGCTCGTCGTCGGCGGCGGCGGCGGCGCCGGCGACGGATGCCGATGAGCCCGCGCCCGACGCGCGCAACGGGCCGTCCCTCAAAGAACAGGTCGAGGCGTTCGAGCGCGGTCTCGTGGCGCGCGCGCTCGACGCGACGGGTGGCAATCAGTCGGAAGCGGCGCGCCGGCTGGGCGTGTCGCGCGTGACGTTGATCGATAAGATGAAGAAGTACGGGCTGAACCAGCAGGGGAAACGGTGACTTGAGAGCGCGTCTGACACGTGTCTCCCGCTTGTCTCCCGGGCGCACTCTTTGACGGCCACGCACGAATTGTTTTTTCGTGCTCACGCGACCGCCTGCTTCGCCGCCCGCCCCACGATTCCTGAACGCTCGATCGCGATTTCCGCTTCACCCGCACTCACCCCGTCGTGCGATCGATCAGCGCGATCGTGTTGTCGATGCCATAGATCGCGACGAACGAGCCGAAGCGCGGCCCTTTCTCGAGGCCTAGCAACGTCTGGTAGAGCAGCTCGAACCACGCGATCGAGACACCGGGGCGGCCAGGCTTCGACGTATCGAGATAGGGCTCGCGGCGACCGACCTCGTAGATCAGATTCTGGATCGTCTCGGCGGTCGCATCGCGCGGCAGCGCGGCGAGCGCGCGACGCAGCTCGAGGAGCACGGCGCGCTCGCCGTCCGTCGGCACGCGGTACCTCTTCGAGGGCAGCACGAAGTCCCGGAAGTACTGGATCGCATGCTCGACGAGGTGCTCGAGCTCGGGATGCGTAGCGCGCGTGACGTTCGGGCGATAGCGCGTGAGGAAGCCCCATAGCGTCTCGGGTGTCTCCGCGTTGGACGCCGCGACGAGGTTGAGGAGCAGCGAGAACGAGACCGGCACGTCGACCCGGGGCGGCGCTCCCGCGTGGATGTGCCACACGGGATTCGCGAGCTGCTGCTTGGGATCCTGGCGGCGATAGCCGTCGAGCAGCTGGTAGTACTCGTCGACGTGACGCGGGATCACGTCGAAGTGCAGGCGCTTCGCCGCTCGCGGCTCGCGATACATGAACAGCGACACGCTCTCGGGATTCGCGTAGCGCAGCCAGTCGTCGAGCGAGATGCCGTTGCCTTTCGACTTCGAGATCTTCTGCCCGTTCTCGTCGAGAAATAGCTCGTACGTGAAGCCCTCGGGTGGCGTCGCGCCGAGCACGCGGCAAATATCACCGGAGAGCTTGAGCGACTCGATCAAGTCTTTGCCCGCCATCTCGTAGTCGACGCCGAGTGCCGCCCAGCGCATCGCCCAGTCCGGCTTCCACTGCAGCTTGCAGCAACCGCCGGTGACCGGCGTGGTCACGCGCTCGTGTGTGTCCGGATGTTCGTACGTAATCGTTGTGTCGTCGTGTGCGACGATCGCCACCTGAAGCACGACGCCGTGCTCGTCGATCGGGAGGAACGGCGAGTACGACCGCGCGCGCTCCGTACGCAAGCTCGGCAACATTATCGACATGACCTCGTCGTAGTGCGCGAGCAAGCGCAACAGCATTGCGTCGAAGTGGCCCGACGTGTAGCACTCCGTCGACGACATCAGCTCGTAGTCGAAGCCGAAGCGATCGAGGAACGCGCACAGTCGCGCATTGTTGTGTGCACCGAAGCTCGCGTGCGTGCCGAACGGATCGGGCACGCGCGTGAGCGCCTTGCCGAGGTGTTGCGCGAGCATCGCTTGGTTCGGCACGTTGTCTGGCACTTTGCGCAATCCGTCCATGTCATCGGAGAACGCGACGAGGCGCGTCGGAATGCGATGGTCTGTCAGAGTTTGGAAGGCATGACGCACCATGGCCGTACGCGCGACCTCACCAAACGTGCCGATGTGCGGTAGCCCCGAGGGCCCGTAACCAGTCTCGAAGATCACTTCGGGTTTCGGTTTGCGTGCGAGTCGCGCCACGATCTTGCGGGCCTCTTCGAAAGGCCATGCCGAAGAAGTCTCGGCGAGCCTTCGCAGGTCACCTGGCGTTGGATCCGTCACGCGCGAACCGTAGCAGCGTTCACCGCGCACGAGGGGAGGCCAACGGCGTCGATAAGAAGCCGCGCGCGATCGACCCGGCATTGGAAGAGGGTCGCCAAGCAGCTCACTGGGCGACGCCGTAGCTTCACCAAAGAAGTGCGACGGCAAACCTCGCGGCCAAGAACGGCCCAAGATTTCTCTCTGTTTTCTCCCCGTCCCGTTCTCCGTCGACGAGAACGTGCCATCGTCGACGTTGAGCACGTTGACGACACCCGAGCGATGTTGAGCACGTAGCAGCGCAGGCCCGTCGACAAGATGAAGAAGTACGGGCTGAACAACCGGAGATAAGCCGGCGACGCGAGCGCCACCCGCTCAACAACGCGGGCGTCGAAGGAGCAAACGCCACCACGCGCGAGTACGACGAGCGCGAATGGGATCGCGTGATCGCGACGAAACGATGAAGTACGAGATCGGCAAGATGCCGGATCGCGGTCGCTATTCGTTCCGACGAACAGCGCCGAAGCGAGGAGCGTTGCCGCAGACAGCGATATTCGCTACTCCTCACGACGATGTCCGCTCGTGAAATCATCGCTCGCATCACAGCCATGAGGCCAGAGCTCGCGCCCGATTGATCGGCGAGCCGGAAATCGCGGCCATCGAAACGAAATGCGGCATCGCGCTGCCGGACGAGTACCGTCGGTTCCTGCGCGACGTCGGCGTCGGGCCCGGGCTACTCTGGCCGGCCGGTCGAGGTGCTCGAGCACTTCATCGGCGATCCGGCCAGGCCGTTTCCGCATCGCGATTACGTTTTCGCCTGTCAAACTCGATTACCCGACGCCCTCGTCGTTCGAGCGCTGGTACGCGGAGTATCTGAAAACCGCGTTTCGGTTTTGATCGCGCGGCCGCCAGCAAAAAGAATGCGACAGACCGTGGCGGCGAACGTTCTCGGCATAAAGACCAAGGACGGATGAATCCATGCTGCCAATCTCCACATTCGCTATGGCCTGCCTTCTGCTCATGGCGTGCAAAGATGATCGCGCCAACAGAGCGCAGGAAGACCTCGATCGCGCGATCGAACGCGCCGGTGGAATCGAGCGCGACACAAAGGGCCGCGCGTATGACTCCCACAACGGGAAGTATCTCGACAGTCGCGGTGGCACGGTCGCACCCGACGCGATCACGAGACGTCCCGGGGAGTTGCCACCGGAGCCGCCCGAGACTGACGTCACTCGCGGCAATTACGAAGAATTCATCGGCAGCAAACAAAAGGCGCTGCAGCTGTACAAGAAGGCGTGCGCCGAAAAGGTAGCCGGCGGCTGCGCCAACGTCGCGCTCATGAAGCGAGACAAAGACCCCGCGAAAGCGGAGGCTGAATCCAAGCAGCTCTGCGACTCGGGCGATGGCGTCGGGTGTTACGCGCTCGGGATCGTGTACGAGACGGCCCGGCTAGCGAAATCGCACGACGCTACCGAAGTGATTGCCGTCTACGATAAGGGCTGCGCGCTTGGCTCGTACGATGCCTGCAACGCGCTCGGCATGGTCTATCACTCCGGTCGGGGCGGCGCCCCGAAGGATCCGACGAAGGCTACTGAGGCATTGCAGCGCGGCTGCGAGCTCGGCGATCGCCAGTCGTGCCTGCAGGTCGGCATGGTGCGCAAGTAGCGAGATGGCGACATGCTTGCGGCCTTGCGCATGAGACGCCGCAAACGTTCTCAGTGGATCGCCGAAGGCGAAAGCGAGGCTCTCCAACCAACCGACGCGACCCGTTTCTTGCGCTCGCCGATTTCCGCTCCGCTATGCCGATGCGCAGCGTGGATGCGCTCGTCGACCCGCAATGTGGCCTTGCGGTCTTGCAGCACGCGCCGGCCTGGACGTGTCCACGCGGGCATCGCGGAGCTCACGGACGTTGAAGTCATCGGCGCAGATCGCTGGTTGAAAACGTATCGCGAGGCGCTGCTTCGCGAGGACATCAGAGTCGCCGCGCGTGTGCTCCTCGGTGCGCGCGAACAGGTGGTCGAGCTGATCCGCTGGCTGATCACGCAGGGCCGTGCGGCAGTGAACCCGGCCACACACGACCTCGAGACGCTGCTCGACCATACAGCTCATGCGCCGGCGGCGTGCTCCGGCATTCTGCACGAGCCGTATCAGGTGCTCCGCGAGCGTGGAATTCGCCCAGCGCGCACGTACGAGACCATTCCGGATCGAGCGGAGCGCCGATCGTGAGCGTACCCCGACAGTGGCAGAGCTGCGTGAATGGCTTCCGAGCCTGACGGCCCCGCTGACAGACGCACAGTTGTTCGGCGACAGTGGCATGACTCGCTAAACGTCGTTGCGCCGGTCGCTAAACGTCGTTGCGCCGGTCGCTAAACGTCGTTGCGCCGATCGCTAAACGTCGTTGCGCCGATCGCTAAACGTCGTTGCGCCGATCGCTAAACGTCGTTGCGCCGATCGCTAAACGTCGTTGCGCCGGTCACATGCAGCACGGATCGGTGCGAGTCAAGACTGGAGATCGCGTAAAGTCAGGAGACGTCGTAGGTCTGGCTGGCAGTGCCGGTGCTGCGCCGATCCCACAAAGTAGTAGGGCCAGCTGCTCCGGGCGCTTTTGCAGACGTTGTCGCGGTGAGTGGCGATCCGCTGCACGACATCAGCCGCAGCACCGGCTTTCAAACATAATCGTTCGCTTTGCTCCTGGTTCTTCGGCGTCCGCCAACGACCTAAAAAAACCGACGGCTCTGCGAGGGGCAGTTGGCTCTACGTCAAACTTGATGAGAACGAGATCAAGAAAATGTACGTTCGTCGGTCGTCCGCTACGGGCGCGCCGAGAAGCAGCAAGTGCAGCTCGCCTTCCGCATTTCCCGATCGCTAAATGTCGTTGCGCCGATCGCTAAACGTCGTTGCGCCGATCGCTAAGTGTCGTTGCGATCGCTAAACGTCGTTGCGCCGATCGCTAAATGTCGTTGCGCCGATCGCTAAACGTCGTTGCGCCGATCGCTAAACGTCGATCGTTGAATGCCTCAGGCGGGCGCTTCATCGAAACGCAGTAACCCGAGTCGCTTCCAACCAGTCGTTAGTAACCATGTTGTGGCCTTCGCGGTCGGCGACGCCATTTCGACGAGATCTTGCTGCCACATCATGGTGGTGCGAAGCGGGTTCGCCCAGCCATTGAACCAAGGCGCACTCGAATAGGGATCGAACCATGTCTTGTGGAACCGCTTCTCTGCCCCGTGATGTTTGCGGTTCTGCAGCACGTACCGCAGCGCATTGCGTGTCTGGGTCGGCGTCGTCAGCACGCGCGCGTGATAGCGATGCGCGAACAGCTTGCCCGATCGCTTCATTGCGAAATTCAAGCGCCGCGCGAGGCGGACCGCGAACCCCTGAACCCCGCGTGCTCGCGCATCCTTATCCGGGGACTCCACGATCAGGTGCACGTGATTGGACAAGACGTTGAACTCGACGATGCGAAACGTGTTCTTTTGCGCCGAGCGAATGCATTCGCGGATCGTCTTCATTAGGAACCAGCGCGCGATCGATTCGATACCCTCAGCAATGCGCAGCGTGATGTGCTGCGGAAAGCGCGACGCAAAGTCCGGACGCGTGCTGTGTGAGATTGCGTGTGGCTTGCGCTTGCGCCCGGCGTTCGCGCGCCAGCCACCGTGGCGGCCATCGGGACTGCGTGCTTGATCGAGAGTGAGCTGGCGATGATGTTTGCGCGCCCGCATGATTCTCGCACTGTTACTACGAGGGTCTGACAAGGCGTCGCGTCGGAGCAGGATGGCCGACCGCATGGCGCAGGCGATCGTCCCCGGCGGTCGCGGTGATGATCGCGCATATATTCGACGCGCGGGCGCGGATCGGCAGCAGTCTTCGTCGAAGCGCTCGACACCAGCGGCGACGCTCTCGCGACGGCTGTGTGCGAAGCTACCTGGAAGACTCGGGCGTTACCGTCACGGTGCGACAGGACGTTCGATCGCTGACGGTCGTCCCAAACCCGCCGCGCGCATGCGCGCATGCGCGCAGTGCGTTGCGACCGCGACGCATTGTCATCATTGCAACATGGATCGATGACACGAGTGTGAAGGACTGTGCGCTGCGATGCGGCACAGTGAGTTACGTGAAGTACGAGGACTATTACGAGCTCGCCGAACGACACAGCTGGAGAGTGACGGATCTCGACTGGAAACAGCTCGAGACGGAGTACTCGACCGGCGTCATCAGCGACCTCGATCGCGCCGCATTACTCGGCACCGCCGTCATCGAACACGGCGTGCCGCACTACAGCGAGGTGTGGAGCCTCGTCGAGGGGCTGCGCGACCACTGGGACCTCTGGCAGTTCACGACACTGTGGACCGGCGAAGAGCATCGTCATTCGCACGTGCTCAAGAAGGTCTGCGATGTTCTCGGCATCACCGGGGACATCGCCGCGGACCTTGCCACCGTCGAGAGCTTCCCGTTTGCCGACGCGCAAAAGCAGAGCTGCCTCGACGATTGCTACAAGTCTGTGCCCGGCATGCTGACGTACGCGATCATTCAGGAGCTCGCGACGAATCACTTCTATCTGATGGTCGCGAAGCGAACATCATCGGCCTTCCTGAAGGATTTGTTCACGCGTATCGCCGGCGACGAGATGCGGCATCACGTCTTCTATCGCGACGCGCTGCGCGACCTCTTCGAGACCAGCACGGATCCTGTCTGGTACTGCGATCAGGTCTATCGCGCGACCCGCGCCTTCCAGATGCCTCACATGATCTACAACCTGCAGGTGCCGTTCTTTGAAGGCGGCCATTGGGGCATCGAGGTCGATCTGCACATCCAGCTCGCGCGCTGCTTCAGCTTCGATTCGCGCCTGCTCGGGCGCTTGATGGCTGATTTCGTGCCGCAACCTGCCGCCGCGGTTTAGGCGGAATGCAACCGGCGACCTGACGCGTTGTCGGAACTCTATGACTGGAAAACGGGTGATGTGCGCGCTGGTCGCGGCAGCAGTGCTCGTCCTCTTGCTCGGATTGCGGCGCGCGGAGCCGCCCCGCGCGGCAGCGATAGCAAAACCTGCCGAGAAGCCGTGGCTCTCGCGCGATGCCGCAGCGCAGATCATCGCGCCGGGCGGCGGGCTCGGGCCCTTGTTCGCGGACGTCGAGCTCGGTCGGCCGGTGCCGCCAGACGCCCGTGCACGCATCGCCGAGTTCGCGCGCAAAAACCACGTGGCGATTGACCTCGAAGTCATCGACGACGAGCTCGTCGCCGTGCGCTTCGACGTGACGTTTGGCGGCTGCTGCGGATACGAAGGCGCCGACGTGCTCGCACTGCGGCTAGGTCGTCGCAGCACGAGCGACTGCTGCGGCTGCGGCAACGCGACATGGATGAATGATTGGTCGTTTGCGAGCGAGGACGGCGTGACCGTGCGCGCGAGCGTGCGCGTCAATCGCCTCGTCGCGCGGTGGGAGCGCACCGCGACACTCGCCGATGTGTTGTCACGCGCAGACGAGCTTATCGGTCGCGATGCAGCGACAACACGCAAGGCAGCACGCGATCGCTGGATCGAGCTCGGCGCGCATCGGCACTTGCTCGAAGTGCCCTACCCGTTCTCGCCCTTCTACGACTTCGGCGCGCCCGTGCCACTCGCGAATCGTGATGACCTCGGCTTCAACGTCCTCGTCGAGCGCGGCCGCATCGAACACGTCATGTTCGCGCTGCATGGCGTTGAGGACATGCGGCAGCTGCGCGCACGACTGCGCGCGCAATGGGGTCGGCCGCAGCGCCGCGAAGACGACACGTGGACCTGGCAGCTGGCCGATCGCAGCATCACGGCGCAGCTCGACGACATGACGACGCTCGTCGAGATCTCACAGCGATAGCTTGACGAGATACGCGGCGGGTGCGGCGTTCGGGTCACTAAGGCTCAGCAGCACGTTCGTCGCCCAGAACGCGCTGCCGCACGAGTCGCTCGCGACGCCGAGCGCCGTGCCGTAGCTGGTCGCCGGCGCAAACCTCGCCCACAGGTGCCGACCGTCGTCGGCGGCAAGCTTCGTCGTCACCGCCAACAGATATGGCGGCGTGTACGCGAGATCCATCGCGCTGTAGATGACGTTGCCGAATGGGTCGACGGCGACACCACCGTCGCGCTCGACGTCGTACACGTGCGTCCAGACGAGGCTGCCGCTTGACGTGAGCTTGAGAATGAAGCCGAGCGCGAGGGTGTCACCTGTCGGCGTCGTGCCGCTGACCCAGTCTTGCCCGAAGAGGTTCACACCTTCTTTCGTCGCGGTGCCCGTGACGATGATGTTGTCACTCGCATCGACGGTGATGTGCGTGCCGACTTGCGTGCCCGACGTGGCGTTGGATCTATCGCCGATGCGCAGGTCGAACACGAGCCTCGCATTCGCATCGAGCTTCGCGATGAACATGTCCGTATCGATCGCGCCGGTCACCAGCAGATTGCCCTGCGAATCGAACGCGACATCGCCGACGAGATCGCTCGTGAACAACAGCTCGCCGCGATCGTCGAGGATCCGGGTGCCCATGCCGACACCGGAAATCGCAATCCGGCCATTAGCGCCGACGGCGAGGCTCGTTACGCTCTGCGTTCCACAGGGCTGCAGCTCTCTCGCAAACATCGGTCGACCCGAAGACGTGAGCTTGACCAAGAACGCGTGGCCATCGCCGTGCGGCTGCAACATGCCGAGGCCGAAGTCGGTCGCGACGTTGAACATGCCGGCGAGGTAGATGTTGCCCGCAGCGTCGGTCGCGACCAAATCGCCGAACGGAACGTGGAAGAGCACGGTGCCGCTGTTCGTCAGCTTCGTGAGCCCGTGGCTCGCATATAAGACGTTGTCATCGATGTCGACGGCGACATCGGCACTCGCGGCAAAGCTGCTCGTGCCTAAAAACAGCGTTTGCTGAATCTGACCGCTTGGAGTCGACGTGAGACATTGCAGCTTCGAGTTGTCGTCGGGTCGATCCCACGACTCACCCTCGACACCGGCCGACGTGTTCTGGGGGCCCTGATCCGCACACGCCATGACAAGAGCGAGCGCCCACGCGCTGCTCGAAAGAGCATTCCTCATGGCGTTACTCGCAATTCAAAAAAAGTACCTACGCCAACCACGCGGACCGACGTAGTACCGACGAGAAACACCGCCACGCAGTGACGGCAGAGCACGACATGCGAAAAGCTCGCGCACTACGCGAGGACGCCGCGCGCCGATGCAAGCGCCTCTTCCGAGCCGGTGAGCGCGAGGACATCACCGCCGGCGAGCGGCTCGGCGGGCTTGGGCGTCGCAAAGCCACCATCGCCGCGCGCGATCGCGAGGACCGTCGCGCCGGTGCGCGCACGGAGGTCGAGCTCGGCGAGCGATTTGCCAATCGCGGGCGATTGCGGCGGCAGCGTCATCGAGACGAGGCCGCCGAATCCAGGCAGCAGACTCTCGATGCGCGCGAGCGGCTGCTCCGATGGCGGCAGATGCATGAGCTCGAGGATGAGCTCGCTGCCCGCGCGCACGTGCTTATCGAAATCGACGATCGAACGATACGTGATCGTGACCAGCACGATCACGATGCCACCCGCGATCAGGCCACCGTTGCCGACGAACGGCTGGATCGCGGCGACCATCGGCACCGCGATCACGGCGGCAAGCGCGAGCTCGAGGACAAGCTCGAGGGCGCGACGCGGCGCGCGGCCCATGTCGACACCCTCGCGCGGCGGGATGACGAGCATCGCGAGCGTTCGCGCGATCTGGACGACGCGCCGGATCAGGCTCAGACCAAACACTGCGCCGACGGCGAGCATGAGCACGACGAACACCGCATCGGCGAGCACACCGGTCCAGCCGACCGCGTGCTTGACATCGCTCGCGAGCAGCGCGCCACCGATGACGATCGCGATGATGGCGCCGGCGTCGATCAGCGCGATCGAGACCGGCCGACGCACGCGTCGCCACGCAGCGCCTTGCCGGCCGCGCAAGCGATCGAGCCATGCTGCGTAGAAGCTGACGAATGTCCCGATTCGGCGCGGCAGCCGCGCCGCGAATGCCTGCGCGATCGCCGCGGAGCGACGGATCGTCAGCGATGACGTCAGCGTCGTCGCGCACGTCACGCCGACAGCAATCGCGAGCAGCGCAGGCCGCGCGACGCCGCTTGCGATCCCGATGGCCGCGATGATGAACGACAGCTCGCCGGTTTGGCCGAGGCTGAGGCCGGTGCGAATCGCGGGCACGACACCGCGACCGGCCGCGAAGGAGCCGAGCGCGACGCCGAGCGGCTTCACGATGAGCACGACCGCCGTGAATGCTCCGATCGCTGGAAGCTGGGCGACGAGCTCGCCGGGCTCGATCGTCATGCCGATCGAGACGAAGAACGTCATCGCGAGCACGTCGCGAAACGGTCGCACAAGCTCGGCGAGATCGTGGCCGTGGCCGGACTCGGCGATCACGAGGCCCGCGACGAACGCGCCGAGCGCGACGGGATAGCCCGCATGCTCGGTCAGCATCGCCATGCCAAAGCAGATCACGAGCGCGACGATGAGCAGCGTCTCCGCGCGACCTCGCCGCGCGAGCACGCGGATCGATCGAGGCACGATCAAGAGGCCACCGACGAGTAGCGCCGCGAGAAGGCCCGCGAGCTTGCCGAGCGTGATCGCGAGGTCGCGCGCCGACAGGCCGCTGCCCGACGCCACACCGGTCAGCACCGCGAGCAAACAGATCGCGATGAGATCCTCGAACACGAGGATCGCGAATACGACATCCGTGAAGCCGCCCTTCCATCCGAGCTGCTCGAACGCTTTTGCGACGAGCATCGTGCTCGAGATCGCGACGCATGCGCCGGCGAAGATCGCCTCGGGTCCCGTAAAGCCGAACGACGTCGCGACGAGCGCACCCACCGAAAGCGCGAGCGCGACCTCGAACAGCGCCGTCAGCCCCGCGCCGATGCCGACACGCGCTAGGCGGCTCAGCCGCAGCTCGAGGCCGAGCGCGAACATCAGTAGGATCACGCCGAGCTCGGAGAGCACCGACACGAGCGATGCGTTCGCGACGAGCGGCACCGGCACGTGCGGCCCGATCAACAGGCCCGCGACGATGTAGCCGAGCACGACCGGCAGCCGCAGCGCCGAGAACAGCAGCGTCGTCGCCGCGGCAGCGCCGAGGACGATCACCAGCTCGACGAGAACCTGCGATCCGGTCATTTGGATTTCTTGAGTGGATCAGCAAACCGCTGCTTGCACCGCGGGCACACGCGAAACGCGACGGGTCGGCGCGAGACGGCCTTCTTGTACTTGCAGTACGGACACGTGATCGTCGTCAGGCGCGCCATCGCCGACGCGAGTGCAATTGGACCAGCCATGGTGGGTCGTAGCATCTCTTAAATGTCGTGACACGCGCGCCACGCCGTGCGCCGACGTCACGCTTGAAGAATCCGGGACCGCGCCGCTTCGCTTGCGGGAATGCCCGCGAGCAACCATTGGTCAAGTAGGCGAGACCAACCTGGAGAACCACCATGCACAACCGAATCACGACGCTGCTTCTGATCGTGGGGATGTGCGCGACGGCCGCCGCGGCTCCCAATCAGAAGCCGCTCCCATCGAAAGACACCGGTGACGACGTTCACGTCACCGTCACGGCAGGCCGCGGCCGACTGGGCCTTGCCGTCATCCACATTAGCTCCGAGCTCCGCGCATTTTTCGGCGCGCCAGGCGATCGCGGCGTGCTCGTCGATAGCGTGCGCCCCGATAACCCCGCGGCGAAGGCCGGCATCCGCGTTGGTGACATCGTGCTCGATGTCGACGGCGCCGCGATTCACGACGCCTCCGAGATCCTTGAGGCCCTCGCCGATCGCAAGAAGGGCGAGCGCGCGTCGATCGTCGTGCTCCGCGCCGGCAAGCGGATGACGTTTACCGTCACGCTCGATACCGATCCGGGGCCGCGCTGGGAAGGCTTCGAGCACTTCGATAAGGGCCTACCGAAGGGCTTCAACTGGCGTTTCTTCGAGGACGATAATGATCTGAAGAAGAAGCTCGAAGACCTCGAGCGCCGGCTCGACAAGCTCGAGCGCACGTAACGTTACGGCAACGCGCGTTCCATCAGGTCCGCGAGCGCGGTCGCGAACGCGGTCGGATCGTGGACCTGCCCCGCCTCGGCGAGGTGCGCTTGCCCGAAGAGGAGTTGCGCGTACGTTGCGAGGCGCGGGTCCGCCTTGCTCTCGCGGTAGATCGCGTTGAGCTTCTCGATCACGCGATGCTTCGCGTTGAGCTCGAGCACGGGCTTGACCTTCGGCGGTGCGTGGCCGAGCTGCTCGAGCATGCGCTGCATGCGCGGGCTCAGATCGCGCTCGTCGCTGACGAGGCACGCCACGGACGACGTCAGCCGATTCGACAGGCGCACTTCCTTGACGTGATCCTGTAGGTGCACGCGCAGGCACGCGAGCAGATCGCCGAGCTCCTGCTGCTTTTGCTCGACCTCCTGCTTCGCCTCGTCGGTGGCCGGCACCTCGCCGCGGCCGATCGAGCGCAGCGGCTTGTCCTTGTATGTCGGCGCACTCTCGAGCCACAGCTCGTCGATCGTGTCGGAGAACAGCAGGACCTCGTAGCCTTGTGCGAGAAACGTCTCGAGGAGCGGCGACTTCGCGAGCGTCTCCGGCGACGACCCCGTGAGGAAGTAAATCGCCTCCTGGCCTTCCTTCATGCGGCCGACGTACGCATCGAGCGTTGTCACGGCGGCGCTGCGATCTGTCGACGGTGCGACGACGAGATCGAGCAGCTTGTCTTTATCCGGCGCATCGTGCGCGATCAGGCCTTCCTTCAGCACCGGGCCGAACGCGGCCCAGAACTTCACGTAATCGTCGAAGCTATCGCGCCGCATCTCGTCGAGCGTGGCGAGCACCTTCTTGACGAGCTGTTTGCGAATCACCTGGATCTGGCGATCCTTCTGCAGGATCTCGCGCGACACGTTGAGCGACAGATCGTGAGCGTCGACGACGCCGCGCACGAAACGCAGATACGGCGGCAGCAGCTCCTTGCACTCGTCCATCACGAACACGCGCTTGACGTAGAGCTGCAGGCCGCGCTTCATCTCCGGGCTGTACAGATCGAACGGCGCCTGTGCCGGGACGTAGAGCAGCGCGTACGCCTCGAGCGTGCCCTCGATCTTGATCGGAATCGTGCGCAGCGGATCGGTCCAGTCGTGCGCGATGTGACGGTAGAACTCTTTGTACTCGTCGGCGCTGACCTCCGACTTCGGCCGATCCCAGATCGCCTTCATCGAGTTGAGCGTCTTGTCGCCGAGCCGGATCGGATACGCGACGAAATCCGAATAGCGCTTGATGATCGTCGACAGCACCTGCTCGTTCGTGTAATCGCGCTCGCTGTCCTCTCGAAGATGCAGCGTGATCGTGGTGCCGGCGTGCGCGCGCTCGGCGTCGGCGATCGTGAACGTGCCGTCGCCCGTCGATTCCCAGCGTGTCGCGCTCGCCTCCCCGGCGCGCCGCGTGACGAGCTCGATCCGATCGGCGACCATAAACGCCGAGTAGAAGCCGACGCCGAACTGGCCGATCAGCTCGGGCGGCACGTCATCGCGCTTCGTCGCTTTCACTGCGTCGACGAACTCTCGCGTACCCGACTTCGCGATCGTGCCGATGTTGCGCACGACCTCGTCGCGCGTCATGCCGATGCCGTTGTCGCTGATCGTGAGCGTGCGCTTCTCGCGATCCGCCTCCAGCCGGATATGCAGGTCGCCGACCTCGCCGAGCTCGGGCTTCGTCAAGAGCTCGAAGCGCAGCTTGTCGAGCGCATCGGAGGCGTTCGAGACGAGCTCGCGCAAGAAGATGTCCTTGTCGGAATAGAGCGAATGGACCATGAGGTCGAGCAGCTGCTTGACCTCGGCCTGAAATTCAAAGCGTTCGCTGCTCATGCTGTTCGCTTACTACGCAAAGAGTTAAGCTGGAAGGGTGCTCGCGCGCATCGCCGTGATCCTCGTCGTCGGGTGCGGCGGTGCCCGCGGCAGGCATGGCGACCCGCAGCCGTCGTCGTGCGACCCGAAGACGTGCGTCGAAGAAGGTGACCGGTTTTTCGAGGGTCGGATGGGCACGACGAAGGACGCCCACAAAGCGCTCGCGTTCTATTCCCACGCGTGCGATCAAAACGCGCCGGCGGGCTGTGCGAAGGCGGCGACGATGCTGGTCACCGGCGATGGCGTCGCGGCCGATTTGCCGAAGGGCTACACGCTGCTCGTCAAGGCGTGCGAGCTCAACGACAGCCGCTCGTGCAACAACGCCGGCGCCGCCTGGTCGGAGGGCACGAACGGCGCGACGGCGGTCGATCACGTCAAGGCGCGCGCGTTCTACGAAAAGGCGTGCAAGCTCGAGAACGGGCTCGGCTGCTTCAATCTGGGCAACGTGTTCCGGCTCGGCGAAGGTGTGCCCGTCAATCTGCAGGCCGCGTTCGATAACTTCAAGCGCTCGTGCGGCTTCGAAGAGCCGAAGGGCTGCACCGAGCTCGCCATCCTTTATTACGAAGGCACGGCCGTTCCGCAAAACATCGAGGCCGCGAAAAAGCTCCTCGAGAAGAGCTGCAGCCTCGGCAGTAAGCCGGCCTGCCAGAACCTCGAAATCATCCAGCGCCAGTAGCCTGGTGACGGGTGTCGCGCTGCACCACACCCGTCGGTGGACCTAGCCGCGATTCTGGTTGCAGAAATGTCGCTGGGGTCGAAACGCCCTGCGTGGGAGATGCCCACCCGGCGCCGCCGCGCGAAAGCCGCGGAATCCGCGTGGGCGCACCGGCCCTCGGGTTGCACGAAGCAGGGCCATGCGTGCTTCATTCTTCCTCGCGCTGCTCGCGACCAGCTGTGCCACGCTCGCCGACCAGGCGTCGCGCGTCGGCGAAGACGACGGCACCGACGAGTGCAAGATCGAAGGCGATGACATCGGCAACGATGGCGTCGTGCTGCGGCTCGGCGCGCGCACGGTCACCTTTCACGATTGGGTGAGTAAGACCGGCGAGCCGAACGAATACGTCGGCTTCACGATCTCGCTCACCGGGACCGACTCGGTCGGCTATGTCGTCAAGGCGGGCACCGATCGATTCCCGAGTCGCGAGCTGACGTGGATGCATCCGGCGGGCGCCGACGGCGGCGCGACCGCGAACGGAATCTCGAACGTCGACGTCTGCGAAGAGTGCACCGACGGCAGCTGCGATGGCGGCGGTGGCGACGGTAGCGGCAGCGGCAGCGACGGCCCGATCCTCTGATCAGGCGGCCGCTTTGGCTTCGCGCTGCTGAAGCACCACACGCGTGCCACCCGACGGGGCCAGCGTGATCCCGCGACGTGACACGGTCGCCGGTCCATCCGCGAGCTGCATGCGCGCGCGCGGCACCACCGTCTGCAGCACGATGCGCATCTCGAATTGCGCGAACGCCATCCCGATGCAGCGCCGCGTGCCGCCGCCGAAGGGCAGCCACGTATATGGATCGGGTTTGACGCCGAGCCAGCGCTCGGGCTTGAACGCGCGCGGGTCGGGGTACGCGTCGGCGCGCTGCCCGGCGAGATAGATCGATGGCGCGAGTCGATTGCCCGCGGGGATCGTCCATCGTCCGAGCTGATACGGCTTGGCGACGTGCCGACCGATCATCGGGATGATCGGTCGCACGCGCATCGTCTCGCGAAGCACCGCGTCGAGGTACGTGTCGCGACCCTGGGCGAGCTCGTCGCGCAGCTTTTCGTAGACAGCCGGGTGCGCGAGCAGTTGGTCGAACGTCCACGCGAGGGAGGTCGCGGTTGTTTCGTGGCCCGCGAGCAGGAGCGTGACGAGCTCGTCGCGCACCTCGACGTCGGTCATCGCCCTGCCCAGCTCGTCGCGCGCGGCGAGCATCATCGCGAGCACATCGTTGCCGCCCGCCGGCTGGCGGCGCCGCTCCGCGATCAATCGATAGATTTCGTCGTCGACGGCGCGCTTGAGCTTCGTGATGCGCAGAAAGCTCCAGCGGAACGGATCGATCTGCAGCATCGCCGGCACCAGCAGCCACGGGTTCATCGCGATGTCGAGCAGCTCGACGAGCTTGTCGCGCAGCGCGCGATGCCCGGAGCCATCGGCGAGCCCGAAGACCGTGCGCAGGATGACGTCGAGCGTGATCGATTGCATGAACGGATGCAGCGAGAACGGCTGACCGACGGGCCAGCTCGCAAACGACGATTCCGTGATCTCGCGCATCACCGTCGCGAACGCGTGCATGCGGTCACCGTGAAACGCGGGCAGCAGCAAGCGGCGCTCGCGCAGGTGCTCGGCACCATCGAGCGTGAGCAGTGAATGCTTGCCGAGCATCGGCTCGAGAATCGTTGCGTTGCCGGCGCCGGCGAGCAGCACATCCGGATCCGCCGAGAACACTTCTTTGATCAGCTGCGGATCGGAGATCACGATGAATGCGCCGCCGCCGGGCGCTCGCATCGAGAACACATCGCCGAAGCGGCGATGGTATTCGTCGAGCATGGGCAGCGGCTGCGCGATCCAGCGCAGGATCTGGAGGATTCCGGGCGTTCGCGGCCCGGGCGGCAAGCGGTCCGACACATTGCGATGCTAGCAGGTGCAGCGGTATCGTCGGCGCGCCATGGAACGCATCGTCCACGTCTGCAATGGCGACAGCACGGCCGACACGCTCTCGCTCGCGGACTTGCCGGGCGATATCCGCGTGTGGGCCGACGCGCTCGACGTCGGCCCCTTGCTGCCGGTCTCCGACACCGAGCACTACCGCGCCCGCGCCGATTTCTGGGCATCGCGCGGCATGCCGAACGCGGCGCAAAAGCTCGCCGACATGGACCGCGAATTCGACGAAGCGGCCAGCGCCGAAGAGCTGATCCTGTGGTTCGAACACGACCTGTTCGACCAGCTCGCGCTCGTGCGACTGCTCGCGCGCCTCGCGCGGCGCCAGATGCCCACCCAGCTGACGATCGTCTCGATCGATCGCCATCCCGAAGTGCCGAACTTCCTCGGCCTCGGCCAGCTCAAGCCCGAGCAGCTCGCCGAGCTTTGGCCGCGCCGCACGCCGCTGTCGCGCGATGCGATCGACGAGTCGATCACCGCATGGATCGCGGTCACCGCCGCCGATCCGCGCGCGCTGCCGTTTCTGTGCAAGCGCATAAAGGCGATGCCGTTTCTCGCGGGCGCGATCGAGCGGCTGCTCGAAGAGTATCCGGATCCGACGAGCGGCCTCTCGCGCACCGAGCGCCAAGTCCTCGCCGCCGTCGCGCGCGGCGAAACGAACGTGATGGAAGCGGCGCACGCGATCGATCCGCGCTATCCGCTGACCGACCTCGTCTTGAAATACACGCTCGAGACGCTCGCGCGCTGCGGCTTCGTCGAAGGCAGCACCGTCACTCCGGTCGGCCGTCAGGCACTGGCCGGCGCCGTCGATCGCGTGCACGAGTGCGGCATCGACGAGTGGCGCGGCGGCGTCCACCTCAGCGGCAAAGGGCCGGTGTGGCGGTGGAGCTCGAGCGAGCGCAAGTTGATCGAGCGTTAAGCAACCGCGACGGGCTGCATCACGCGCTCGACTTCGCCATCCATCTCGCGCATCAGCATCTTGCGCCACATGCGCAGGTCGCCGCGCAGCGACCACACGGCCTGTTGCACGCCACCCCACGATGCCGGCTTGTTTTTCTCGAACATCAAGTGACCGACCCACGCGAAGCCGTAGCCCGCGATCGGTGCCAGCAGTAGCGCGCGCGGCGCGAGTGGCGCGATCGCAACGCAGCCGAGCGCGATCGATGTGCCGATGAAGTGAAGCCGCCGATTCGTCTTGTTGCGGTGCTGCGAGACGTAATACGGCCAGAACTCCTCGAAGCTTTGCGGACGATCCATTGCGCGATACTAACCTCGATCGCTAGAAGCGCGTCGCAAAACCGACCGTGGCGCCGCCTTGTGTAGGTGCGACGTAGGGGGCTTTGTCGTGCGTGACGAAGAGATAGATCGAAATCGCGGCGAGCACCGCGCCACCACCGAGCGTGATGTAGCCGGCTGTGCCCGTGTCGTAGAAATCATTGCACTGCTGGCCCATCGGTGGCGGGCTCGGGCAGCGCCCGTCGAGTGCGACAAGCACGCCGCCGGTCGCGAGCGCTGCGAATGCAAAGCCGCCCGTGATCCAGCGCCACCCGCCCCAGCGTCCTTGGCGATGCGGTGTCTCGTTACCGCCACCGCCGCGCGATGTGTCGCCGCCCTCGCCGCCGCCGATCGCTTCCAGCGCGTTTGAAAACTGCACGTCGAGCCCGGGAACTGGATTTTCGCCCGCGAGAAATCGCGCGAGCGCTCGCAGCTTGTCTGTCGATGGATCGGGCTCGGTCGGCACACTCGCGCGCCGCAGCTCGCGCCCGGTCTGCAAGCTCACGAGCGATCCGACAACCGCGGTGCGACCGCGCACGTCGTCGATGCCGACAACGATGACGGACGTCGCGCCGGCGAGCTTCGCCCACCGCGCGGCGTAGATCGCTTCGGTCGCGTCGCGGTTGCTCTGCGTCGCGAACGCGAGGCCGGTATAGCCGTTCGTGTGAACCGCGCGATCCATCTTCGGATCGACCTCCACGAGCGTCTCTCCGTTCGTCTTCACCTCGACGACGTGATTTCGCGACGGCGACTTGTTGAGCACGACGATCACCCGATACTCGCCGGGCATCAGCTCGATCGTCGTCGACCCCGTCGCACGATACGACTCGTTGACGAACACGACGCCGGTCTCGTCGATGAGCTTGATCGTCAGCTTGCCGCGCCCGCCGCTTTGCAGCGCGCGGCGCGTTTGATCGAATGCGCTCTGCGCATCGGGGCCGTACGTCGCGCGCGAAATCTGGGCATCCGGGAAGCTGCGCAGGATCTCGGCGAACGTCGCTTTCATCGATTGCAAATCGCCGCTGCGCTGATGCGCGAGCGCGAGCGCGATCAATGCCTTCAGTAGCGGATCGCGCAGCGCTGGGTTCACGGCAAACGCGCCGGAGTTCGCCTGCGCTGTCTTGATCAGCGGCCCGAGCACGTTGATCGCGTCATCGAACTTGCCCTGCACCCACGCCTTGAAACCGCGATCGACTTGCGCGGAGAAATCGCTCGGCAAGCCGCTGCCTGCCAGCGCCGGCCGCGATCCGCGCGTCTCGAACGTGCGCGCGACCGAATCGCCGGCGGCATATCCCTGCCGCGAAAGCTCGTCGAGCACGGGCCCGAGCAAGCGCGGTGCATCCGCGGGGCGATCACCGGTATACGACTCGAGCACGATGCCGCCGCCCCCCGCAGAGGCCACCGCGCACATGAAAGACACCACGACAAAGACACGAAGCATGGCGGTCCTATCGACCCTCACGTCCACCGGTTGCTTCGCCAAAACCACCATACCCATCGCCGCCATACGCGGCCCCGCCGAACGCGCTATCGGGCGCCGGCACGAGCGTGACGATCAATTCTGCATCGCGAAACGTGCCGCGTAGCGCGCCGCGCCCGGCGGGCTTGAACACGCCGTGCAGCGTCTGCACGCAATCGCCCCACGGGCAGTACAGCTCGCCCTCGAACGTGAAGCCCTCGCCGCGCACTCGCACCTCGCCGCGGAAGCGCTGCGAGCCGGCGAGCTTCGCGAGCATCCAGCGCCCCTCGATCTTGCGAATCGCGCACGGATAGCCCGGGTACTTGAAGCCGGATTGTTCGATCGAGCAGAAGTACGACGCGGTGAGGTCGTGCTCGCTGCCGCGATTGTCGAGCGTCGTCGTGTCGGATGCCTTGCCGCTCCAGCACGCGACGAGCGCGAGCAATAGACAGAAGGCAAGCCGCAACACAGAGCGAGCCTGCCACGAGTTGGGGCCGAACGACTACTCGACGCGGTACACGGAATAGGTCGCGGTGCCGTGCGTGTGACAGCCGAGCGTGCCCGTCGAGCCGGGCGGGATCGCGATCGTCGCGACGTCGTAATCACGGCCCGGGGCGCCGCCGACGGTCTGGTCTTCATGCGGAAACGTCGTGCCGTCGCCGTGGATGATGTGATCGATCGTATCGCTGTTGTGGAAGCGAAGGATCGCGCCGCGCTTCACCGAGAGGTTTGGCAGCATGCCGGCGTTCATGTGCATGCCGGTAACGGTGCCCGTGCCCGCGGCGTAATCGACAACGTAGACGTTGTTGATCGTGACCGGCGACGACACGGTCTGAATCCCGAGGCTCGTGTTGAGCTCGATCTTCAACGTGCCCGTCAGCGTCGTGCCCGACGCATTCATCGGCACGACGATCTGATACGACGCTTGCGCGGTGCCACCCGCGGCAACCGTGACGTTCGGCGTACCGCTCACCATGATGTTCGGCATCGCGACTTCCGTCGCGTCAACGAGCGTCGCGCTGATCGACACGTCACCCGAGAAGCCACCGGCGCTCGACATATTGATCGTGACCGTCTCGGTCTTGCCGAGCTGCGTGGTCATCGATGTCTTGTCGAGCGAGGCATCGAGACGTGGCGTTGTGGTGTCACTGCCGCTGCCGTTGTCCGAGCCGGATCCCGAGCCCGTATCGTCGCCCACCCCCGTGATTTCGGTGACCATGCAAGCGGGCAGAAACAACGCCAACAGCAAGGGTGTCCGCATATTGCGCAGTTAGTACAAGCTTCATGCCCGCAGTAACTGCGTGTTACCACTGGGAGGCACCACCTCACCCATGGGAGAGCAGCCTCCAGACGGGGTCTACCGAACCCTCTACAGCAGCAGGACCGATCTCGCTTGGCCTCCGCCTTCGTGGTCGTGGCAGTACCAGGTCGCGCTGTCGGTCGGCACCACCTTGTAGTCGGTGTTCGGCAGACCCAGCGACGTGTTCTCGTGCGGAATGCCGCCATCGGCGTGGATGACGTGCTGGATCCCATCGGCGTTGTGGAAGATCAGCATCGCGCCGCTGCGGATCCGGATCGGGCTGTTGATCGCCGGCAAACCCGCGTGCGGTGCACCGGTTCCGGTGCCGGATGGGATCACGATCGTGAGCTGATTCGCGACGGTGAATGCGGACGTCACGCTCGTCGTGCCGAGATCGATCTTCAACGACGGCGCGAGCACCGCTGCATCGGTTGGCACCTTCACCGCGAGCATCACGGTTGCGGTGCCGCCGGAGGTCATGTCGACGCTCGCTGGCGTCGGCGTGATCGTGTAGCCGGTCAGCGCGGTCGTGCCATCCATCATCGATGGCGTGACGGTCACCGTGCCGGTGTAGCCGTTGACGCTCGTCAGCGTAACGACCAGATTCTCGGTTCGACCCAGCTCCGTCGAGACGCTCGCCTTGTCGATCGAAGCCTCGAGGCGCGGCGTGGTCGTGTTGCTCCCGCTGCCACTTCCATTATCGCTGCCGGACCCGCTGCCCTGATCGTCATCTCCGACACCGCCGATCTCGCCGACGAGGCATCCCGGAACCAACAATGCGAACAGGCCAGCGATAAGCGGACGGCGCATGGGCTCCGCTCTCTACAAGCCATGTGCCGCTGCTAACTACGCGTTGTGACGCAAGCTGTGCACGGTAGACCTGGAGCCCCAGCCCCCGGTTGGTGCCGACAGGTCCCTACTTTCGGCCGAGCTGCCGCTTCACCCACGAGCTCGCTTGCGCGAATGGGCTCCCGAACACGCTCGACATGCTCGTCTTGCCCGACGCCTTCGAGATCTTGGGACCGAAGAAGTACAGCGCGGCACACCAGGCGATCACGAGCGCGTAGATCGTCATGGTCATGCCGGGAACGAACGTGGCGACGATGAGCGCGACCGCCGTAGCGATCGCGGTGATCACACCGATGCGAAGGCCCAGGTACCAGGCACTGAGTGCCCCGACGATCAGAGCAGCAAGCATTGAATCAAACCTAGCACGGAGTTTCGTCAGTGCTGAGAAACCGGAGGTTTACCTAGCTTAGTGGGCAGGTTACTCGAGCCGTTCGCGGCACGGGAAGTCGCACGTTTTGCGGTGCGCGCAGTCGTACGTGCAGCCCGCGGTGAGCGCGAACAGTGTGAGGATCTCGTCGGCGGGGCCCGTCGGCACTGCCTTGCGCGCCGCTTTGGCCGCGGCGATCAGCGAGCGCGCGTCGGTCGCGTACGGCGATGCGATGAAGCCGAGGCGAAACAGCGTGTCGCGCACGATCCGATGCGGCGTGACGGTGAAGTCGGCGAGGTCGTCGTAGCGGATCACGCCGAGGCGCGCGAGCATGTCCATGATCCAGAACAGCTCGGTGCGGAACAGCCCGCGACCGAGCGCGGCATCGAGCGCGGCGAATGCTTCGGCACCCGACGCGCGACCTTCGAGGCTCGCGGCGAGCTCGGGCACTTCTGCGCAGCGACGCGCGGCGAGCGAGGCGAGCATCAGCGCGCGTGCATCGACTTGCGCCGGCAGCGTCTCGGGCACGGTGCCTTGATAGAGATCGGCAAGAACGCCGGCTTGATCGAGTGCGGTGAATGCGGCGATCACGCCCGCGCGATCGCGGTCGAGACGAAACGCGAGCGCAGCGGCGACCGCGACGCGGTAGAGCACCTCGTCTGCGTTCTCGACCCATTGCTCGGTATCGAGGCCGAAGTCGGATGGTTGATACGTGACCGACGTGGAGCGCACCTCGCTCCACCACGACGAGAGCTTCGTCGTGGTTTCGGTGAGGATGTCATCGGTGATCTCGTTCGCGAATCGCGAGAGCGCGATCGCTCGATCGCGGCCACGCGGCGATGGCACGCCTTCGGTCGTGAGATGGCGCAGCGGCGCCGGTAACGGCGACGATACCGATGCGGGTGCCGCCGCTGCGACGGGAATCGACGTCTCGGCCGCGGCGACTTCGGCGACCGGCGCCGCAGCGGCAGCGGCATCGTCATCGCCCGATGGCATGATCGGATCGGGCTCGGGCTTGTCCTCTTCGAGGAACTCGTCTGCATCGAGCGTCGCCGCGAGTTGCGAGTAGCGCTCGATGCGCGGGCCAGGCAGCACCGCGATCCCGACGGAGCGAAGCATGCCGTTGATAAAACCGATCTGCAGCCACGTCTCGAACGCCGGGCGCGATGGCAGCACGCCTCGGTACGCCGACGAGCCGAGCACTTTGTAGAGCTCGTCTTTGCCGAACGCGCGCTGCGCGATCAGATCGAGCACGGTCTTGCCGAGCAGTGGGTTCAGCTCCCAGAGGCGATCGAGGATCGCGTGCGCGGTGTCATCGTCGTTGGCGGCGGCAGCGACCGCTTGCATGAACGGCGATGGCTTGACGGTCGCACCGCCCGCGCCGAGGAAGCGCAAGATCACGAGCGGTCGCTCGCGCTCCCACAGCTTCGCCGCGCGCAGCCGCGTGCGGAAGTCTTTGAACGGTTCGCCGGCGGCCGGCGTTTCCTTGCAGACCTTGACGAGCGCAGCCAGCGCATTGCGTTGGCCGATCGGTGGCAGGTCAACGACCTGAGGCATCGCCCCAAGGTAACACTGCGATGCCACATCGGTCGATGCGAGTTGCTCGTATGACGCGCGCGTGGTGTGCTCGCAGCGTGACCGGGGATCAACGCATCGCAATCTCGGCGATCAGTTGCGTGTCTCCCGGCTTTGCCCACGCCGTGAGGGGCCGCCGCCTCGCGGCCTTGCTGTGGGCCGTGCTTGGCACCGTGCCGTGCTTGTTCGGCTGGCTCGGGCTCTGGATGCTCGCCGTGATCGTGATCGTGCGCGTGATCGCACCTATCGATTCGTATCTCGTCGTGCGCCGCGTCGAGGGTTCGCCGCTGTGGAGCGGCTTTCTGCCGACGATCGTGCTCGCGCTCGGCATCGGCGGCCTCATCTTTCTCAAGTACAGCCTCGAGGTCTTCACGATCCCGTCGTCGTCGATGGAGCCGCTGCTCAAGATCAAAGATAAGGTCATGGCCGACGAGATCACGGTCCAGCTTCGGCCGCCCGTGCGCGGCGAAGTGGTGCTCTTCAAGTATCCGTGTGACGAGAAGCGCACGTACATCAAGCGCGTGATCGCGCTCGCCGGCGATACGGTCGAGGTGCGTTGTCACGTCGTGTACGTCAACGGCGAGCCGCTCAAGAGCGATCTCGTCGACAAGACGACGTACCAGGAATTCGAAGAGACGACGCAGACGTGGTTCAAGCGCGACGTCGTGCGCTTTCGCGAGCATCATGCCGGCCGCACGTACGACACGTTTCAAGATCCGAACGCACCCGAGCGCGGCGATTTCCCGGCGCTCGATCGCATGCTCGTACCGAGCTGCCAGCAAGGTCAGTTCTTCGACAAGCCAGCGCAGCAGCCGACCGGCAGCATCGTCGCGGTGTCGCGCGGCAAGAGCGCGAAGCCGTGTGATCGCCAGGCGCACTACGTCGTGCCCGCCGACGCGATCTTCGTGATGGGCGACAACCGCACGAACGGCAACGACTCGCGCTATTGGGGCGCCGTGTCGATCGCGTCGGTGACGGGCCGCTTCATCTCGAAGCTCTAGACCACACGATGTGGTGATCGTCTTGCGCGTGGCGCCAGTCGCCGCCCCACTCCCAGCCGAGCTCGTCGAGCGCTGCGACGACAGGACCGGGCCGCACGATCATGCCCGGGCGCACGTGGCGACGATCCGCGAACGCTTCACCGGCGGCGGGCAAGATGCGATCGGGTCTGCGCCACGGATTCTCGACCGGGTTGATGTCGATCGCGCGACCGAGCGCGTGCTGCGAGAGCAGATTCGTTCCTGCGATCACGCGAAAGTTGAATGCAGACGAATTGTCAGCGCTCATCGATGCGTCGTCGTCGGCATCGTATTCGTCGACGAGGCGCAGCTGGCGAATCGGAAAGCCGAGCTGATAGAGCCGGCGGAAGATCTCGATCGCGCGTTCTGCGAGCGCCGCGGCGACGACGAGCTCGCCCTCGCCGACTCCGCCCTCCATCGTCACGTGCGCGATGCGCAAATGCGCGAGCTCGGCAAACGGCGGGCAGCGCGGATCGTCGCGCCACGACTTGTTCGTCATGCGCGTGCGCAGCTCATCTCCGATCGGCAGCACTTGCGCGGTGAACGCGCGCGTTGGCGGCGCGAGCAGCGCGCTCACTCGGTTGCGGAGCCTTCTTCGGCTTCTTCGGTCTTGGCAGGCGCCTTCGGCACGCTCGCCTTCGGCATCGGCACGTAGCCGGTGTTCGTCTTGTTTGGCGGCCGCACGGCCGGCATGCGATCGAGGATGCCCGCGCGACGCGTCGCGTACTGCGTGTACGACGACATCGGGTGCGCGGTCGCGAACCGATCGTATTCGGCCTTCGCCTTGCCCCACTGCCCTGCGCGATCGAGCACCGACGCGAGATGGAAGCGCGCGTCTTCGACATCGACCTCACCCGTGACCGCCGCTTGCAGATGCGTGACCGCGTTGTCGAGCGCGCCCGCCTTCGAATAGGCGACGCCGAGGTAGTAGTGCATCTGCGCGGCGCGCGGGCCGACGGGCTCGAGCTTGATCGCGGCTTCGAGCGGCGCGACGACATCGGCGTGGCGTCCCGCTTTGAACGATGCCGCCGCGCCCTTGAGTGCTGCATCGACCTGCGCGACTTCGGCGGCCTTCGCGCGCGCATCGAGCACGTGACGCTCGAAGCGCGAGAGCGGTGCATCCTTGAGCTCGGCAAGCTTCTTAGCCGCCTCATCGCGCTTGCCGCCTTCGAGCAGCGTGAATGCATCCCATGCTTTGACATCGGCGGCATCGCGCGCGAGCGTCTTGGTTGTCGCGGTTTCGGCGCGCTTGACCGCGGCGTCGCGCTGCTCGATCACCGTATCGCGCTCGCGAATGACCTCGCGCGCGCGGCTTTTGTACACAAAATAAAACGCCCCGCCACACAGCACCGTGAACATCACGTAGGCGACAAACGAGTTGACGTTTAACCAGCGCGAGCGCTTCCGCTGCTGGTCGACCATCGCCGCGATCGACTCGGCGAGCTGGGTGACCTGCGTCTGTAGCTTGCGGTTTTGGTTGGTTTGCTCGTCGAGCCGGCGCCGCAAACCGTCGAGAAGCGCCCAGCCCTCAGCATCCGCCGCCTCGGTCTCTTCGGTTTGGGGCCTTGCCGCCGCGCTCATGGCCTGCCTTCGTGCCCTGGATTGCATGTCAAATCAAGCCCGCAGTCATCGTTGAGGGACCCGAAAACGCCTGGTACAGTGCGGCCGTCCTGGATCTATCCTGGATGCTGTAAGGCGGTTCGATGACCCTTCTCTACGACTGGCTCAAGAAAGCGGCAAAGGCCCAGGGCAACAACAAGGCAGTTGTCTATCGCGACAACTACTTGTCCTGGCGCGGCCTGTTGCACCGCGTCGATCGACGAGCCCAGGAGTTCAAGAGCATGGGTATCAAGGAGGGCGCGTGGGTCGGGCTGATGCTCGGCAACGTACCCGACTTCGTGATCCTCGCGCTCGCGCTTTCGAAGCTCGATGCCGCGATCGTTCCGATCGATCCTACAACCGGTGGTCGCGAGCTCGAGCTGATCCTCGCTGCGGCACCGTTGCGCGCGCTCGTCACGCGGCCGCGCGGCAGCGAAGGATCGATCAGCGCGAACGGCACGAGTGCGCCGGTGCCGCCGAGCACGTTGCCGCGCTCGCGCGTGCAGCGGCCGACAACGCCGCCCGGCGCGCAGCCGGCTCCGTCTGCGGCCGATGCCGCCGAAGTGCGCCGCCGTCTGCAAGGCACGCTGCTCACGTGCTCGGTGTACAAGCGCAGCCCGCCCGATCACGGTGTCGATCCGATCGCGATCTTGTTCACGGCGGATTCGCTCGGCGATCCCAAGGGCGTGTTGCGCACCGACAAGAACACGATCGCCGCGGTCGACCACGCGATCGCCGCGCTCGAGATGAACGATAAGACGAAGGTGCTCGTCGCGGTGCCGCTGTTTCACGCGTACGGCTGGGACCTAGGCTTTCTGCCGACGCTCAAGCTCGGCTGCACGATGTTCCTCGAAGAGGAAATCTCGGCGCGTCGCATCGGTAAGCTCGTGCGCGAGCACGACGTCGACGTGCTGCCCGGCACGCCTTCGATGTACGCCGAGCTCTCGAAGCTGCCGACGGTGAAAAAGCTCGAGCTCGAGAAGCCGCGCTACCTCGCAGCGGGCTCGCGTCTCGATCAGATCGTCGCCGACAGCTTCTTCAACGAATACGGCGTGCGCGTGCTGAGCTGTTACCACTCGACCGAAGCAGCGACCGTTACGCTCGAAGATAGCGGCAAGTTTCCGACGACGGTCGGCAAGCCGATCGAGGGCGTCGAACTCAAGATCACCTCGCCCGATGGCAAGCCCGCCGGTGCGAAGGAAGGCCTGATCTGGGTCAAGAGCAAGACGCTGTCGCCGAAGTCGATCGGCCCGTTCGATGGCGAGGACAAGCCGACGACGCGCGCCTCCGGCATGGTCGCGATCGGTTCGATCGACAAGGGTGGCTGGCTGCGCACGGGCGACCTCGGCAAGGTCGACAAGAACGGCCGGCTCTGCATCACCGGCCGCGAAGATGATGTCGTCAAGGTCGATGGCAAGCGCGTTGCGCTCGGCGAAGTCGAGGGCTGCCTCGAAGCGTTCCCGAAGATCAAGGCCGCGCAGGCAACCGTCGTTACCGATCCGATGGCGGGCGCGATGGTCGTCGCGCGCGTCGTCACGAAGCAGAAGTGCGGCGCCGAAGAGATCATCGATCACTGCGCGCGCAATCTCGCTCCGTACAAGGTGCCGCGCCGCATCGAGTTCTGCGAGACGATCTAAACAGAGTCGCCTGGGTTGTGGATCATCGTCGAAACGTAAACGTAAACGCGAACGTAAACGTAAACGCAACTCCGCCCCGAGACCGCCTCGGTTGAGGAGTTGTTGGTGCGCATCGT
>Ga0070698_100000643_pt1 | contig 37473 bp, 29 predicted proteins | sample KBSK1502metaG_FD_65477 | JGI IMG/M metagenome (GOLD analysis project Ga0070698, IMG submission 65477) | Corn, switchgrass and miscanthus rhizosphere microbial communities from Kellogg Biological Station, Michigan, USA - KBS K1-50-2 metaG | ecosystem: Host-associated > Plants > Roots >... | reverse complement strand
CGAGCTGAAGCCCGGCAAGCCGCTCGAAAATGCGCTCGAAGCATTCCGAGAGTTCTCGGTCACATACCAGGCGGCCGCCGACGACAAGCGGCCGCTCTATCGCCGTCGATAGCGTCCTGACCGCGCCGGCGCATCTCATGTTCCATCACTGGAAACCCGCGCTGCCTAGCAATAGCAGTTGGTCGTAAGCAAACTAGTCGTCTCCTCCGCCCAACCACATCAGTCACCGACCATCCCGTGCGGTCGTCATCGCACATCCTGGCTCGCGGTCATGACGCGACGCAATCGGCTGCGGTCGGTCTCAGGTGGATCCCTAGCCTAATGCGTATTGTTTGCAGGTTGTTTGTATTGCAGCTGGTGAGGTAGAATGTACATCAGTGATGCTTTCCTCCTTGGTGTATGCACGCGATGCGTACACCAAACTCCTGGTAGCCAACTTGAGTGGTCCACACCAAGTCGTAACCAGTTGCTTGGGATTCAGCGCAGCAGTGGCCAAACGACAGGTCGCAGTTGCCTACGTCGATTGCGATCTACTCCCGCAAATCCAGGGTGACACGGCTGGGTTGCCGATCGTTGGCATCTTTGATGGTTCGCTCGAAGCTGCCGTGCGACTGCTGGTGCAGTTCCCGTGGCTATCACACCTCGTGAGTCCAGTAATGTTATCGGCTCCAGGTGCAAAGGCGAGCCTGGGCATGGTGCGGCACCGCATCGACTGTCACGGTACCGATCACCACGTGCTGAGCGCGAACTCCGTCGGGCGTGCTGCACTGGTCGCCGCATCGAATCGTCGTGAATCTCGCATCGAGCGCGTGCGTGAATACTTCGAGGCTCAGAACGCATCGGCCAAGACGATCGCGAGAGTCACGGACGTCGCCGAAGAGCTCATCGTGAATGCGCTGTACGACGCACCGGTCGAAGCAGGGTATTTCATGACGCCCGTCGAACGTACCGCTGATGTCGAGTTACCGCCCGAGCGCGCGTGCGAGCTCAGTTATGGCCTAGATGACGGTTACGCATTCGTGCGTTGTCGCGATCCGTTTGGAGCACTCACGCGCCACCGCTTGGCGTCCGTCCTCGAGCGCTGCAATACACATAGCGTCTCGCTTGACGAGAGCCGCGGTGGCGCGGGCCTCGGCCTATGGCGCATATTTTCGAGTGCCTCGTCGATCGCGATCGTCTGCATTCCCGGACAGCTCACCGACATCATCGTTTGGTTCGAGCTCAGAACGTCACGCACCAAGAACGTCACTACTGAAATCGTGCCACTCCAGGGCGGATCGGTTTCGGGCCTTCCGAGCACTGCGCCATCCGCGCGGCTGCAGGCTGTGCAACTATTCTTCCCGCAAGAGCATGCCCGCGACAGCGCGCGCGGTCGCTTCGCAGCGGACCACGATTACGACCTGATCGACGAGTCGTTCACCGCGCTTCTCTCTTCCTGATTCAGTCGATAGAGCATGGCGACGCGCTCGGAAACTACCCAGCGTCAATCTTGAAGAGGGTAGCACAACGAGTCTGCGTCCGTGATGATAGTATGTTCAAGGGCCGTGGAGCGAGGAGCAAAGCCGACAAACCCGAACTTGGCGAGTGCACGTCCTCAGGCTCACGTCGAGGTCGTACCGTCGGGTGACGTCACATTACTCAACGTGGTCGGCCTCGTCGACGAGCGCTTTAAAGGGTTCGGTGCGATCGATCAGGCGAAGACGGTCGTCATCAACGTCGCGGGCATCACCCGCATGACATCCTTCGGCGTGCGCCAATGGCTCAGCGCGATCGACTCGCTGCCAAAGAGCGTCTCCGAGGTGATTCTGCTTGGCTGCCCAACGTTCTTTGTAGACCAGCTCAACATGGTGCTTAACTTCGGCGGCAGCGGGAAGGTGCTGACCTTCGTCGCGCCGTACGCGTGTCCGTCGTGCGGCGTTGAATCGGGCGAACTGATCGACGTGCTCGCAGAGCGCTCGAACCTCGCCAACGGCGGCATCCCGGAGAAAGAATGTACGCGTTGCGGCGCCAAGCTCGAGCTCGACGAGACACCGGAGAGCTACTTCTCGTTCGCTAGAAAGTACGCGGCATCGAGCATCCAGCCCGCGACGGCGCAACTGCTCGCACAACATGGCCTCTACACGGCGGCAGATACCGGTGCCGAGAAGCCACCACGCATCATCAAGCTCGTCGAGGGCTCGGTGACGTACTTCCGCATTATCGGTCGCATCGGCTCGATGTTTCGCGCGCGCCCCTTCCTCGGCGGCGCCGAAGGCGAAGTCGTGATCGATTTGGCCGAAGTCGAGGCGTTCGACCCCGAGGGACAAAAAGAATGGCGCCGGCTGCTGAAGAACCTGTCCGGGCAGCAAATCACCGTAACGCTCGTCGACGTCAAAGAGCAGTTCTTCGTCGCGGTCGGCGAGACATTCGCCATCCCGAACGTGAACATCGAGACGCTTATCGTTCAATACGTCTGCGTCTCATGTAAACGGCGCTCGCAGCGAAGCGCGTCGCTACGCGGCAAACACTGGCCGCCGCATTTCGAAGACGGCGTGTGCACGGGCTGCGGTGGCGTGGCCCGACACGAGGTCGCGGGCGCCGCGCTAGTCCATCTCAAAAAAGCAAGCATGAACACGCCGCCCTCGAGCGCACAACTCATCGACCATCGTGAAGAGCTGCTCGCGCGCACGATGACGGACGCAAGCGCCGCCTCGCAGCCGACCGATGCGCCGTCGCACGCAGTAACGAGCAGTGATTTGATCCTTGGCAAGTACAAGATCGTGCGCCGACTGCATTCGAGCGGCGTCACCGAATCATTCCTTGCCAAACAAGTCGGCATCGGTGGATTCGAGAAACCCGTCGTGCTCACAAAGCTGCAACGGAGCCTGCTGGAACAACGGGAGCGCGCGATCGAGATGTTCCTCAATGAGGTCAAGCTCGCCGGCCGACTGACGCATCCTAATATCGCGCAGGTTCTCGACGTTGGCGAGGTTGGCGGCTCGCTCTACGTCGCAGTGGAATACGTCAATGGCAAGACGGTCAGAGACATCATCGATCGACTCGAACAAACGAATTCGCTCATGCCGGTTGCCGAGGCCTGCTACGTCGCACGCGAAGTCGCGCTGGCACTCGATTACGCGTTCTGGTCGATAGACATGCGCGGTCAGCGCCTCGGCGTCGGGCACGGTGATGTGGCGCCGCACAACATCATGGTCAGCTACGACGGCACGGTTAAAGTGCTCGACTTCGGCATCGCAATATCGCTCGGCGAGCACGAAGATCTGCAGTATGTGGACCCTGAAAGCGCAAACAACGCCGCAATCGATCACCGCTCGGATCTATTTTCCGTCGGAGTCTTGCTCTATCAGCTGTGCTCGGGCACGAAACCATTTGCGGGCTCGTCGTACAAAGAAATCGTGAAGAGGATCAAGTCGGGCAAGTGCCGGCCACTCCACGAGGTCGCAACAGTGCCGGCGAGGCTGGGGGCCCTTGTCGCGACGATGATTTCGCCCAATGTCGAGGAGCGCCCGCAACGGGGACAGGACATCGTCGCCGAGCTCAGCGATATCGCTCGGCGCTCGGGGTTCGAGAGCTCGGCCGCAAACCTGGCGAGGTTTCTGATGCACTTGTTCCCCAACGACGATGCGACTAACGAGCCGCCGGCGGAGCCTCGTCCGGTTCGCACCCATACGAAACCACCTCTCGACAACTTGGCCGACGCAGTCGCGATCTCGCGTACCCGATCGGGACACACGCCGGGTATCGATGCCTCGATCTCCTTCGTTGGTCGGTCGCGCGAGGCTTCGATGCCGCCGAATACCGTCGCCTCCGACTCCCAACCAACACCCTCCGTCAAGTTGCGTAAGAGCTGGTGGTGGACGGTGATCACGACTCTGATCCTCATCGCGCTCATCGCAGGCGGTGCATACCTACTCGTTACGCAGCACCTTTAGACTTGCGACAGAAGCTGGTCTGTTATTTGGGGAACAGGGCGTCCGGATCCCATTTCTTGGCCGTCTCATCCGGCTTCTTCACCGGCTTCTTTAGCACCGGTTTCTTGACTCGTTGAGAAGGTACCGTTTGAGAGACGGAGGGACGTGGAGGCGAAACTACCGATGGTTCATTCGAAGCATCGGACGGCGCCGCCGCTGGCTTTTCTTGCTCCGGCGTCGCCTCAACTTCCTTAAGACCTAGTGCCGGTGGCTCTGGGATCTCTTGATGCATCGAAGGTACGGTGCTCCGTACCGAGGGGAGCGCCTTCCTGTCGCGAACGCGGAACGACAGGACCGCTACCACCGCGCCGGCGATCGCGATGCTGGAGAGCGCAACAAGAAGCGCGGTCGTATGCTTGCGCTTGGCGGTCCTCGGCACCGGCACGGGTCCAAGCCCCGTTTCGGGCTTGCTCGCCGTTACGACCACGCGCTCCTCGCCGGTGTTCGGCTGTTCTTCTTCCGCGGACACTGTCGCACTGCTCGCGTCTTGTTGCGCAACGGCCTCGAGAGCTTCGCCCGTCGTGCTCATGTCGACGATCGCGGCGTCGTCAGCCGCGAGCGACGCCGGCAAGGTGCTGACGACCGTGACCGCCGAGTTGTCCATAGCGGCGATCGTCGCTGGGAGCTCGCTGACGACCGTAACGACAGAATCGTCGAAAGTGCTCGACGACGACGCCTTCGCGGGGATCTTGATTACGGGCGGTTCCTTCGGCGGGATGGGGCGCACCACCGAGCTATCATTCGAGCGTATCGGCAACGGAGGCGCAGCGGACGGTGGTCGTCTTCGCGGCGGCGTCAGCGGCAGTTGCGCGGCGCGCGCAGAAGCCGTCAGCGGCTTGCCCAATGGGGGAGCTGGCGGGCCCTTTTTCTCCTCCACGCCAATTAAGGGTGACCTCTCGACACGAGTCGCGTCAAGCAGCAGCCCACCTGGTTCAATGTAGGTAAATCAGTCGTCGCGAAGCAGCAAAAGTACACCGCCTAGGCGAATAACATCGCCCGTGGTCACGGGCACATGCTTGCCAGGACGAATTCTCACCTCGCGCACATACGTGCCGTTCGCGCTCCCGAGATCTTCGATCGTCATCGATGGACCAGGCCGTAGAATCGCGTGAAGGCGCGAAAGCGAGTGGTGATCGATATTGATTGTGCTGCCGGTGTATCGACCGATCGAAATTCGATCTTGCAGAGCTGATAGGTGATACGTAACCGCAACACCGTCGATGATGGCGATCGCGCGAAGCTTTAAATCGGTCGGGCGCTCGGCATGGGTGATCGTCCGGTCGAATTCGTCGGGCACTAACCCATGGTAGTCCGCGATTTCGCGATCAGCAACGGTCTCTGGTGGCGCTACAACGAGCGCTGCTCGACGTCGTGCGTTGGCTTCCCGGGACCAAACATCTCTCAAGGTACGAACAGCTGCAGCTCTTTAAGTCCCGTGTTGCCCCCGGTCGTCTCGATCGCGGTCATGCGCACGGTCCGCATCGTCACCGGGCTCGCGAGCTCGATGACGTAGCGGACGTCAGGATCGGGCGTGTCATACGGTCCAAGCGTTAGCTGATCGTTCACGCGGAGCTCGAACTTGCGCACGATCGACGTGCCATCGCTCATCTTGCGACTGCGATATCCGATGAATTGCACGTCACGCGAAGTCCCGAGATCGGCTTCGAGGAACGCATTATCGCCATCCATGTTCGTCGACCATTCAGTCGCCATTTGGCCATCGATCGCGTTGTTCGCGCCCCACGTCGACGCATTGGTGCCGGCAGCGAAGTTACTGCTGACCGCGGTAACGACTGTACCCGCTTGCAGCACGGCGACGTTTGTCAGCGAGTCGACCGGAACGCCTGCGCTCGTAGTGAGCTGTCCAGGGTCGGAGCGAAACTCCACCTCTTTCGGATCGGTCGCAACCGCGACGAAGTGTAACGTTGTCTGCGGCGGCAAGTCCTCGAGTGGGACTTCGTGCGTCGTGAGATACGTACCCGGCTTCATGTCAGGGTCCGTCGCGCTCGAATCCAGCGCATCAGGCGCCCTCCCGAACAACACGTGACACGAGGCCTCGCGCGACGTCTCGAACCGAATCACCGCGCGATACGCACCGACGTCCTCGACGCGAACGTTTGTGAAGCGCATCGGCTCGTCAACATCCCCGCACGCGGCTACCGGGAGTAGCAGCAGGAGCCAACGATGCGAGTGCATCGCTTCATTTTACGCGAAGTTCGATGTCTGTCGTCACTTCGTCGCGCGTCGGCATCGACAACAACCGGCGTTGCCACTGTCGCAAGATGGGCCGAGCTCGCCAGCGAGGTGAAAGAGGCGAAGCCGCTGCCGACATGTTCGGGTTCGTTGTCGTCGATCACACAGCGAACATGGTCGAGCGGAGTAGGGCTGACTGAGCCCGTGATCGTCGCCAGTCGTACCCGCAGTTCTCTGACGAGCGTTACCTACGCCACGATCGACGACGGCGATTCGCTCGTACGCACCCAAGCGATGATGTTAGAGTCCGAACAATGGGGCGAGTCGCAGTCATGGTTGTAGTCTGCGCTTGTAGTGGAGATAGTGGTCCACCTCCGATATTCCCAAAGGACTACGCAGCGACGTATCAAGAAGTTCGCAATTGCCGGATGAGCATCGACCACGCGCCGTGGATCCGCGTGCTCGCGTCGCCCGAGGCTGTCGATGCCTACACTGGGCGAACAGCTGCATTTCCCGTTGGCGCGATCGTGCTCAAGGAGGAGTTCGACCAGCGCGATACGACGTGTTCGGGCCCGATCATGTTCCGTACAGCAATGCGGAAGCTCGATGCGGGGACATCACCGGACATGCTCGATTGGGAATGGCAGAAGGTAGATGCCGATCTCAACGAGTTCGAAAGCGACCCGATCACATGCGTCGCATGTCATACCGTGTGTGGCAGAGCACCCGCCGGTTATGACGGAACGTGCACCGATCCGTGACATCGCCCGACATGTAGTGGCGAGCAACAAAGTTTGTTGCGCCGTGATCATGCTCGCGGAATTTACGGTCACTGCGTAAAATAGAAAGCGATGCGTGGGGTACTCGCAGTGTTGCTGTTGGGGTGTGGCTCCGATCCGCCAACACCCACACCAACGTGGCATTCGATCGCAACTGGTGAGACGTCCGCGCTGCTCGCCGTATGGGGCGCGAGCAGCGACGAGGTATGGGTCGTCGGTGGACGCACGAGCTTGAGCGGAGGGCCGACAATTCTCCGCTACGACGGTGCAACGTGGACGCGCGTCGATAGTCAGCAGACGAATCTCGATCTCTGGTGGGTCTTTGGCTTTGCGGACGGCGACGTGTTCATGACCGGATCTGGCGGTTCGATTCTTCGCTACCGCGACGGCGGGTTCACCCGACTGAATACGCCGAGTGTTGCGGGCACCATCTTCGGCTTGTGGGGTTCGTCGCCAACAGATCTCTGGGCCGTCGGCGATGCCGGCACCGCAGGCGGCGTCGTATGGCATTCCGTCGACGGGCAGAACTTTGAACCTGTGACGATTCCCGGCACGGCGCCGAGGACGGTGTTCAAGGTTCATGGTCAGGCGAGCAACGACGTCTGGATGTCGTGCTCTGCTGGCCTCACGCTGCACTGGGATGGCACTCAGCTCGTGCGCGAGCAGGCGTCAACGACGAACTCGTTGTTCTCGATGATCACGACGCCCGGACTCGCCGTCACGGTCGGCGGTATCAGCGGTGTTGGCGAGCTATTCGAGAACACCGGAAACGGCTGGGCATCTCCAGCGCTCCAGGTTCCAGTGCCGTGGCGGGGCACAGCTGCAATCGGCTCCGACATCACGATTGTCGGTGAGAGCGGTGTTGTCGCTCAGCGCACCACGTCGACCTGGACCGTGCTGAAGCAACAACTGACGACTCTGAATTTTCACAGCGCGTGGATCGATGAGGATCATGGACTGTGGGCGGTTGGTGGACTCTTCGACGGCGGTCTGTCCGACGGCGTGCTCGTGTACTACGGCTCTGGATCAATCGCGGAGGTATCGCCATGAAAATCGTTGCTCTCGCTTCTCTTGCATTCGCCGCAGGTTGCCAGTCCTCGAGCGAATGCTCGAATGAGCCTGGCACCGCATGCACGTGGGCTGGAACCGCGGGAATGCAGGGCATCAACGAGGATGTCCGCGACCGCCAAGACAGCCTTCTCAACTGGCCCACTGACATCGGGTTCTCACCCGACAACGTCGGTTACATCGTCGACTGGAACAATCACCTGGTCCGTGGTGTCGCGGCTGACGACAAGTTGCGCGTCGCCATCGGTAACGCTGTCGAAGCCGAAGGCGCCGCTGATGGATCGGATTACTTGCCGCCATCAGATCCGCTTGGTGCACTGGGCACGGCGATTTCGCTGAATCATCCCACTCAACTCGACTTCTTGCCGGACGGCCGGCTCGTTGTTGCATCGTGGCACGGCCTGCGCATTCGCGTTTGGGATCCCAAGACCGGGCTCGCCGAGGTAATCGCCGGCGATGGCCAATACGGCAACATTGGTGACGGTGGTCCGGCGTATCGCGCTGAGTTCAACCTGCCAAGGAGTGTCGCCTCCGATTCAACAGGCCGCCTGTACGTGCTCGACCAGAAGAACCAGCGTGTGCGCACGTTCGAGCCCTATCCGACCGCCATCATCACGAACTTCGCCGGTATTGGAACGGCCGGATACTCTGGCGATGGCGACCTCGCCACCTCCGCGCAGATCGCGTTCGTGACAAGCCAAGCGCTACCGTCCGGCGGTCTCGTCGTTGGCCCCGAGTACTTGTATATCGCGGATGCTGCCAATCACCGTATTCGTCGCGTCAGCCTTGCGACAGGTATCATCGACTGCGTCGCCGGTAATGGCGTCGCCGGCTACGACGGCGATGGCGGTATGGGACTCGATGCCTCGCTCAACCTTCCCGCGGATCTCGCACTCGGACCCGATGGTCACCTCTACATTGCGGACTCGTACAACAACGTCATACGTCGCCTCGATCTGGTCACTGGCATCATCGAGACGGTCGCTGGGACAGGCGAGCCCTGCGCGCTCGGGACGACCTGTCTGGAAGCCTCGGAAGGGTTGCCCGCTCGCAATGTCGTCCTTAACGGACCACTGGGCCTCGGCTTCGATCGACTAGGCAACCTCTACATCGCCGATACCTACAACGATCGCATTGTTCGCATAACGCGCAACTGGTGAGGAGCTACATGCGTGACACGATGTTCGCGCTCACAGCAGTGTTGCTCACTGGCTGTAATGCGGGGCCCTGCGATCCCGATGCGCCCGGTACGATCTGCACGATCGCAGGCAATGGAGAACGAACCAACGCTCCTGATGTCGTCGCAGGGCTCGACGCGACGTTTGCGGAGCCACAAGATGTTGTTCTCGCACCCGACGGAACGCTTTGGATCATGGACTTCAACTTCTACAAGGTCCGTGCGCTCGGCGAAGATGGCATGGTCCGCCGCGTGGTGGGGACAATCTTCGGCGACAGCCCGCGCTCCGAAGGTCAACCCGCGACAGCGGCTCTCGACGCGAAGTTCAACCATTTTCCAACGCTGACATTCCACGACGGCGTCGCGTACATCGCCGCGTGGCATAACCGAGACATCAAGAAGCTCGAGCTTGCGACGATGATGGTTTCCGATGTTGTGGGCCAAAGCGTCGCTGAACAATACTTCGGAGACGGTGGCCCGGCGTCGCAAGCGTCGGCAGATCTGCCAAGCAGCGTGGTGGTGGACTCGGTCGGCCGCGTCGTGTGGTTGGATCAAGCGAATCAGGTGATCCGTCGCGTGAACCTAGATGGCAACGTCGAGCGCATTGCGGGTATGTGCATCGCTGGCGAGCTCACGACTCCGTGTGCGTCAGGTGAAGTGCCGCAACAATGCCCGAACATGAACAAGATGGTGTGTGGTGGCAACTTCGCGCTGTGCTCGGAGTTCTGCACGCCCGCCTTCGGCGGCGACGGCGGTCCTGCGATCAATGCACGGTTCGCGCAAGCATTCGGTCAGAGTACCGATCCAGGCGGTCGCCTCGCGTATGCTGGTGACACGCTCTACATCGCTGATCGCGACAACAATCGCATTCGCAAGATCGACCCTAACGGCATCATCACGACAGTCGCTGGCACAGGAGAGGCCGGCTATTCGGGCGACGGCGGTCCGGCGACTGCAGCGATGCTCAATCATCCAATCGACATCGAAATCGCGCCGGATGGGTCAGTGTACTTTAGTGACACTGCGAACAATTGCATTCGCAAGATTGATCCCGCCGGTACGATAACGACTGTCGCGGGCCGCTGTACGGTGACACACGCAGCGGCGACCGGTGGCTTTGATGGCGACGGCGGGCTCGCAACTGAGGCGCTCCTCAACTGGCCGTATGGAATTGCGCTTGTCGGCAAGAAGCTCTACATCGCTGACAGCTACAATCACCGCATCCGCGTCGTGAACCTGTAGCGGCCACTCGCTCATTCGGCCCACGGGTCCAATGTAGGTATGTCAGGTGTTGCGAAGGATCAGAGCGCGACAGCGTGTGACCTTGCTGCCGGTAAACCGACGCTCGATACGCAACGATTCGTGGACGTCCAAGAAGGGTAATCGCAAACGGGTTGAACGTTTGGCGGGGTGGATACTCTAGTTGCGCGATCCGGATCGACGATCATGGACGTGTGAAGCCAAGCACCGGATCCTTCAGGACCAGCGCGACAAATGAATTAGTTCTCGGTGATCCTCGTACGCCCTTAACAGTACGCAACGAGCATAGGGGCGCGTCGAGCGTTACATGTGGTGCGAGGAGAAGATTCATGCGTCGCATCATCATGTTCACATTGCTCGCGCTGACGACGTTCGGCGGGGTCGCAGCCGCGAACCCGCGCGACCATCGCGGTGGCGTGCGTGTCCAAGATAGCCGCCACTGGCAACAGCGGCCGACGTACCAGTACAACGCGCCACGCACCTATACGTATTCGGCCCCGCGCACGTATACGTATTCGCGGCCGTCGTACCAGTACGTTCGTCGCCCGATCTACGTGCAACGTCCCGTCATCCGCTCGCGGTACTTCAACTACTACCAGCGCCCGGCGCTGATCGTGGAGAGCTACCCGGCGATGGACGGCTACTACTGGGTGCAGGGTCACTGGGATTGGGATGGCTATGAGTGGATCTGGAATCCAGGCCACTACGAGCCTAACACGCCCGCGGCACCGCACTACTACGACGATGGTCACGTCAGCGACTACGGCGACTCGTACTCGTACTAGAGCAGCGGCGAAATCAGCCGTGCGCTAGCTTGACCAAAGCGCACGGTGAGCGGCTGGCGTTCGTACTCGCCGCGGTCGAGCTCGCGACTATCGCGAAGATCGACCTCGAACGCCGCACCGAGCGTCTGGTTCACGGGCGTTCCGTAGACAACCGCGGCGACCTCGAAATTGAGGCGAAAGCTTCGGTTGTCGAGGTTCGCCGTGCCGATAACGGCGATGTCGTTGTCGCAGACGAGCGTCTTGGCGTGGATGAAGCGCGACTCGTACTCGTAGATGCGCACACCCGCCGCGAGCAGCTCCGGGAAGTAACTGCGCGCTGCGAGATCGACGAGCCGGCTATCACCTTTCTTGGGCACGAGCAGCCGCACGTCGACATCGCGTAGCCCCGCGGTGACGAGCGCGACGAGCAGCGCATCGTCGGGCACGAAGTAGGGCGTCGTCAGCCAGCAGCGCTTCGTCGACTGGTTGATCGCGGTGAACAACACCTTGTGGATCGCGAACGCATCGGAGTCGGGCCCGGAGCTGACGATCTGCACGAGGTGCTGACCATCGCGCGCCGGTACGGGGAACACGGCTTCGTCCATCGGCAGCAGCTTGTCGGCGACGAAATACCAATCCTCGGCGAAGATCCGCTGCAGCGGCCACACAGCCGCGCCGGTGACGCGCACGTGCGTGTCGCGCCAGTAGTTCGGGCCGAACGCGGCGCTGTGTGCGTCGGTGATGTTCATGCCGCCGGTGAAGCCGACGCGCCCGTCGCAGACGACGATCTTGCGGTGCGTGCGAAAGTCGGGACGGCGCAGGCGGAGCCGGAGCAGCCGCACCGGATTGAACTTCGCGACCTCGACGCCCGCTGCGAGCAACGGCTGGATGAAGCGCTTCGACAATTTGTTGGAGCCGGTGCCATCGACGATCATCCGCACCTGCACGCCGGCCTTTGCGCGTTCGATCAGCGCGTCGCGCAGCTGCGTGCCGATCGTATCGGGCTCCCAGATGTAGTACTCGAGGTGAACGTGGTGCTGCGCTGCGGCGACTGCTTCGAGGATCGCCGCGTAGTTGGATTGGCCGTCGAGGAACACAGTGACTTCGTCGGCGCGCAGCGGCGGCGCTTCGCCGAGCTCCATCGCAATCGTCGCGAGCTGGAGGTGCTCGACGGTGTCGTGATCGAGCGCCTGCAACGCGGCGACCGCCTCGGCGACCGTACGCCGGCTGATGATGCGCTTCAGCTTCTTGCGCTCGAGCCGGAGCGGACCGATAAACCGATAGACGAGTAGGCCGACGACGGGCAGAAACACCAGCGCGAGCAGCCAGGCGAGCGTCGCGGCCGCAGAGCGGCGCTGCAAAATGATCACGACGGCGACGACTGCCACCCAAACCGCAACCGCCGCCGTGAGCACCGGAAGGAACACGCGCGAGCTTAACCACACCTGAAGTTGACAGGTCGAGGCCGCGCGTCCGATCCTGCGGCCGGTGCGGGTGCTGCTTGTCGTCGTTGCACTACTCGGCGTCGGCTGCGCGCCAGATGGGCAGCGCGTGCGCGAGTGGAAGCTCGATGTAGATGGCGGCGAGCACGACGTCCCGGTGACGCTGCCCGGCAACGTCGGCGTGCGCTTCCCGACGCGCGAGATGCGCTACACGCTGCGCGCGCACGCCGACATCGATCCCGCGTATCGCGGGCGCGAGCTCACGCTCGTGTTTCCGTGCTTTCATCGCCCGCTCTCGCTCGTCGCGAACGGCAAGCCGATTCCTGAGGCGGGCACCGACAACGACGAGCATCGGTTTTATCTGCCGCCCGCGGAGTCGCTCGATCTTGTCGTCACGGCCAAGCTCGATTGGGATCCGCGCAATGGATTTTATGTCGCGCCGCGCCTTGTCGCCGGTCACCTCGGGCGCGGCGGCGTGCCGCTCTTCAACTTCGTCACGAACGTGATCTCGCTGTGCGTTGCGGCGTTCCTCGCGTTCTTGTACGGCACGATCTACGCGCTCGATCGTCGCACCGAGTACGGCGTCGTCACGCTCGGCGCGCTGTCGGCGGTGATCCAGGTCATCTACAACATCGGGTACGCCGAAGTCGTGTTCGGGCGCTTCGCACCGTCGATGTTCGGCTTCGCGCTGTGGATCGCGATGTGGTCGGTCTACGTGTTCTTCAACATCTCGTTCGAGCTGCGGCAGCCGTCAAAACGCATCATCCGCGCCGGCGCTGCTGTCGCGTTCATGCACTTCCTCGATCCGCTGTGGTTTCCGCTCGCGAGCATCCTCAATGCGATCGGATTTATCGCGTTCATGTACTTCAACGTGTACATGGCGCGGTCGATCCTGCGGCCGGCGCTGCGCGGCCCGCACCGCGGCGATGCGTTGCTCGTGCTGTGGGCGGGCTACATCCCGATCCTGCTCACGGCGCTGTTCGAATACATGACGAAGCTCACGGCGACGAATGTGCTCGGCGGCATTCACGTCGGCGCGATCGGAACAGCGGCGCTCTACATCGCGCTCGCGACGATCGTCAGTCGCCAATTCGTCGCACGCCAGCGCGCGCTCGAGCGCACCGCCGAGGAGCTTCAGCGTCAGGTCGCGCAGCGTTCGCGCGAGCTCGCCGAAGCGCTCGCGCGGCTCGCGCAGCAACAGCAGCCGCGCGCGCTCGAGGCGGATCGCACGATCGATGGCCGCTATCGCGTGATTCGCAAAGTCGGCGCCGGCGGCATGGGTGCGGTCTACGAGGTCGAGCGCACTTCCGATGGAAAGCGCTTCGCGCTCAAGACGCTGCGCGGTCGCGCCGATACCGATCTGATGGCGCGCTTCGCACGAGAGGCGCAGATCGCCGCCGAGCTCAGTCACCCGAATCTCGTGCCCGTGCTCGATATCGGCCTCGCCGACGACGGACTGTTCCTGGTGATGCCGCTCCTCGCCGGCGGCTCGCTCGAAGGCTCGCGGAGCAAGTTCGGCGATGCTGCGTGGGCACGCCCGCTGCTGCGGCAGGTCGCGACGGGCCTCTCGGCGCTGCACGCGCGCGATATCGTGCATCGCGACCTCAAGCCCGGAAACATCCTCGTCGCAAATGGCGTCGCGCGAATCGCCGATTTTGGTCTCGCAGCGCTGCGCAGCGACTCCGACGCGCGCACGTTGCTCAGCGTTGCGCACGATGACACCGCGCTGCCGCTGACGCAGATGGGTGATCTGTTCGGCACGCCTGCGTACATGGCGCCGGAGCTCGCGGCGGGCGTCAAGGAAGCACGGCCGGCCGCCGATATGTTTGCGTTCGGCGTGATCGCGTACGAGATGCTGACGGGCCGCGCGCCGTTTGCCGAGCCGCCCGTCGTCACCGTGGCGAGCGGGCGCAGCGTCGCGCTGCCGCCACTGGATGCGGTGGATATCGTGTTCGCGCGCTGTCTCGCGCTCGACCCGGCGTCGCGACCGACGGCGGCGAATGTCGTCGACGCACTCGGGCGCGATTAGTCGATCATTCTTGCAAGCACAAGACGCTCACCGGCGAGCCGCAGTCGCCGATGCTCGGGCCCCAGATTTCCGCGGGATTCGATTCCACCGGTGTGCCCATCAACTCCCCGGTACCGGTTGTCGTTGTCCAATCGGAGCATGTCCCTGCCGCGGTCCCCACCTCGGTTGGACTCGACATACCGACGCGAATCACAGGCGTGAAGCGATTCGTCAGATACGTGCCGTCCGCACGCTGATGAATGACCGCAAGCAGCACGGTGCCATCAAACATGTTCGCCGCGGTCTCTGTGATCGCCGTGCCATCGACGCGTCGCCATGGTGTCGTCGCGGCGAACCGCGATGCGATCGTCGTCGTCGTCGTCGCGATCGCGGCGAGGTACGTGCCCGGCAGCCCCGCGTTCGTTGCTTCCATTCGGCACAGATCATCGAATCCGCTCAGGCCGAGAACGCCGACCTCGCGGCTGACGAACGCGATGCGTCCTTGCGAGACGCGCGGCGTGACCTGCGCGACGTGACCCGTCTCGAAGCAATAGAGGTGCGCGTCCGTCGCGCACAGCACGTTGTTCGTCGCGAGCTCGCCCGGCGCGCTGCGATCGTAAAAGCCAGCCTCGGCACTGCCTGTCGTCGTCGTCCAATCCCCGCACGCGCCGCCGCCATCGTAGGCACCGGAAAAATCCGTTGCCGACCAGGTCAAAAGAAGGGTGGGCGGTAAACGCATGCCGCTGGCATCACGGTCGACGAGTCCAAACATCTTGCCGCCCTCGAAGAGCTCGGATGGGTCGTCTGCAACCGGATCGCCCGCGGTGTTCACCCAACCGCGCGAGCCGGCGAGCCGGTCGCGTGCGTTGAGTGTCGAGGTCGAAAGCAGTGCGATGAATGTGCCCGGCAACCTCGCGCTCGCGGCTGCGTTCGCGCAAATTGCATCCGCGCCGGCGAGACCTCCGAGCGAGCCCATCATCATCGCGTTCGTCGTGAATGCGACGTTAGGTCGATCGCTTGTCGCCGCATCGTCGTCGTCGTCGCCGAAGCGAAACCGCCCACACGCGCTCGCGAGCAGGCAGCACGTGATCGCCAGGGCGCGGCTCATCCGACCAAATTGTACCCGCTTGGTCTACTATCGTATGCATGAGGTGGTTCGTGCTCGTCGCGCTTGTCGGATGCGGCGGCGGTGACGATTCGATCACGCCCGGCGGCAGCTGCGAAGCCGCGCCTGGCGATGCGATGGGCGAAGGCACGTATTACGACGCCGACGGCACCGGCAACTGCAGCTTCGACGCATCGACGGACCTGATGGTGGCTGCGATGAACGGCGTCGACTACAACACCGCCGCGTGGTGCGGCGCATGCCTCGAGGTGACGGGCCCGAGCGGTGCCGTGGTGGTGCGCATCGTAGATCAGTGCCCGGGTTGCGCGCACGGCGACCTCGACCTTAGCCCGCAAGCCTTCGAGCGCATCGCGCCGCTATCGGCGGGGCGCGTCGCGATCACGTGGCACGAGGTCGCGTGCGAGGTCAGTGGGCCGATCGCGTACCACTTCAAGGACGGCGCGAACGCGTACTGGACCGCGATCCAGATCCGCAATCATCGCTACCCGATCGCGAAGGTCGAGGCGCAGCAGGCCGGTGCGTGGCAGGCGATTCCACGCGTTGACTACAACTACTTCGTGCAGAGCTCGGGGCTCGGGCCCGGGCCGTACGCGTTGCGCGTGACCGACACCCGCGGTCACACCGTCGAGGATGCCGCGGTCGCGCTCGGCGATAACGTCACGCGCACCGGCACAAGCCAGTTTCCGCTCTGCCCTTAGCGCCGGCGCCGACGCAGCGGAACGAGCAGCAGCAGACCGAGCGCGAGCTCGAGGTCGTGGCCCGACGAGCACCCGCCGAATACGCTGCCGTCATCATCGCCGTTGCCGTCGCCGTCACCGTCTCCATCGCCGCTGCCACTGCCACTGCCACCACCGTTCTTCGCGACGGTGACGGTGATCGTCTGGCTCTTTAGATTGCGACCGTCTGTCGCTTCGACGGTGATCGTGTGCGAGCCCTCCGCGAGCGCAGCATCGGTCGCGAACGAGTACGGACCGCCACCGGGCTGACTCGTGATCACGACGCCGTCGATCGACAGCGTTGCACTCATCACGGCGATGTTGTCGCTCGCCGTGGCCTCGACCGCGAAGCCCGGCGGTACGACGGCGCCGTCGGCCGGTGACGTGATACCGAGCTCGGGCGCGATTGCATCCGAAGGGCCGAGCCGCTGCAGGAGCAGCTGGACCGAGTTCTGATTCGGCCGACACGTCGAGCCACCGATGCCGCATGGCCGGTTTTGGTATTCGCCGCACGAGACCGTCTGATCCTTGAACGTGCGCTTGCCGCTGTAGCTGAGATAGGTCATCGGATCGGAGGCGAGCATCTCGTGATCGAGGCCGTAGCTGTGCGCGACCTCTTGCGACATCACTTCGCAGATGACCTGCGCGTTATCGGGGAACACGCTCGTGAACGTGAACACAATCGAGTTCTCGATGATTCCGCAGTCGTCGGTGAACGGTGACACACCGCCGACGCCCGATGGCATGCCGATGTTTTGCGGCGAACCGCCGAACACCGCCTCCATGTGCGGCGTCATGCCTGGATCGACGTCTGTCACCGTGACGTCGAAGCGCGAGAACATGTCCTTCATGCACGCGACCGTCGCGGTCCAGGTTGCTGCGCTCGTGTTCCATGCCGGCACCTGTGCCGTCGAGCTGATGATCGACGAACGATTCGTTCGCGAGTCATCGTCGCCTGGATAGAGCGTGACGCCCGTGTGATTGAGGTAGATGATCTTGCTCTGCGCGAGCGCTGTGATGTTGCCGTTCGGCGGAAGCAGCTTGCGTACGAACGTGATGTCGGTGTCGGTAGGCTGACTCGCGATAAACTCGAAGTAACCCGCGGTTCGCGGTTCCTTGAGCGAGACGTCGGCCGCTGCGAGCGTTGGGATCGCGATGACGATCGTGGTGAGAACCGCCGTTGTGCGCATGGCGACCGCGTTCATCACGATGCATGCCACACGAATCGAGCATGCGTTTTCCGTCGACGACGCGCGCGATGCACAACTCGCGCAGGCGCAATGAACTGCGCCGAGCTGTCACTGTGGGCGAGGCGTTGTTCCACAACTGACTCATAGTCAAGAAGCGCGAACGACTCGCATCACTCGCGTGAGTCATCGATAGCCAGCGGACGAATTCGATTTGCACGAGCGCGATCGATCGCTCATCCCAAATAGATGCTCGCTTTGGTCGTTGCTGCACAGCTGGTCGCCGATCGTGCGGTTGTTGTCGGCCGCGTCGACGATGGTGCGTGGACGGACGCCGCTACCGAGGCCCGTGTCGATCAACGTGCGGAGCTCGCGGCGATCGTCGTCGCGCATCGCGGCAAGCATCGGGTCGTGCTCGTGCCCGATGGCGTCACGAAGCTCGAGCTCGCCGGCCGGGCCGTGCCCAAGCGCGACCTCGAGCCGCTTGCGAGCGTGACGCTGCGCTGGTTCGCCGTCGAACCGCGTGGGTTCCGTGCCTCGCCGGCCGCGAACGGCGCGACGAGCGACTTCTATAGCAACGTGTCGACCGAGCCGAAGAACTTCGGCAAATGGCTCGGCTACGACCGCATCGATTACTTCGAGCGCGCGCTCGCCGCCGACACGCCGATCATCGCCGCGACGATCGATTCCACCGATGCCGCCCTGCCCGGCCTGGGCACGCAGCGGTTCAAAGTCGATGTGGAGCTCGGCGGCGTGCGACTTGCGAGCCCGGGGGCCGAATCGACCGACACGTTCGGCATCACGCGCGCGGTCCACCGCGTCTCGATTCGCAAGGGCGATGACTTCCTCGGCTGGCTCGCTGCGTATCTGCTCGTGCCCGAGGTCTTCGGCTCGGCCGGCCCCGGTCACAATCATCAGAGTGACCGCTTCACCGGTGCCGACTGCGCCGACGTGCTCGTCGCCGCAGAGCGCCGCCGCGGCCGCGCGCTCGCGTACACGAACGTCGCCGGTCTGCCCGCCTACGCCTCGACGATCGCCACCGCGACCGAGCTCGATGATCGCGGCATACCGGCGCGCGCTGTCACCGGCGTGCAGCCGGGCGATCTGATCCGCATCGATTACGCCGGCGAGCTCCGTCACCACACGCCGCGCGATTGGGACCATGTCGCCGCGCTATGGGAAGACAAGAGCGATCCCAAGGGCCCGCAGCATGGCGGCCCCGACGGCAAGCTCGATGGCTTTGACCTCGTCATCCATATGGGCCATCCGCGCCTCGTGATCGAGCCACTCGCGCGGCAAGCGCCGGCGACGATCGACGTGCTGCGCTGGAAGAACTAGTGGCGTGAATAGATGAACGTCACCGCCGTGCAGACCGGAACCGGCTTGCCGTTGACGAGGTACGGGCGATAGCGCCAGCTCGCCTGGATCTCGTTCTGGATCTTGGCATCGTAGCCGGGCAAGCCGGTCGACTTGAGCTGCGTGACGGCGCTGACGGCGCCGGTCGCGTCGAGGCACAGCTTGAATGAACCGATGACGCGATCCTTGCCGGACTGCTGCATCGTCAGCTTGTCTGCATCCTCGGGCACGATGAGCTTGTTGCCCGCGATGCGATTGCCTTCAAGGAGCGTCGGTGGAACGTTCGTCGGCGGCGATGGCGGCGGCGGTGGCGGCGGCGGTGGTGGCGCTCCGCTGTAGACGCCGCTGTAGACGCCACCGACGACGCCACCCTCCGCGCATGTCGACGCTTGGCCAACGCCCGCGATCGCCAGTGGCCCCGTCGCCATCGGCGTGAGCATGAGCTTGTACGTCGTGCACTCGAGCGCGAGGTCCGCAATCCACCAGTCGCCCTTCGCCTTGATCGTCGGCGCTTTGACCGACGACAGGTCCGGCAGGTCTGCGAGACATTCGGCGAGCTCGTCGAGCTCCGCACTTTTGATCTCGCGCTCCACGCCACCGAACTTTTCCTGACACGCGGCGCTGGGCAGCTCGAGCTGAACCACCAGCACCTTCGTAGCGAGCGTGCTGCGCAGGGCACCGCGATCGTGGTCGGTCGCCGCCCTCGCGAACCGACGCGCGAGGTCGCGTGCAGCACTGCGGTCAGCCTTCGGCGCGGCGGGCGCCACAGCCGGCGAATCGACGCGCGCGGGCGTGCTATCGCGATAACAGCCGCCAACGACGAGCAAGAGCATCAGCACGCGCATGGCCACACCCTAACGCGAATGGCCGGCGCGTTGCTTGCGATCTCAGGTTGGTGGCGGCGCGGTCCCACTGCGGCTGCGCTTGCCTTCTTTGCCGCCCTTCTCTTTCTCGTCTTCGTCGGCCTTTGCGCCGATCGGCTCGGGCTTGGTCTCGGGCGGCGGCGCAGTTGCGGCGGTGATTGCTGCGGCCTTGTCGGGCTCGTCGCCGATCGCGAGCTCGCACTCGCCGAACATCACCTCCATGCCCTTGCCCGTGCCCGTGTTGAGCGTCACCTGCAGCGTGCGCGCACGGATGACGGTCTTGTCGCGAACGCGACCCGAGATCGTGACGGCTTCGGCCTGAACCTCGCCGGCGACTTCACCCGCACTGCGCAGCTCTTTGACTTTCACGTTACCGGCGATCACGCCACTTGCGGTTACCTGGATCATCGGGCCCGTCACGTCACCTTCGACCTTGCCCATGACCACGATCGGACAGTTCGAGGACATCGTGCCCTTGAACTCGGTCCCCTCCTCGACGAGGGTGTGCTTGCCGCTGGGTAGACCGTTCTTGTCGCTCATCGCTTCACCTCGTTCTTGAGTTTGGTTCCCGCCGGTACAATCTTCACTCGCAGCTGACAGCCCGCCTCGAACGCGAACTTCGTGGCATCCGTGTTCTGGGCGACGGCACTGACGACGACGCCGTTGTTGCTGACGGACAGTTGGCGCAGGCCGACGATGCCGGGGCTCTTGCGCTCGAAAAATTTGCCGTGGACCGTGACGATGCCGGCACCAATGATCTCGCAGTCTGCCAGCACGCCCTGTGGGCCGATGACGAGCTCCGTCGAATCGCCGATCTGGATCGTGCAGTTCTGAAATAGGCTATCGATCTCTACCTTCGCGCCCGCATCGAATTGCAGGCGCGCATCGCGCAACAGGTCGCCGCGGCCGAAATAACGATCGCGTGCTTCGCCAGGGGTTTTGGTTTGAAGCCCCGAGAGGACGGCCTTGATGATGCCGTTCTCGACGCGCTGTGAGCCATCGCCGGCCGGGCTCATGTCGAGCCACAACACCTCGATCGTATCGATCGGCGAGCCGGTGCCAACGAGGCCTGCGGCCTTCGCACCCGTGAGCAGCGCGCCCGCGAGCTGGGCTTGCAGAAAGTTCGCGTATCGCAGATCGCAGTCGGGCAGCTTCGCGCCGGAGAGATCGGCGTTTGACAGATCGGTCTTCACCATCGACGTGCCGGTGAGATCGACGTTGCGCAGGTTCGCATTGCGCAGCGCCGCATCATCGAGGTTGGCGTGGAGCAGCCGCGCCTCCTCGAGGTTCGCGCCGACGAGGCTCGCCGACGTGAATTTCGCGCCGGTGCCGAGCGCGCCACCGAGGTACGCCTCGTCGAGCTCGGCGTGCGTGAACGTCGCGTTGACGAGCTTCGCGTTGCCGAGCTTGGCTGTCGCGAGCTGCGCGAAGCTGAGCTGTGCACCCGTGAGGTCGGCCCCCGTGAGGTTTGCTCCCTCGAGGTTCGCGCGCGATAGATTCGCGCCCGCGAGGATCGCCCGCTCGAGCTTTGCGCCCTCGAGGTCGGCGTTCTCGAGGTTCGCGTTTGAGAGCCGCGTGCCGACGAGGTAGGCCTCGCGAAGCGTCGCGCGCTTGAGGCTCGCACCCGACAGATCCGCCCCTTCGAGGTTTGCACCGTCGAGGTCCGCCTTGTCGAATACGCCACGGCTGAGCGAAGCGCGCGTTAGATCGATGCCGCGTAGGTCACTTCGATCAAACTTCTCGCCTCGCGCGAACCGTTTGAGGATTTCGTCTCGAGCTAGAGGGGCCATCCAGTCTCCTTAGGTCTGTCGCGCCGCCGACAAATAACGATCGAGCGTGGCGATGCGCTCGGTAAACGGAAGTTTCTCGAGCTGCGTCACACGGTCGCGCTCGCCCAGACGCGCAAGCGTCACCTTGATCTGTTGGAACGTTTGCTCGCGCTGCTTGCGGAGCTCGCGCTTGCGCGTACGCCCCTCGTCGGTCCACGTGTTCGAGAGGCGCTCGAAATCCGCGTTCTGCACGCTCAGGCGCGTCAGCAGATCAGCGAGCTCGCGCCGCTCCGCGGTCGCGTCGCGAACCGAGACGCTCGCGGGCTTGCTCATCCGATACGACTTGAACTTGGCAACGATCGCCGCCGCGATCTGTGGACTGATGCCAGAGACCGCAACCATCTCGTCGGCGTTGGCATTCATCAGCGCGTCGAGGCGGTTGAGACCGACGGCGAACAACTTATCGATCACGAGCTTCTCGACGCCATCGACCTGGTACAGCAGCGCCTCGACGATGATCGGCTCGCGCCGATCGCGCTCGGCATCGAGCTCGAACGCCTGCGGGATCAGCTCGATCAAGCGCTGATAGCGCTCGAGAAGTTGTCCCTTGTCCTCATCGGTGATCTTCGCGCGGTTTTGTACGGCCGCATCGACGGTCGAGCAGAAGTCGTCGAGCGCTTTGCACAGATCCGTCAGATCCATTTGCGACGCCATCGCATGCAGCGAGCGCAGCGCCGGTCGCGTCGATTCCATCCACGCCGGATCGGCTTCGCCAAAGCGCAGCTCGAGCATGACATCGCGAACCTGTGCGACGTGGTTGACCGACACTTCGTTGAAGACCTTGCGCACGGCTTCGATATCGCGCTGCGTCGATACACCCGGCGGCTTCGGCGCCTCAGACGGCGCGCCGATCGCTTTCTCGAACGCGTCGCCGACGGAATCCGATTTCGGTCGCGGCGCTTCCGCGACAGTCACGCCTTCGGGCGGCGTGCGAGCAGGACGCGCCGGCGTCGCGTGCTCCGCTTTGATCGCCGCTGCGGGTTTGGCAGTCATGCTCGACGCGCGCGACGACACCGTCGGCGTTCCCGTCGGCGGCGTTCGCGATGGCGTGCGCGTCTGCGGTGCGACGGTGCGCGGCGTTCCCGTCGGCGGCGTCGGCGACCGCGTCGCGTTGCCGCGCGGTGGCGTTGGCGTGCGCGTTGGCGGTTCGGTCGCGGCGCGCCGCGGTGGTGGTGGCTCGGGACGCGTCGGCGGTTCCGTTGCGGCGCGCGTCGGCGGCTCCGTCGCCGGTCGTGTCGTTTCCGGCCGAGGCTCGCTACCGGCTCGCGACCCACTAGCGTTCGTCATCCCTGGTAGCGACGGTCGCGACGACGACGACATGGCTCGAACCTCCGGCGGATTGTCATTAGCTGGCTCGGGCTCGGTCCACGCGGGCGGCGCGACCGGTGCGGAGCCTACGGCGGCATTTGCGAGCGCAGGCTCGCCCGGCGCATCACCAGGTATGGGAGCATCCGCGGCATCACTTCCATCGGGGTTGCCATCCCCTCCTTTAAATAGCCGCGTGAAGATTCCCATGTTCGCAAACCGATCTCCGCCCGGATCGATTTCATTCAGGGTAAGGGAATCAACCGCGCTTCAGCAATGTGCGACGGTGTTCGACATACTCTCCAGAGTAGCTTCGTACCTGGAATCGGTGAGCCGCGATCCGGAGCGACGGGTATGTCTGGGGTGCTCGTCGATCAGGGCCGATTGAGCCACTTCGCCGAGCCGATACGCGTGAGGTTCGGCTTCGAGCAGTCGCGATAGACGGGGTGCTTGGAATCGAGCTGCAGCGGCTGGCCCGAACCGCGGCACGGCTTGTACCCGACGTGATCGGGGATGCGCGTCGCGACGCCCTCCCACATGATCATCCACCAGTACGATGGCCACTCGATCGTCCACACGAGCATCGAGCGCACCGGCCGGCCGTTCGTGTCGCGCGCCGGCTCGAACTGCGTCCGGAATGCTTGCTTGAGCGCGATCGACTCGAGGTCATAGCCCGGCGCGTTGAGCATCTTCACGCGCCGCACGGTGCCGCGATCATCGATGTCGAGGAGCAGCCACGCGCGCGTCCACGCATCCTTCTCGATCGCCGCGTCGCTGTACTCGGGCGCGATCTTGCGGCGCGCGTCTTTGACCATCTTCGGGGGCACCACCGCTTTGCGCTCGCGAATGAAGATCACACTCTCGCTATCGACATCGAGCTTCGCGTCGAACGTGTTTGGCTTCGACGGGTCGAGCTGCGTGGTCGCTTCGCCTTTGACGTACGCGTACGTGTACGTGACCTTGTACGCGCCGCCTTCGGGCACGGTGAACCGATAGAGGCCGTTCTTGTCGGTGATCGTTTCGAGCTGCGTATCGCCGTGCGAGATCGCGACGAGCGCACCTTCGATCGGTCTGCCTGTCGCTGTCTCGGTGATGCGTCCGATCAGCTGCGTTTCAGGATCGGCCAGCGCAATTTGCGCAGCGGCCACGATGACGACGACGAGGAGCGAACGCATGAAACCGCGCAATGCATGACGCGAACCATTCGCGGCTCGCTTTATGTTCGCGGTTTTTTCTTCGCCGACCGTGTATTCGATCTTCACATGCGTGCCGCGAGGTCACGGACAGAGGCGGTTAGGTGATACGCTCTGGCCATGTTGTCACCAGGCGAGCTCGCACCCGATTTCGAAGTGACGGCGCACGACGGGTCAACGGTCCGGCTTTCGGACTTCGCAGGGAAGTACGTCCTGCTCTGGTTCTATCCGGTCGCCGATACCCCTGGTTGAACGATCGAAGGCAAAGGATTCCGTGATCGAATCCGAGACTTCGAAGGCAAGAACGTCGTGATCCTGGGCTGCAGCTTCGATGATGTCGCCGCGAACCGCGCGTTCGCGGAGAAGTTCTCGTTCCCGTACAAGCTGCTGTGTGACACCGATAAGAAGATCGGCGAAGCGTACGGCGCGAAGGCACCGGATAAGGACTATCCGCGACGCATCTCGTATTTGATCGGTCCCGATCGCAAGATCGTGAAGGCCTACGATCCGGTCAAACCCGCCGAGCATCCGGCACAGGTGCTCGCCGATCTGCCGGCGTGAATCGAATCGGTGACTACGCGCTGATCGGCGACTGCCATACGATGGCGCTCGTCGGCCGCGATGGCCGCATCGAGTGGGCGTGCTTCCCGCGGTTCGATTCGCCCGCGGCATTCTGCGCGATGCTCGACGATCAGCGCGGCGGCGCATGGTCGATCACCGCGATCGGCGCCACGCAGACGAGCCGCGCGTACGTGCCGGGCACGAACGTGCTCGTCACGACGTTCACGACGCCGACAGGCACCCTCGAGGTCACCGATTGCATGCCGGTCGAGCGCAGCGATCCGGCCGCGCCGCGCCGCACGCAGGGCCACGCCGCGATCATGCGACGCGTGCAGTGCACGGCGGGCGCATGCGAGGTCGAGCTCGAGCTCGCGCCGCGCTTCGAGTACGGATCGTTCTTGCCGCGGTTTCGCCTGACGAGTGAATGCACGGCCGACATCGTCGGCGGCGCCGACGCGCTTTACGTGCATGCGACGCGTCCACTCGCGGTGACGAATCTAGCGGTCACCGCGCGCTGGCAGCTCGCGGCCGGCGATGTCGTGTGGATCGACGCAGTCTGGCGCCCATCATTCGAACCGAAATCGCAGACGATGGATGCCGGCGACCACGCCGCCGAAGGTGCACGGCGCCTCGAAGCGACGATCGACTTTTGGCGATCGTGGCTCGGGCGCTGCCGGTACGAAGGCATCCATCGCGATGCCGTGCTGCGCTCCGCGCTCGCGCTCAAAGCGATGACCTATGCGCCCTCTGGCGCGATCGTCGCAGCACCGACGACGAGTCTGCCCGAGGAGATCGGTGGCGCGCGCAACTGGGATTACCGCTACACGTGGATCCGCGATGCGACGCTGACGCTGACATCGCTGTTCGTGCTCGGCTTCACTGACGAAGCCGAGGACTTCAAATTCTGGCTCGAACGCACGGGCGCTGGCCGCCCCGAGGATCTGCAGATCATGTACGGCATCGGCGGCGAGCGCTGGCTGCCCGAGCTCGAGCTCGCGCATCTCGCCGGCCATCGCGGCTCGAAGCCGGTGCGCATCGGCAACGGCGCGGTCAAGCAAATGCAGCTCGATGCGTACGGCCAGATTCTCGAAGCGGCATATCTCTACACGAAAGGCGGCGGCGAGCTCAGCGAGAGTAACTGGCACTTCCTCGCCGGGCTCGTCGAGATCGTGTGCCAGCGCTGGCAGAAACCCGATCAAGGCATCTGGGAAATTCGCGACGAGCCGCGCCACTTCACGCACTCGAAAGCAAATTGTTGGCTCGCGCTGCATCGCGGGATCCAGCTCGCCGACGCGCGAGGCTTGCCATGCGATCGCACGAACTGGGTGACGCAGCGCGATCGCGTTCGCGATTTCTTGCTCGGCCAAGCCGCGCCTGCGGGCTGGTTTCAACAAGCGGCCGGTCACGCCGTGCCGGATGCATCGACGCTGCTCGTGCCATCGCTCGGCCTCTTGCCGACGACCGATCCGATCGTGCTCGAAACGATCACCGTGGTGCGCCGCTCGCTGGAGCGCGATGGCCTCGTGTTTCGCTATCTCGCGCCCGATGGCCTCGTCGGCGGCGAGGGCGCGTTCCTGCTCTGCTCGTTCTGGCTCGTCGACTGCTTGACCCACGCGGGCCAGCTCGACGAAGCCGAGGCGCTGCTCGGGCGGCTGATTGGCTACGCGAACGACGTCGGCCTCTTTGCCGAAGAAGTCGATCCCGCGACCGGCGAAGCGCTCGGCAACTTTCCGCAGGCGTTTAGCCACATGGCGCTCGTCACCTCGTGCGCGCACCTGACGGCAGCACGCGCCGGCCTCATTCCCGATGGTGCTCACGATTACGCCGAGCTCGCGCTCGATCGCCTGTTGCAGCGTCAGGCCGGGCGATAGCGAAAGCGCCGCGGATCCTCGAGCCGGATATACGTCACCGGCGGCGTGTGCTTGTGAAATCGCGTACGCATGTCGGCACCGAGCGCGCGGAATGCCGGAACCGACAGCGCGACGCCCGTCGAGTCGAGCATCGCGGCCGCGTTGACCTCGCGGCCGATCACGTCGAGCTTGCCGCCGAACGGGCCGACGATGACATCACCGACGTGAACCTTCGCGGTGAGTCGGCAATCCCAGCCGAGCTCTGCGAGCCACTCGTCGATCTCGTGCTTGAGCTCGAGGATCGCGGCGACCGCAGCGTCAGCCGCGGCGCGGTGAAACACGACCAGCGCGCCATCGCCGATGAACTTCACGACGTGGCCACCGGCGCCTGTGATGCGCGTCGTGACGCGCGCGTAGTAGCCGTCGATGTGCTCGGCAAGCTCCGCGTCGCTGACGCGCGTGCTCTGCTTCGCAAAGCCAATGAGATCGGTAAACGCGATCACGAGCGGATGCTCGGCGCGCACCGCATGTGCGGACGGATCGAAGTGCATGATGTCTCCTGAGTTGCGTGAGTCCAGCGTCGGCCCGCATGTCCGACAGAGCGCGAGGAGAATCGCAGGCCCGTGCGTCCTGCAGTGCTTGACAGTCTAGCGCCGGCGCCGACGCCGTGCACACCAAAGCAGCGCGAACATGACGCCTGCGCTTGTGCCGCCCGCGACGCTACACCCGCCGCTGTGATTTGCGGGATCGTCGTCCCCACCGCCGCCGCCGCCGCCGCCACCGCCGGTGCCGTCATCATGATCCTCGGAGAGCTTGAAGAACTCGGCCGCGCGCAGCGTCGAGCAGATCTTTTCGTCGGCATAGAACGCGGCGAGTGTTGCGGGGCACGGGCCCATCGCATCGCTGCCGATCGCGATCGCGTGTCCCATGCCGCTCACGAGGTACATCTCGACGGCAAGCGTCGAGCCGGCCATGTACTGCGTGCGCGTCGCGGTGCTCACCGTTTCCGTTGCATCGGCGCTCTGCGCGATGCCCCACACGTTCGTCCACTGCTTGACGAGCTCGGTCGCATTTGCGGTGTTCACGGTGTAGTCGGATGAGCCGTGCCAGATCTGAACGCGCGGATAGCCGCCGCTATACGTCGTGGCGCTGCGCACGAGTGCGCCCCACTCATCGGGACTCTTCGTGACGCCGCTGCTGCAGCTCGATGCGGTCGACAGATCCGTCGCGCATTTGTACGGCAACCCCGCCATGATGCTGCCTGCGCGAAACCGATCTGGATACGTCGCGAGCATCACCGCGGTGAACGCGCCGCCCGCCGACATCCCCGTCACGTACACACGGCTCGCGTCGCTGCCGTGCATCGCGATCGCTTTGTCGACCATCTGAATGATCGACTCCGCCTCGCCGCCGGTGCGCGCGATATCTGTTGCCCCGTACCACGTGAAGCAGCTCAGCTGCTGATTCGCGCTGCGCTGCTGCGGATAGACCACGGCGAACTGATACTTGTCGGCGAGCGCGTTCCATCCCGACGGCTCCATGCCCGCCGCGCTTTGCGTGCAGCCATGCAGCACGACGACGATCGGCCGGCCGCTCGGCAACCCCGCCGGCGCGTATTCGTACATGTCGAGCGCACCAGGGTTGCTACCAAAGTCGGCAACGAGCGAGGCAAGAACGACGAGAGCCTGCATGGCGGCGACGGCGCTGCATCGTATGTGCCGTGCACGCGCGCTCGCGTTGTCCAGGACTTTGAAATAAGGCCTACATGGCCGTATCAACGCCGGCCTGTTGGCCGCACCCAACAGCAAGCGTAGAGTCCGCGCATGCGTCAGTGCCTGCTCGTGTGTCTCGTCGCGTGTGGCTCGTCGTCGTCGTCGCCGCCGGCACGCGCGCCGGTCGAGCCCGCTGCGACGACCGTGGCCCCGGTCCCAGCGCCGACGGCACCGCCGCCGACCGCACCGATCGACACCGCGTCACGCACGCCGCGCTACGACGCACGGACGTTCTTCGACACCGTCTCGATGAGGGGCGCGACGTTCTCCCACGACGGCACGCGGATTCTAATGTCGAGCGACGCGACGGGCGTGTTCAACGTCTACGCGCAGCCGGTCGCCGGCGGCGCAGCGGTCCAGCTGACAAAATCGACGACGGACTCGCACTTCGCTGTCAGCTTCTTTCCGAAAGACGATCGCTTCCTATATCGCGTCGACGGCGGCGGCAACGAGCTCACGCACATCTTCGTCAGCGAGAAGGACGGCAGCACGAAGGATCTGACGCCAGCCGCGAAGGCCAAGGCGCAATTCTACGGCTGGAGCAAAGATCGCAAAGCGTTCTACATCGCGACGAACGAGCGCGACCCGAAGTACTTCGACCTCTATCGCTACGCGACCGATGGCTACGCGCGCACGCTCGTGTACACGAACGATGCCGGCTACCAGCTCGGCGCGGTCAGCCCCGGCGACCGCTACCTCGCGCTGACGAAGGCGAACAACAACGCCGACAGCAACGTGTTCATCGTCGACATCGCGTCAAAGAAGAAGACCGAGCCAAAGCTCGTCACGAAGCACGAGGGCATGGTGCAAAACAGCGCCCTCGACTTCACGCCCGACGGTAAAAAGTTCCTCTACACCACCGACGGCGCCGGCGAGTTCACGCAGGCGTGGACGTACGACGTGAAGACAGGTAAGCGCGCGGTCCTCGCGTCTTCCAAGTGGGACGTCAGCTACGTCGCCTACTCCGAGAACGGCAGGTATCGCGTGACGGTCACGAACGAAGACGCGCGGAGCGTGCTGAAGATCGAGACGAAGAAAGGCGCAGCGGTCGCGCCGAAGGATCTGCCGGCGGGCGACATCGTCAACATCGAGTTCGATCGCGCCGAGAAGCAAGCTGCGTTTTATCTCGCGAGCGATCGCACGCCCGCTGATCTGTACGTGCTCGACCTCACGACGGGGATCTCGAAGCGGCTGTCGAATAATTTGAATCCCAAGGTCAACCCCGAGCACCTCGTGTCGACGACGGTGATCCGCTACAAGAGCTTCGACGGGCTCGAAATTCCCGCGCTCCTCTACAAACCCCTCGATGCCGGCTCCGACGCGCGCGTGCCGGCGCTCGTCTGGGTGCACGGCGGTCCCGGCGATCAGAGTCGCGTCGGGTACTCGAACCTCCTGCAGTACTTCGTCAACCACGGCTACGCCGTGCTCGCGGTCAATAACCGCGGTTCGAGCGGCTACGGCAAGACGTTCTTTCACCTCGACGACAAGAAGCACGGCGATGTCGATCTCAAGGACTGCGTGTTCGCGCGCACATACCTCGCGACGCTCGACTGGGTCGACGGCAATCGCATCGGGATCATCGGCGGCAGCTATGGCGGCTACATGACGGTCGCCGCCCTCGCGTTCGAGCCCGACGCGTTCGACGTCGGCGTCGACATCTTTGGCGTCACGAACTGGGTGCGCACGCTCGAGAATATTCCTGCGTGGTGGGCATCGTTTCGCGATGCGCTCTACGCGGAGATGGGAGACCCAGCGACAGACAAGGAGCGCCTGACCGCGCGCTCGCCGCTGTTTCACGCAAAGAACATCAAGAAGCCGCTACTCGTGATCCAAGGCAAGAATGACCCGCGCGTGCTCAAAGCCGAGAGCGACGAGATCGTTGCGGCCGTGAAGAAGAACGGTGTGCCCGTCGAGTACCTCGTATTCGAGGACGAGGGTCACGGCTTTCAGAAGCGCGCGAACAACATCGCGGCAGCAGAGAAGACCCTCGCGTTCCTCGACCGCTACCTCCGCGGGCGCCGCTAGCGCGCTCCGCGCGTTACTTGAAGCTCTCTGGATCGAGCTGATAGCGCTGCAGCCAGCGTCGGATCTGCACACGCTCCTTGCCCATCACTCGTGCCACCGCGCTGATGTTGCCATGATGCTCGCGCAAGAGTCCGATCATCTGATCGCGCCGTTCCTGATCTTCACGTGAGAGTTGCGGCGGAGCCGCAGATGCGGAAGCCCCGGTCGCGTGATCCTCGGGCGTGGAGTGATCTGTTCGCGGCGGCGCATGCTTGATCGCGGCGGGCAGATGCTCGATTCCGACGGGCGCACCAGCTGCGACGACGATCGACGACTCGAGACACTTCTGGAGCTCGCGAATATTCAGAGGCCAGTCGTAACGAAGGAACGCACGTGCGGCGTCCTTCGTGAACGTCACGCCTTCGCGTGAGCTGCGCCGCAGCAGACTTGCAATGATCAGCCCGATATCTTCGCGACGATCGCGCAACGCGGGCACGTGAACGGTGTATCCCGAAATGCGAGCGAACAAGTCGCCGCGAAACTCGCCCGCTTCGACAAGTGCGTCGAGACTGCGATGCGTCGCCGCACACAAGCGGATGTCGACGGGAACGGCCTTCGTGGCACCCACCGGCGTGACCTCGCGTTCTTGCAATACGCGCAAGAACGCCGCCTGCGATGCCTTCGGCAGATCGCCGATCTCGTCGAGAAACAGCGTCCCTCGCTCCGCGCTTCGCACGAGACCAGCGCGATCTTCATTGGCGCCGGAGAATGCGCCCTTGCGGTAGCCGAACAGCTCGGTCTCGACCAAGGTCTCAGGCAGGGCACCGCAATTGACGGGAACGAACGGTCCCGTCCGACCCGACATTGCGTGAATTGCATGCGCAACAAGCTCCTTGCCCGTCCCGCTCTCACCGTGGATCACGACGTCCACCGTCGAGCGCGCGATACCCTCGAGCTTCATCAGCTCTGTGGCTAGCTGCGGCAGCAGCGTACTCATGCCGTCCAAGCGATCGGTTGCCTCAAAGTCAGCGGGTGCATCTCCAGGCGCCCCCAGGCCAGCGCGAAAGATGAAAAATGTTTGCCCGAGCTCAAGCACGTCGCCATCACTGACGACTGCGCGCGGCTCTCGTACTCCGTTGCGAATCACGCCATTGCGAGAACCGGCATCTTCGATGACCCAACGACCGAGCATCTTGCGCATCGTCGCGTGCACCGACGACACACGCGGATCGCTAACGGTGAGCTCGAGGACACGCGCCCCACCTTGCGTCACACGTCGAGCGTTGTCTGTCCCTCGACCGATCGCGACCTCATCAAGTCCGGAGAGGCGATAACGTGCCGGCGGAATAAGAGGTCGCGCGCAGTCGACCACTCGAAACAGATACGGATGCGTCGTGTGGGGCGACGCACGCGGCGTGTCCTCTTGCGTGCTGCTGATCGTGCCCGACACCGACCCCATTTTTGCATAGAGCGAGATATGCTGACCGTGAATGTCAAAGCGATCCGATGATTCGGGTCGTCCACCCGCGGGAGGCACCGTCGGCGACGACGCGGCGCTGTCGACGCCACCTGCACCGGTACCGTTCGCCAAAACCGAGCTATTCGGGTCGCGCGCAGCGACGCCTGTTCCCGTTGGTCATGGCGACCTGCCGACGATCGATCAATCGCAATACGCGGTCAGTGGAGAGCTAGCGCGCGGAGGACTCGGTCGCATTCTGCGGGCGCGGCATCGTTATCTCGATCGGATCGTCGCGATCAAAGAGGGATTACGCGGCGACGATCCTGCGCAGGCACGTTTCATTCGCGAGGCGCTCGTCACGGCGCGCCTACAGCATCCATCCATCGTGCCGGTGTACGAAGCCGGTCGGTGGCCAACCGGCGAGCCATTCTATGCGATGAAGCTTGTCTCGGGCCGATCGTTATCGACGGTGATCGACGAAACGAGCGAGGTGGAGGAGCGTCTCGCTCTGTTGCCGAACGTGATCGCGGTCGCAGACGCGATGGCGTACGCCCATGGCGAACACATCATTCATCGCGATCTCAAACCCGATAACATCCTCGTCGGCGCGTTTGGCGAAACGGTAGTGATCGATTGGGGCCTCGCGAAGGATCTCTCTGCGACGCACGACGACGACATTTTCGACAGCCCGTATCAGATCGCAGCACAAGGTTTGACGATGGCGGGCGCAATCATGGGCACGCCCGAATACATGGCGCCTGAACAAGCGGAAGGCAAAGCCGTCGACGAGCGATCCGATGTGTATTCGATCGGTTGCATCCTGTACCACGTGCTCGTTGGCGATGCGCCGTTTCGCGGCAAATCGGCCGAGGACATCATCACGAAGGTCCTCGCTCACGTGCCGGCGGCGCTCGAGGAACGTGTCACAGGCATTCCCGCGGATCTCGCAAGCATCGTGAGAAAGGCGATGGCGCGCGATCCCAAGCATCGTTACCCAACCGCGAAGGAGCTGGCGGAGGATCTGCGGCGGTTTCAAACCGGTCAGCTGGTGAGCTCGAAGCAATATACGGCGTGGCAGCTCGTCATGCGATGGGCTCGCCGACATCGCACCGTGCTCGCCGTCGTTGCGGCGGCAGTCGTGGTGTCGATCGCAATCGGCACGGTCGCGGTCACGAACGTCGTACGCGAGCGCGCAGTGGCGCGCGCTGCGCAAGCGACTGCGGAGGCGCGGACGAATGAGCTCATTCTCGTGCAGGCGCGCAGTGCGCTTGCGCATGATCCAGCGGAAGCGATCGCTTGGCTCAAGAGCTACCCGCCGACGGCGCCGGGTTGGAGTGAAGCGCGCGAGATTGCGATGCAAGCAGACGTCCTCGAGCCAGCGCGCCACATTCTCGAGCATCAAAACGCGCGCATGATCGCATTTTCATCGGACGGCGCGCGGCTCGCATCGGCGGGTCGCGATCGCGAAGTGCGCGTGTGGAATGTCGCGAGCGGAGCGCGGATGAGAACTGTTTTGGTTCCGGCTGATGTTGTGGAGCCCGCACTCGCGTCGGATGTACTTGCCGTGCTTGATGTTCAAGGTCACGTCTATCTTGCACGCGACGGTAAACCGGCGACTCGGTTGCCCTACGAGGCGCAAACGCGAATGCGCTTGTCCCGTGACGGCCGACTGATCGCGAGCGGGGGTCGAGACGGCACCGTCCATCTTGTCGATACGCAGAGCACCGTCGACCGCCCGCTCAGGCTCACCCACGAAGTGAACGCGCTGGCATTCACGCAGGACACGTCGATGCTAGCAGCGGCTGACGATCAGAGAGTGCAGGTCTTGGATCTACGTAGTGGCCGGCTGCAGCAAGTGAACGGCGGTGCGCTCGCGCTCGCGGTCAGCCCCGATGGTGCGCTGGTAGCCGCGGCAACACGTGACAAGATGGTCCGCGTCACGCAGCTTAAGACTGGCGCGACGACTGACCTCCACACCGAGGATGTCGCGTTTCGTCTCGAGTTCTCAACTGACGGCAAACGCCTTGTCTCGCTCGATGACCGCAAGCTCGTGGTGTGGGATGCAGCGACTGGTCGACAGGTCCGCGCACTAGCGTGCGACCCAAATGCCGCGCTCTCCGCCGATGGAGCGAGCGTAATGTTCGGTGCTCCCGACGGTAAGCTTCGAGTGATCGATTTGGTCACGGGCGACATACGACCACTACGCGGCAAACAATCGTTGGTCGTACTCGCGATGTCACCAGATGGTCGACGCGTTGCCGCAATTGGCGCCGACTTTCGCATTCACGTTTGGTCGCTGCGGGGCGAGCTGTCACGTACGCTGCGCGGCCACACCGATCAGTTGCGGAACGCGGCGTTCTCTCGCGATGGCCGCTTGTTCGCGACCGCTAGCGCTAATGGCGAGATCGGACTCTGGTCATCAGCAGACGGTGACAACACCATGCTGCGAGGGCATCAAGACGCGGTCTTCGATGTGATGTTTTCGCCTGACGGCAAATTGCTCGCGTCCGCCAGCATCGATAAGACCGCTCGTGTTTGGACGCTGGCGACGGGCGCCAGCCGCGTCGCGCGGGACTACAGCGGTGCTGTGTGGCATCCGACGTTCTCCAAGGACGGCCGCAGCCTCTTCACGATGGCGCAGGATGGGACCTTCCGGCGTTGGGACCTGGACAGCGACCAATCCAAGATCGGCAAGCTGGCCGGCGCAGGAAACCTCGACGTGTCGCCCGATGGCCGCTCCATCGTCACGGTCGATCCAAGCGGTGCGATTCGCTTGTGGGATGTTGCGACGTGGAGCCACCGACTTGTCGCATCGCAACGCGGTGACATTGGCGAAGCACGATTTCTACCGGATGGTCGACATCTCGTCTCGCGCGCCGGAATCGCCGCCGGCAACGACCGCACGGTACGGCTCTGGGACATCACAAGCGCAACTAGTCGCGTGCTCTTTACAGCGACAGCAACGTTACGTGCGTTAGCGATCTCACCAGATGGTCAGCGGATCGCTGTTGGTGGGCAGGATCGTGTGATTCGAGTCATCGATCTCACGAACGGCGCGATTCGCCAGCTTCAAGGCCACACCGACACTGTAAAGGCACTGCGCTTTTCTCCCGACGGTCGTCTGCTCGCCTCCGGAAGTTTTGATCGCACCGTGCGGCTCTGGGAGCTTGCGACAGGAGCGACGCAGATCGCGCATTTGCACGACGGTCCGGTGTGGGATGTGCAGTTCTCGCCCGACGGCAAACTGCTCGCATCTACGAGTACGGACACGACGGCATGGCTTGGTGCGGTGGACGCCACACGCGGCATGCCGAGCGATGCCAACTTACTTCGCGCCCGTATCGACGACATCACCACCGTGACGATCGGCGCTGACAACTGGGCACGAACGCCATGACTGGAACGTATCAGGGACTGTTCCATGGAACAGCGAATGAGTCGTGGCTGACGCACAAGCTGTCGATCGTCGGTCGTCGGAACATGGCCCGCGCTTTGTAATCTCAATTTCGTCATCGAGCGCGAGAGATCGTTGTTTACAAGGCGCGTGTCGATGTGTACCAAGGTTAGTCATCGCTTCGGCACAATCGCCGAGAGGGGGAGCCATCGTGAAGAAAACGACGGACAAGCAAAATCAAAAGAAGCTGAAGTTGAAACTGAGGACCGAAACGCTTCGCGTGCTCGACGACAAGCAACTGACGCAGATCAACGGTGGCGCAAACACGACATCGTACAATTGCACGAGTTTCTTTACCTGCTAGAGCGAGTCAGCGCGCGATCACGACGAGCTCGGTGATATCGGCGGCGTTGAGCGCGCCGCGTGCGCCGCCGTTGCCTCCGGTGTAACGCGCGAAGTGCTCGAACGATGACATGTTGAGCGCGGTCGGCGCATCGCCGATGCGAACGCGGTAGCGCTCGCCGGCCACGAGGCGCGCACGCACGAAGCTCGATGGGTGCGGGCCTACCGCGTGCGGCATGACGATGTGGCCGGTGGCAACTTGCGCGCCATCGGGAACGTGCTCGATCGTCACGTGCTTGACCGCGCAGGTCACGCCCGTGTTGATCGGGCCGCTTTCGTTCGACGCGACGAGCTGGATGAGGTGCTCGCCGGTGAAGCGCGCGCGGACCTCCGCGTCATTCGCCTTGATCGGGATGTGCTGGGCGCGATCGCCGAACAAACACGTCGGCGGTGAGCGGTGCGAGACATCGCCGGTCTTCGGGTCGACATCTTCGGCCGACCAGCACGCGGCGGCAGCATCGCGATCGATCCATTCGCGCGCGGTGACGGCGGAGGCAACGCGCACACCGTCGCGGTAGATGGTGTGCGGCGCCGCCGTCGAGAACGTAAGCTTCGCGCCGCGCGCGAGTGGCGCGGCGGTCAGCGTCGGCATCTCGGGAGCATCGATCGGATCGACGATGCGCATCGCGGCGGCGGGCTCGGGACGATCGCAAGCCGCGGCTTCGCCGCGGCGCGCAGCGCTCCCGCAGGGAGTGCGGAGTGGATCGACGAGATCGATCTCGATCGGCGACGCGAGCTCGGCATCGGGGACCTCGCCGGTGACGACGCGTCCGCCGACGCGGACAGCGCCGACACTGTATGCGCCACCGTCGCCTCCCGCCGGCGGCAAGCGCACGGTGATCGTCAGGCGGCGACCGCGATAGGGGTAGCCGTCGAGCACGAGCGACGTCGCGCCGCGGAACATCGTGTTGCGCAGCGCCTTCGTGACGTACGGCGCAAAGCGCAGACCGCGACCTGTCGGCTCGATACCGAACACGACGTCGTGCACCATCGCGACGTACCCGGCGACAGACCAGAGCTGGCGCTGCGAGTTGATCACCGGGCCGCCGGGCGTCTGCGGCAAACCGCTGACCATCTCGAAGTTCTCCATGTTGGAGAGATTGAGCGCGGCGCCGCGCACGAGCGACTCGATCGCATGCGTCGCGACGCGATCGTTGCGCACGTGCCTGGCCGCGCGCAGCTCGTACGCTGTCACGAACGGCCACAATGCGCGGTTGTGATAGACGGCGATGCTGCGCTCGGGCGGCCACACGACCGGCGGGCCTTTCGGCAGCTGCGGATACGACGCGATCGCGGCGCGCGCTTGCTCGGCATCCGCGATATCGAGCAGCACCGCGAGCGAGGTCGCGAGCAGGTCGTAGCGCGCGCTCGGCGCGGGATCGAAAAACGTCGACGTGAACGCCGCGAACATCTTGCGGTCCGCGAGCCAGAACGTGCGCCGGATCGCGGCGCGCAGATCCTTGGCCCAGCCGGCCCATTGGTCGGCGAGCGCGCGATCGCCGCGTTCGCGCGCGAGGTCGGCACCGAGCTCGAGCGCTGCGACGTGCAGCGCGTTCGTCGACAGCGCCTTCGACATGCCGATGTGAATCGTGTCCTTCGCCGTCCACGGCGGGTACGTCTGCTCGCGCCAGTCGAGAAACGAGGTCTCGCCGCTGTAGAGGCCGTCCTTAGCGTCGAACACGACCGCGCGATCAAGCTCGATCGTGTTGCGTAGCGCCTCGAGCGCGCGCGCCGCAAATGCCGCACGCGCCTCACCATCGAGCGTTCGCAGCAGCGCGCGAGCGCCGAGTGCCC
>Ga0070698_100000641_pt1 | contig 37565 bp, 33 predicted proteins | sample KBSK1502metaG_FD_65477 | JGI IMG/M metagenome (GOLD analysis project Ga0070698, IMG submission 65477) | Corn, switchgrass and miscanthus rhizosphere microbial communities from Kellogg Biological Station, Michigan, USA - KBS K1-50-2 metaG | ecosystem: Host-associated > Plants > Roots >... | reverse complement strand
CATTGCTACGAGCGCAACCATCCCGGCCGGCCGTGGGTCTCGGTCCTCGCCGGACCGCCGGAGGTCACCGGCGCCGACATGATCAAGGCGATGGACGAGGTGGGCGTCGACGGCGCGCTGCTGATCTCGGTGTTCACCATGTATCGCTGGGACGCGAGCTATGCGATCGGCGTGCGCAACGCCCATCCCGGCCGCTTCGCCCTGATCAAGCCGGTCGATCCCAACGATCCCAAGGTGGCCGACACGATCGCCGACTGGGCCAAGACCGACGGAACCGTCGCCATCCGCATCATGATGGGGCCCGACGTGTCGACCGACGCCGCCGACCCCGGCATCAACCGTGTGCTGGCCGCCGCGGCCAAGCACGACCTGCCGGTCAACCTGATGTGCCGCGGCCGCCTCGAGCAGGTCGGCAAGATGGCGGCGAGCCATCCCGACACGACCCTGGTGATCGACCACCTCGGCCTCGACCAGCCCTTCAAGCCGCCGGCGCCGGCGCAGCCCTGGATCGAGCTGCCGAAGCTTCTGGCATTGGCGCCCCACAAGAACATCGTGGTCAAGATCAGCGGCGCCTGCACGCTCAGCCACCAGAAGTTTCCCTACAAGGACATCTGGGATCCGCTGCGCCGCATCTTCGATACGTTCGGCCTGAACCGCTGCATGTGGGGCACCGACTGGACCCGCGCCACGGCGCTGCTGACCTACAAAGAGGGAGTCGACTCCTTCCGCGTCACCGACCGCCTGTCCGACAGCGACCGGGCGGTTCTCATGGGCGGCACTTTGCAGAAGGTCTACGGCTGGGCGCCATCAAAGGCGTGATGGATCGCTCAGGATAGGCTCAAAGGAACGGAAACAGCCGGTTGAGGACAGCCAGTCCGACCAGCAAGCCGATGCCGAGGCCCAGGCTCCAGCCGATGAGCTTTTTCTCGATCGGCAGGAGCGGTTCGACCTCATTCTTGGACAGCTCCTGCTTGAGAGAGTGCAGATCGGACATGACGACCATTCCCTTCCGAGTCAGCCGGCGGTCGGCGGCTTCACGCCGGCAAAGAACAGCCACGAGATCAGCAATCCGACCCAGATCACGAAGCCGAACAGGCTGACGAAATAGACCGCCGCCAGCTTTCCCAAGCCCTGCTGCCAGAGCTTGCGGAAGTCCGACAGCACGCCGATGGAAAAGAAGGTGAGGATGAAGAAGATCACCCGGAAGACATTGCTCTCGGCGACAGCGCTGTTGAAGCGCGCCGTCATGCCGCCGTCGATCGACAGCGCGATGGCGAGGCCGACAATGAAGGTGACCAGGAATCCCAGAATGAACTTGGGAAAGCGCTGCCAGATTTCGATCGGCCTGGCGCGGGCGCTGCCCGCGACCTTGTTGATGTGGTTGGTCCAGATGTAGCCCAGGATGAATGTCCAGACGCCGATGAAGATGTCGATGAACACCTTCACCGTGGCCGTGGTGCCGAGGATCCAGCCCGGCTGGTAATTTATGCCTTCGCCGGCGGCCTTCGCCACGATGAGCGCATCAGCAATGCCGCCCGCGGCCAGGGCCGCGCCGTCGGTCTTGACGGCAAGGCCGAGCCAGGCGCCCGCGACCAAGGGTTCGTGCCACAGGAAGGTCTCCGCGAGGAACGGCACGACGAGCACCTCGACGACGGCGAAAATCACCACGAGAGAGGAGACGAGTACGGGCACGACGGGGCGGGCGCGGATGGCGCCGCCTGTCGCAATCGCTGCCGCAACGCCGCAGATCGAGATGCCTGACGCCAGCGGCGCCGACCATTCGCGGCTGAAGCCGAACCATTTGCGCGCCACGAAATAGACCACGGCCCAATAGATCAGATAGGCTTCGATGATGGCTGCGACGCCGCGCAGCAGCAGCGAGCTTGCGAGGTTGAGCTTGCCGACCGCGGTCACGGCGAGCGACGCGCCGATGATCACGATCGCAATCTTGATGTAGAGTTCGGGACGGATCGCGGCGCTGAGCCAATCGGCGAAGCGCGGAAAGAAATTGGCGATCACCAGGCCCAGCACGAGGGCCACGATGTAACCGCCTTCGTTCGTGAGCCTGAGCGACCAGGAAAGACCGAACTTGGCGAGATCGGCCGGCGTGACGGCGGCGAGGTTCGCCTGGCTGCCGACGATCCAGCTTCCGTATGCGAGGAAGAAGACGGCGGTGAAAGCGATTGCGAAGCGCCTGATGTCCGTCTTCAAGGAAACCGCGGCGGCACCAAGGACGGCGAGAAGCGCCCCATAGGTGACAAGCAGGGAACTGAAGCCGCCCAGGGACGCGTAGGCTTTGGAGAATGGCGCGAGGGCCTTGTCCGGCGCCGTCCAGACCGATGTCGTGACGACCCAGCCCACAAGGTCGGGACCGACTGTGCCCAGCAGGCAAAGCGCAAAGATGCCAATGCCGACGATGACGGCGAGCCAGTCCTCGCTCAGCTCCACAGGGGAAGCGTCGCGGGCAACAGCAGCGGTATCCGTCATAGCTTGGTCCCCTTGAAGGTGCCGGCCTCGGCCAAGAGGCGACGCAGGAGGCCGCGCTCCAACGCGGCGGTCTCGGGTGGGCCGCCGCGCGGTGCGTCAACTGCCGGCACGTGGTCGTCTCCGCCGGGGGATTTGTAGCGAAGCCCCAGCTCCTCCTCGAAGATCGCGCGCACGATGAAGTCGTCGACCATGTCAGGGCTCCTTGCGCTGGGCCTGGAAGGCTGGGACGGAACGATGGGGCGGCCACGATGGGCCGCGAGGTCAGGCGGTGAAGCGCGGCGAGCCCGGACAAGCGGACGAAAACACGTTCATGGATCGACTCCAGTATCAGCTAAACAATTGGCTGCGACTTCAATATCGGTCAATGAAACGAGTCGATCGATTTGCCGAGCCGGGCGGAACGATATGCTTCGGTTCGGCGCAACGCTGGAAATTGGTGCGTTTGCGCTTGGTCGACGCGCTAGGATGTGGACTCGAACATCGCCGTCGGCCCGTTCTTTCGCCGCTAGCGCCCTGTCAGTCGAGGATAGCCATCATGGATCTTTATCGCCGCCGCCTGCCATTGCTTGCCGCGTCGGCGCTGGCGGCTTCGCCGATCGGCGCGCGCGCCCAGGCACCGGGCGGTGGCGGCCGCCTCCAGGCGGCGATCGGCCGCTTCGCTGCGCTGCCGGCCGCGAGTTGCCTGATCGTCGCCGATCATCCTGCCAGTCCGTGGCAGGCGTCGCATCAGCCGGCGACGCGCCTGTTCGTCGGCAGCGCGATCAAGACCTTCATCCTGGCGCAGTATCTGCGCGACGTCGAAGATGGCCGGCTCAGCGAAGACAAGCAGATGGCGATAGACGATGCGGTGAGGTCGCTCAACAGCCCGGTGTTTGGCGCGCTCAGCGGCACGACGCCGGCGGTGAGCGTGCTGGAGGCGATGATCACCCACAGCGACAACACAGCAACCGACGTGGCGATGGGCGCGGTCGGCGCCGATCGCGTGCGCGGGCTGATCGCCCAAGCCGGCCTGAAGTCGACGCAGATCCCCGAATCGACGCGGCGGCTGTTCTCCTATCTTGCCGGCGCGCCGGATGGGGTGGATGTCGGCTGGCCGGGCGTGCAGCGCCTCGCCGACGCAGCGCCCGGCAGTGCCGGTTCAGGCGCCGCCGGCCGCCCGGCGCTCAACGACCGCCAGACGATGGCGAGCACCGCCGAGGACATGGTGCACTGGTACCGGCAGGCCCTGGGCGGGATCTTTTTCAAGAAGCCCGGCACGCTGGTCGAGTTCAAGCGCATCCAGGCGATGGCCGATGCGCTGGTCCACGTCGTGCCCACCGACACGGTGGCCTACGGCAAGGGCGGCAGCATCGACTGGCAAGGCTTCCACTGCTTCTGCCTGCCGGGCCAGATGATCGTGGGCAAGGTGCCCGTCACCTTCTGCTTCACCATCAACTGGACGGGCCCGGCGGACGGCGTCGGCGCCATCTTCCAGTCCTACAGGGCCGCCATCGCCGACACCCTGCAGGAGGCGGCCCGAGCGGTCGGATAGCGTGAAAGCCCTGCTGGCCTGGTGCGGATCTTTGCTGGTTGCCGTCGCGACTCCGGTCGCGGCGCAGCCTGCCGGTGAGGCAGAGACTGCGATCCGCAATGCCCTGTCGAAATGGACGAGCGATTTCAACGCCGGCGACGCCTCACACATCTGCGAGCTCTTCGCCAAGGATCTCCTATACGACTATCGCGGCTTTCCCGAACGCGATTATGAGGCCCTGTGCGGCCTGTTGCGTCGGTCGCTGGCCGATCGGACGAAAAAAATCGGCTATTCCTTCGACATCAAGGAGATCATCGTGTCGGGGGACCTCGCCATCGTCCGCCTTGTCTGGACACGCAAGGCGACTCTTCCCGGCGCGGCGAACGCGGTGGAATCGAGAGAGCCCGGGCTCGATGTGTTCCGCCGGCAGCCGGACGGCAGCTGGAAGATCGTCCGCCATATCGCCTATCAGGCGCCTTGAGAGTCCACGGAGGACATGACGCCATGACAACGCCCGCAAGTCCCGCGATCCTGGCCGATATCGGCGGCACCAATGCGCGCTTCGCTTTGCTGGCCGGCGGTAACGTCGGCCCATCGGCCACCTATGCCGTCGCCGACTATGCCTCGCCGGTCGAGGCGGCCCGCGCATTCCTGGCCGGTCCGGCCGACGGGCACGCGCCAAAGCGGGCGCTGATCGCCGCTGCCGGCCCGGTCGTGAACGGCCGCATCACCCTGACAAATGCCCCCTGGACCGTCGACAGCGGGCGCATCCGCCGAGAGCTCGACCTGGAAGACGTTCGCGTGCTGAACGATTTCGAGGCGCTGGGCTGGGCACTGCCGGCCCTGCGCGCGGAAGACATTCTCACCCTGGGCGTTTGTGGTCCGGCCGGCCATGGCACCATGACGGTGATGGGGCCGGGCAGCGGTTTTGGGTTGGCGGCCCTGGCGCTTGGCCCGAGCGGCGAAACCGTCTTGGTCACCGAGGGCGGCCACGCGACCTTGCCGAGCGAGAATCGGCGGGAAGATGCGATCATCGTGGCATTGCGTGAACAACTGCACCACGTCTCGATCGAGCACGTGTTATCCGGCCCCGGCCTGGTGCAGCTTTATCACGCGATCGCCAGGGTCGATGGCCTGACTGTGCCGGGCCGAAGCAGCAGCGAGATCGTCTCGCATGCCCTGGCCGGAGATTGCCAGGTCAGCCGCGAAACCCTGGAGTTGTTCTGTGCCTTCCTGGGCAGTACCGCGGGCAACGTCGCCCTGACATTGGGCGCGCGCGGCGGCGTGTTCATCGGCGGCGGCATCGCTTTGCATTTCACCGAATTCCTGCGCCGGTCGGCGTTCCGGGAGCGGTTCGAAGCCAAGGGGCGCATGGCGGGTTACCTGGCGCGCATTCCGACCGCGATCATCGTGCATCCCACGCCTGCGTTCCTCGGCTTGGCCTATCTGGCCCGCAAAGCCGCGCACCGCACCAGCTCGTAGCTTGGCTGTCGGATGACTTCGCCCCTTTCTTTTGCTATTGAATAAGGAGACTTGGCGGACGCGGGGGAGCGTTGCGGCGCGCGGGGGCAAAACTCGGACTGATTCTGGCGATGTTGCTTGCCGGCAACGTGGCGCATGCCGACCCGTTCGACGTGCCGCCGGAGCCGCGGCTGTTCGGCGACTGGGCGCCGCGGACGCGTCTTTTCGAAAAGGGCATCGACTTTCAGCTCGGCTACGTCAGCGAGCTCGCCTACAACGCCCAGGGTGGCTCCAAGAACCTGGTCGACTACACCGACCAAGTTGCGGTGGGCGTGACATTCAATCTGGAACGGCTGTTCGGTTTTCATGACGCGGTGATTCAAGTCACCTACACCGAACGCGCCGGCCGCAACCTCGTCGATGATGCCCAGCTCGGCACCCTGCAGCTCGTGCAGGAAGTCTATGGCCGCGGCCAGACGGTGCGACTTACGCAATTGTGGTTCGAGCAGGAATATTTCAACAGAATGGTCGCGTGGAAGGTCGGCAGGATGACCGTCGGCGAGGACTTTGCCGTGTTTCCCTGTCATTTCCAGAACCTGACCTTTTGCGGGTCCGATCCGGGAAACATCGCCGGCGGCTACATCTTCAACTGGCCGATCAGCCAGTGGGCAACCCGCGTGAAGGTCAAGCTGGATGGATTTGGCTATTACCAGGTCGGGCTCTACGACCAGAACCCGCAGTATCTCGGCTTCGACAACAAGCTTTGGCCGGTCTTCTATCAGGGCTCGACCGGCGTTCTGGTCCCGGTCGAGCTCGCCTGGTTGCCGAAATTCGACGGCGGAAGGCTGCCGGGCAGCTACAAGATCGGCGCCTGGTACTCGTCGGCGGCGGCGAACGACGTGGTGCTCGACATCTATGGCAACCCAGCGGCGCTGACCAAAATGCCGCCGCTCGTACAGCACGGGCTCTATGGTGGCTTTATTACCATCCAGCAGCAGCTCACGCGCAATGCCTCGGAAAATCCCGAAGGCGGCCTGAAGGTGTTCCTGAATGGCGTCTTCTCCGACACCGCAACCTCGAACACCGATCAGCAGTTTGCCGCCGGGCTGCAATACACTGGCCTGTTCAGCTCGCGCCCGGACGACGTCATTGCCTTCGCCGCGGGCACCACGCACGTCAACAACCGGGTGACCGACGTTCAAAGCTTGCAAAATTCACTCGGGCTTGGCCCGGTGCCCGTCAAGAATTCCGAATATGTATTCGAGTTGTATTACCAGGTCGTTCCGACCGCTGGCCTTCTCATCCGTCCCAACGTGCAGTACATTTACAGCCCAGGCGGGAGCAGCCAGACAAAGGATATTTGGGTGCTTGGTTTGAAGACCGCGATCAGGTTCTGACGCGCGCCATGGCGGCGGGCGACTGCGGACCCTTCGGTCGGCCAAGCGAATAGGCGGGGGAAACACAAGAATGATCTATTTCCTGGCGGCGGTCGCGGCGATCGCAGGATTTTTGTTCGGCTATGACGAGGGCGTGATCGCCGTCGCCCGGCCGCTGCTCGACAAGGACTTCACCATGAGCGCGGCGGTCGGCGGTTTCATGACCGCGGCGGTGCCGCTGGGCGCCCTCGTCGCCGCCAGCATCGCCGGTCGCATCACCGATCGCTTCGGCCGACGCCGGGTGTTGATGGCAGCGGCGGCACTGTTCGCCGTGGGCGCGCTGATCGCCGCCGGTATCACCGCGATCTGGATGCTGGTGGCGGCCCGTCTCGTTCTCGGACTGGCGATCGGGCTGGCCGCCGTCGTGGCGCCGCTCTACATCTCCGAAACCGCACCGTTCGCGATCCGCGGCGCCCTGGTCTCGACCTACCAGCTGGCGATCACCGTCGGCATCCTGGTGTCGTACCTGACCGGGCTGGTCATCATCGGCACGGGCATGTGGCGCCACATGTTCGGTCTGGGCGCGGTGCCCGGAGTGTTGTTTCTCGTTGGCCTCGCCTTCTTGCCCGAGTCGCCGCGTTGGCTGGTCCTGAAAGGACTTCCCGAGGGCGCGCGCGCCAGCCTGCTACGGCTGCGCCGCCGGGGCTGGAATGTCGACGGCGAACTCGACGAGATGGTTCGTACCGCGCAAGCCGAGGCCGGCCGGAAAATCGGCTACCGGGCGTTGTTGGACCCGGCCATACGGCCGGCGCTGGTGGTCGGCATCGGCCTCTTTTTCCTGCAGCAGCTCAGCGGCATCAATGCCGTGATCTACTACGCGCCGGAAATCTTCAGTCACGCCGGGTTTGACAGCGCCAGCACGCAAACTCTGGCGACGGTCGGCATTGGAACGGTCAATTTCCTGACCACCATATTGGCGATGTTCCTCATCGAGAGGATGGGGCGGCGCTCCTTGCTGATCCTGGGCTTTGCCGGCGCCGCCGCGACGATGCTCGTCATCGCGCTGGCGGTCATCAATCCCACGCTGGTGCCGTCGTGGGTCGTCATACTGGTGCTGCTGCTCTACATCGCCTCCTTCGCCATCAGCCTGGGTCCGCTTCCCCATGTCATGATGTCGGAGATCTTCCCGCTCCGCGTCCGCGGACCAGGCATGAGCATGGCGTCGATCAGCAATTGGGGCTTCAACTTCGTCGTGGTCTTCGCCTTCCCGTTGATGCTCGCCGGGCCTGGCCTCGCGTTCACCTTCACGATCTTCGCGGTCGTTTGCCTGGGAGGAATCCTGTTCACACTGGCACGGGTGCCGGAAACGACCGGGCATTCGCTCGAAGCCATCGAGATACATCTCATGTCCGGTCAACCATTGGTCGCGTTGAAGCGGATGGTCACCGTCGCTTCCAAATGAGCGTCGCCATTGCGGGGCGCTACTGCGGGCGCAGCCTTTGCCCGCAGTGGCGCGCCGCTCGGCGACGATCTGATTCTGACTAGCCGGAACAGGCTCTGCTGGGCTCGCTGCTTTGCGATCCTTGGCGGGTTGCTGCTGTTTTGCGATGCCGCGCTCGGCCAGCAGGTGGTCGGCGGCATGATCCTGCCAAACGGCGAGGTCGTGAACGGCCCGGTGTTCCGGCGGAACGGCACGTCCATAGCCTCGATCACGACCGGCGCCGACGCCAATGCCTACATCCTGAGCGTGCCGCCAACCCTGTCCTTCGTCGACAGCGCGCCGGCCGCCGTGGTCAGGACGTCGGTGGCCAGCCTGTACGTCCGCGCCTATACCGCGGGCGTCACCAATCCGGTGGGCGGTTTCATCGCTCCGATCAATGCGATCCGCGGCCTGACGGCCCAGCAGGTCCGCGACGTCCTGGCGCTGCCGTTCCTCCCCGATTCGCTCACCTTGGTCCAGGTTCCGGCCGGCACCTGCGTGCTGTACGGACAAGCGGCACCCATCCTGGGCAACTTCCCGGCCAGTCCGCCGGCCATTCCCACAGCAGGGCCATGGGGGCGCGGCGGCGTACTGCAGGGAACCCTGATCGGCCTGTCGTCCGACCCGAACTGCAGGGATCCGGGCTTCGTGCCGACGCAGAACTTCATCAATCGCCAGTCGATCGGCGGCTTTGCGCTGGCCTACCGGCCCAATGCCGGAGCCGGCAACAGCTACGCCGTCGCCTCCGCTCTCGATGTCGGCGCATTCCCGGCGCAGTTCTCCGACATGGACAAAGTCTATGAAAGCCTCGACCTGCTGAACTACGGCTCGCTGGAAAACCTACAGGCGGCGCTGAAGCAGCTCGACGGAGAATCCTATGCCGACTACGGATTCATGCGCATGGCGGCGGCGCGCGTGTTTCTCGATGTCATGCACCAGCAGATGCGGGGCGCCCGTCTCCGTCAAGCCGCGACACCGCCGTCGAGCGCAGAGGCACCGACCAGTCTCACGGAAGCGCGACGCCTGCCGACGGAGCTGGCTAGCGAATTCAAGCCGCAGTTGGCCGGCGCCGGCGAGAGGCGGACCGAAGCCGGCGGCCTCTGGTTCGCGCCCTATGGATCCGTCGGCACCGTCTACGGCGATGCGACGAACCACCGCGCGAGCTACGCCTTGCACGGCTTTGCCGCCGGCGGCGACCTTGCAATCGCCGAACACTTTCTGATCGGCGTCGCCTTGAGCTATTCGAGCACCGCCTTCTCGACCAGCATCCCCATCGCCACCGGCAGCAACGAGGCCGTTTCGGTCGCTGCCTATGCCAGCTATTCGCCCGGCCCTTGGTACGTCGATGCCGCTTTGGGTTATGCCTACAACTGGGGATCGCTTTCGCGCACCATCGCCTTTCCCGGAATCTTCCGCACCGCCCAGGGCAATCCGACGGCCAATCAATTTCTCGGCAGCGTCGAATCCGGCCTGGCAGTACCGCTCGACCGCCGTCTCGCCTTGACCCCGTTCGGACGGCTCGAAGTCACCAGCGCCACCCAGAACGGCTTCAGTGAAAGCGGGGCAGGGGCGATCGGCCTGAACGGCATCGCCCAGACGACGACGGGCGTGCGCAGCATCGTCGGGCTGCAGCTGTCGGGTCCCCTGTCGATCGCGGAGTCGCAGAACCTGTGGCTGGCTCTTCGTCTCGGTTGGGCGCACGACTACGCCGATCTCTCGGGAACGCTGACGGCGAACTTCCTCGGCAAGCCGGATACCAGCTTCACGGTGGTCGGGCCGACGCCCGATCGCAACGCCGCCACGGTCGGGGTGAGCGCAAACCTGCCGTTGTCGTTGGGCAAAGCCTTCGTCAACTACGATGCAAATCTGTCGCAAAGCTACTCGACGCATGCGGCGTCGCTCGGACTGAAGATCGCCTTTTGAGTTGCGTGCGCTTGAGAAAAATCCGCGCGGGCCCTACGATTGCCGACGAATTTTGGAGCAGGGGGAGATGACCATGAAACCGATCACACGCCGGACCATTCTGATCGCTGCGGCCGCCATGCCGGCGGCCTACGCTCCACTCGCGCACGCGGTGGACGCTCTGCCAGATGCGCGCTTCGTCGGCTTTGCGCAGGCGGTCAACGATTTCGAGGTCGCCTCGGGCCGGCTGGCACTCGCGAGGTCGTCGAACGAGAACACCCGCGGCTATGCGACTCGGGCGATTGCCGAGTACACGGAGGCTGCGGAATCGCTGCGCAAGTCGCGCTCGGAGGCGGGCGTGTCGTACGCGCCTGACGGGAGCATGGGGCCGAAGACGGAAAATCTCCTGGCTCAGCTCAATTCGCTGCAGGGGCCGCAGTTCGACACGGCTTTTGCCAACGCGCAGCTCTCCGTCCAGACCGACGCGGAGGCGCAATACGGCGCCTACTCGCAGAACGGCAAGAGCGGCCCGCTGCGGCGCTACGCCCAGCTGATCCTGCCCAAGTCCAAGGTGCACCTGGAGTACGCCCAGCGCTTGGCCGGCGGCCGCTAAGCGGCGTCGTTTTAACGGCCGAATATGCCGGGAATGTGCGGCACGGGAATGGAAACGTCCGGAAGCGGAACGTGCGGCAGCACCTGGCCGACATTGGGCAGGATGCTGGTCAGGCCCGGCGGATCGTTGGCGCTGCCGCGCGTCGCATTGAACGACGGCCCGGCCAGCGGCCCGTGTGCCGTGACGATCAGGTAGGGTGCCGCCGGATCCTCGGCGAGCATGAAGTTGATCGTCGTGTCGGTCGTGGCGTTGGCCAGGTTGGTTCGCGTGACGACGTGCGCCGTGGCGCGGTTGCCCTGCATTTGCAGGTCCCGATCGGTCAGCACGCCGCCGGCGATGTCGACGCGGCCCGAGAGCGCGTTGTCATGGTTGACGAAGCGGTTCAGCACCAGCGAGATCGCGTTCAAGAGGTTGCCGATGCCGACGCCGCCTTTTTCGCCGAACGCGCTCATGACATTGCCCAGTGTATTGTCGATGACGCCGCCCGCCACGCCGGTCGCGGCCGAACCCAGCACCTGCAGGAACCTGTCGGCGCGGGCATAGATATGGCCGCTCAGTTGGGCGCCTCCCGCCATCGAACTCCTGAGCTGCGCGATCGTCGTTCCGGCACCGCGCAATTCAATGCCGCTGGCGTTCAGGCTGCCGTCGATCGCGATCTTGATGAGGCTGCCGATCTCGTTGCTGCCTGAGCTGCTGCGCAGCATCTCGGCGAGGTTGATGCCGCTTGCATCTCCCTTTAAATCGAAGGAAAGCGACGGCTGGCTGCCGTTGATCACGCCCGACAGGCTGAGCGTGCCGCCGTAAAGCCCACCCTTGAAATGCGCGACGGTGAGCACACCGTCCTTCAGGGTGGCGGCGATCTCCGCATTGCCGAACCGCCCCGACGCACCGCCGAGGCTTGCCGCGGAAACCTTGAGCGTGCCGTCCACGGCGAGGAGCGGCGTTCCGATCGCCTGCGATTCCGCGGCGGGCTGGCCGCGCGCCGGCGCCCGCGATGCGCCACCGCTCGCGCCGAGCTTGTCGAAATCGAGCGCGTCGGCTTTGAGATCGGCGGCAATGACGGGTTTGCCGCCGGCCAGGTTGGCATCGATCGAGGCTTCGATCGGCTGGCCGTTGACGAGGATGTTTCCCTTGTAGGACGCGGATTTGATCGTGCCCTCTGCCGCGCCCGATAAAACGAGAGAGCCGTTTGCCTTGACGTTCCATCCCATGGCGTTCACGGCGCAGTCGCGCACGGTGAGCTTCGCCCAACCGCCCGCGACGCCGCCGCTCGCAGCCAGCGCGCCGATGCCGGCCGGCGCGGCCCCCGCGAGCTTCAGCACGCGATCGACGTCGGGCGCTTCGACATTGAAGGCGAAGTCGGCCTGCGGCTGGGGCGTCCAGTAGTTGGCGACCACGCCGCGCACGGCGAGCCGCGCGCCCGCCAGGTTCGCCACCCTGATGTCGTTCATCCGCAGCGTGCCGGCCTCGCGCGACACGTCGACATCGACGCCCATGATCGCGTCGCCGCGGTAGTTGATCCTGGCCACCTTGAGCTTGAGGCCGATCGACGGTCCGAGCAGGGCCAGGATCGGCGTGACCGACGCGACAGGCGAGGCGGCTGCCGCCGGTCCCTGGTTGGCCGTCGCCAGGAAGGCGTCGAGATCGAGTGTCTCGACCTCGATACGAGTCACGACCGACACGGGCACGGTGAAGGAGACCACGATGCCGCCCGCGCCCTTGAGGTCGTCGAACTCGAAGACGGCATCGTTGACCAGCACGTTGCCGGCGTTCGAGGCCATCCTGCCTTTGACGCTGAGCTGCGTAAGCTTGTTGGCGGCCACCGCCGAGACGTCGACCTGCAGCCACGACAGGGTCTCGCGCAGCTTGGGACCAACCAGGCTGAAGTCGCCGGACACGATGGGTCGTGCCGGATCGCCCGACATGGTCGACTTGGCCTGAACGACGAGATCACCCGGCAAGGTCACGGTGAATTTCGGCACGGCGACGGCGCCGCCGCGCGCTTCGAGCTCCAGCGCCAGGTTACGGATAGGCTTCTTGTTGTAGATCACCTCAGCGACCTCGAACGCGAGCTTTGCGGTGATCGAGGCGAGCCAGCTGGGCTCGGGCCGAGGCGCGGGCGTCGCGGCCGGTGCGGTCGGTGTGGTCGGTGCGGCAAGAGGCGGGGCCGCTAGGGGTACCGCTTCCGCCGTCGACAGCGGCGGCACCGCAATCGTTGCCAGCCATCGATCGAGGTCGATCCGCGATGCCGTGACCTTGGCCTCGACGGCCAGCGCGGGTTTCAGGACAACCCCCAGCGAGCCCGAGCCGCTGTCCTCTCCCAAGGCCAGTTTGAAGTCCTTCGCGGCAAAGGCGGTCTGCGAGAACTCGATCGGGCCGTCGAACTTGAATTTGCCGGCCAGCAACCGCGGCAAGGGAGGCAGCGGCTGACCGGCGATCTGGATCAGAGCCTCGGCGAAGGCGACGAGGTTGTCCGCCGAAGCCGACACCATGCCGGCGAGCCGCGCGTCGGGCCCGAGCTCGCTCAAGGTCCCCTTGTAGGATAGCCTGCCGCCGCCTGCCTCCAGCGCCGCCTCCGCATTGTGACCGGTTGGTCCCTTGGCGCTGACGGAGAGGTCGATCTTCAACGGCGAGCCGTTGATGGTGGCGCTGCCCGCGAGTGAATAGGGCCCGTCCATCGACCCGACCGAAGCGCTGAAATTTGCCTTTTCTGCCGCGACCGACAGGCCGGCCTTGGAATCGCTGAAGATCAGTGTGCCGTTGTCGATGGTGAGCCGCCCCAGCGACAGCGGCTTGGGCGAGCTGGGCTTGGCCGCCGCGGGCAGGGCCTCGGCGACGGAAGGCGTGAACTCCCAGTTCGGTTTGCCCTGGGCATTGACCTCCAGGACGATCTTGGGTTCGACCAGGGTCACCTCGCCGATCTCGACGTTGCCGATCAGCAGGGCAAGCAGTGACGGCCGCACGATGACCGACTTCACTTCGACCATGTTGGGATTTTTCGATCCCGGCATGTTGAAGAACTTGACGCCGTCAACCCTGACGCTCGGCACCGGCAACAGCGACAGGCGGATAGGACCGTCGATCACGACGTCGCGACCCGTCGCGCGCTTTACCTGCGCGACGATTTCGGGTTTGTAGGAATCGATATCGACCAGCAGAGGCACGACCAGGAGCGCCACGATCAGGAGGCCGACGAGGCCACCGGCGCTGATCAAGAATCTCTTGCTCATTGAAAGGGTCATGGAACGCCCCCGGTGCCTGACGTCCCAACACTAGGGCATCGTCCGATGGCGGGCCAAGATTTTCAGCAACTATCATGCCGAAAATCGACGTGCCGGATTTGCTCGTGGTCAACAGGGACTTGCCGGTGGAAAAGGCCACCGACTGATTGCCGTGCGAAAGCCCGTCGGTTAGACTCGTGAAATCAAACAGCCGCGGCGCGGGGGAGCGTTGTAGGTGTTGCGAATGTTTTGGCGGCGGCCGACCTGCTGGGGCGGGCCGGGCCTCGTTCTTGTGGCGAGCTTGATGGCCGCCGCGCCGCCGATTGCCGCTCAAACCGTCGACCAGGCGGTCATCGCCGGGGCGCGCGAGGTCATTGCCGACCAGAACGCCATCATCCGACAATACAGTCGGCCCCTCACAAGGCCGCCTTCCATCGGGATCACGGTTCACGCTCCAGTTGCGGGCGTTCCGCCTGAACGCCTGGCCGAGACCCGATTCCGGCTGACCGCCGTCGATATCGTGGGCATGACCTCGCTCGATCCGGCGACATTCGCCTTTCTCTGGCAGGGCCTGATCGGCAAGGAGATCTCGCTGCTTGATGTCAAGGCTCTCCTGGAGCGCATCGAGAGTACCTCCAGGCAGAGGGACTACCTGGTTGTCGCCGTGGCGCCGCCGCAGGATTTTTCGAGCGGGCGCGTCCGTATCGTGGTGAGCGAAGGCTACATCCGAGATCTGGTCGTCAAAGGCGACATCGCCAGATTTGGCGGACGCCTCGAGCCCTTTCTCGCCCGCGTCGTCGCGATAAGACCGCTCAGGGTGTCGCAAATCTATCGCCAACTTCTGATCATGGAGGACCTGGCGGGGGTATCGGTCGATGCGCATGCGTCACGCATCGACGACGAGCCAGGAGCAGCACGGCTCGAGCTTACGATCAGCTTCAAGCCCGGCGAGCTCAATATCAAACTCAACAACTACGGTGCGGAGGGCATCGGCCCGCTTCAGGGAGGAGTAGTCGCCGACGTCAACGATATGTTCGGAATGTTCGAATCGACTGAGTTCCTGGCGGTCGCCAACCCCGCGGCATTCCAGCGACTGACGTACGTCAGGCTCAGCCAGAGTGTTCCGATGGGTCCGACCGGTTTCAGCTTCAGCTATGGCATCGGGCAATCATGGTCGAACCCCGAAACCCCGGCAGCCAAGCTGCTGCGCCTCCATGCCGAAGTGGCGACCGCCAATGTCGGGTTGAACTACGCCCTGCTGCGCGCTGACGAACGCAACGTGATCGTCACCGCCGCGCTCAATGGCAACAATACCAGCCTGGATGTCGGGGGTGAGCCGGCACTGCGCGAATACACGCGCTGGCCCTCCTTCGGCGCCAAATACAACGACAAGATCGGCGGTGTCAGCTTCATCGTGAATCCGGTGTTCTTGCAGGGAGTCGATGCCTTCGGGTCGAACGTGCAACATTCGCAGTTCTCGGCAGCGGCGATTTTCGGGACGGCCACGGCGAACCTCACTGACAGTCTCTCGGCGAAGCTCCTGTTCAACGCCCAGTACGCCTTCAACACGCTGCCCGCCGCTATGCTTGTGAACTATGGCGGCGAAACCTTCGGGCGCGGTTTCGAGCCCGGCGCAATCCACGGCAACAGCGCCGTGCTCGGGGCGCTGGAACTCGCTCAAAAGATCGACACCAAGCTCTCGTGGCTGCCGGGCTTCAGCCTGTGCACCTTTGTCGACTATGGTGCGGTGTGGAATCCGCCGGATTTGTCCGTCTATGAATACGCCTCTCTTTCATCGATCGGCTTCGGCATTCGCACCGGTGTCGGCCAGCATCTGGTCGCCTCCGGCTTCGTCGTGCAGCCCCTGGGATACAATGTCCAGCTCGCGGCCCTTGGACTGGACCAGAGCCTGAAATTGCGCTTCACGCTGGGGCTGCGCTTCTAGTGGAAGCTGTCATGGAACGTCCCGTTGCTATCGGGCCGTGAGGCCTAAAAGATAAGCTTCCGCGCCCGCCCAGTCGGACACGGCACCGGTAAAGCCGACATAGCCGTCGGGGCGGACAAGGCTGAGGTCCTTGGCGTCGGCCCGGATGGCGGCGGGCGGCGCCTGCACCAGCCGCGGAAATTTTGCCGCCAGCTCGGCGACAACATCGGCCGGACCAATGGCGGTGAACCGTGCCTTGCCCGCGTCCGCCGGCAGGCGATCGCGCCAGCGCGCGCCCGCCTTCGTTCCGTTCGGGCGATGCGCGCCGTTCACCGTCAATGGGCTTTCGGGATAGCCGATATCGAGCTCGGCCAGGGTGTTGGCGGCGCGGTGCCCCAGTTGGGGAAACCCGAAAGCGAATTTGACCACGGCGTTGCGCAACCCTTGCGCGATCGGATTGCGCATGACGGCGGCATCCGTCATCCGGCCGGCATTGCGCAACACCATGTCGCCGACGGCACCGCGCTCGACGGAATAGCTGTCGAGAAGCGACGGCTTGCAGACGCCGCCGATGACCAGCGACAGCTTCCAGGCAAGGTTGAACGCGTCCTGCATGCCGGTGTTCATGCCCTGGCCGCCGGCCGGGCTGTGAATATGGGCGGCGTCGCCGGCCAGGAAGGCGCGGCCGCGTCCGTATTTCGAGACCTTGCGCTCATTGATGCGGAATGAGGCAAGCCAGTAGGCGTCCTTTATGACGAGGGCGTCCGAGCCGCGCAGCGTCAGGAGCGACTGGATCTCCTCCAGGGTCGGATCGGCGTGGTGGCCTTCCGTTTGCGCCGGTCCGAGGTCGGCGACGACCCGCCACCGCCCCTGGGTGATCGGGAAGAAGGCCAGGATGCCGTCCTTGTGCCAGTAGATGTGCAGCCGGTCCTGACCGTCGAGCCCGCTGATGTGGCCATCGGCGAGGTACCAGTCGCTGGGCTGCGTCGTGCCGTCGAAGGTGAAGCCCAGCCCGTGCCGCACGGACGAATGGGCGCCGTCGCAGCCGACCAGCCAGTCGGCCATGAGGGTCTCGCTCTCGCCGCTCGTTTTGCGCAACACGGCCTGAACCTTTTCGCCCTGATCGACAAAACTCTCCAGCGCGACGTTGCGCTCGACCTTCACGCCTTGCTTCTCGAGGCGTTCCTCCAGCACACGCTCGGTCTCGCTCTGGGGGATCATCAGCGCATAAGGATAGATGCTGTCGACGTCGTCGAGGCTGATCCGCGCGATGACCTCCTTGCCATTGGAGATCTGCGCGCCATGCGCCGGCATGCCGGCCGCCAGGAATTCATCGACGTATCCGGCATGGTCGAACAACTCCAAGCTGCGGCTCCACAGCACCAGGGCTTTCGACTTGTCCGTCCGTTCGGCGGCTTTATCGACGATGCGGACCGGAACGCCGTAGCGCGTCAGCTCATTCGCCAGAGTCAAACCAACGGGGCCTGCCCCCGCGATGAGTACGTTCACATTTCCCGCCATTCGATACTCTCCCACCGTTCAGCTCGTGTCGTCCTGAGCGCAGCGAAGGACCTCATCGCCGCTTGCCACGGACATGAGATCCTTCGCGGCGCTCAGGATGACAGAAGACTATAGCGCCTTTAAAGCCTGCAAAACCTCGTCGACATGACCGGGCACCTTCACCTTGTGCCAGACCCTGGCCACGGTGCCGGTCTTGTCGATCAGGAAGGTCGCGCGCTCGATGCCCATGTACTTGCGGCCATAGAGGCTCTTTTCCACCCAGGTGCCGTACTTCTCGCAGATCTTGCCGTCCTCGTCGGACACCAGCGGGAAGGTGAGCCCGTACTTCTTCTTGAACTTGTCGTGCCGCTCGACGCTGTCCTTGGAAACGCCGATCACGGCCGCCTTGACCTTGGAGAAGTTGGGCAGCGAATCGCGAAAGCCGCAGGCCTCGGCGGTACAGCCCGACGTGTCGTCCTTGGGATAGAAGTAGAGCACCACGGGCTTGCCCCTGAGGTCGGACAGTTTCAGCTTGTTGCCGCCGTCGGTGGACGCGCTGAAGTCCGGCGCCTTCTTTGCCTCTTCGACACTCATCCATCGCCCCCTTTGTCCTCGTGTCTCGGTTGCCAGCCGGCGGCGCGCGCCGGCTCCTCGACCATGCGCCGATATATAGCACCCGCGGCTGCGGTTTCCGCCGCGATGCGCGCGCGCAATTCGGCGAGGTCGGCGGCGCCTTCGGTGGCGGCGATCAGGCGCTGCTGGCCCTCCGGTGCCTTGCTCTCGTCGAACGCTGATTCGTCGCCGTCCAGGGTGAGACGCAGCAGGCTCTGGACGTCGGAGAGCAGGGTGCGCGTCGCGCGCAACCGTTCGGCATCGGCGCGGTCGATGAACCCGGCGGCGGCGGCGCGGCGCAGCATCTCGGCAGGATGCGGGTCGAGCAGGTCGGGCCGCTGGTTGGCGTGATGCAGCGCCAGATATTGCGCCACGAAGTCGATGTCGAACAGGCCGCCGGGCAGGTGCTTGAAATCCCACGGGCTCCTGGGCGGCGCGTGGCGGGCGATGCGGTCGCGCATGTCGGCCACGTCGCGCACCAGCGTTTCGCGATCGCGCGACCGGCAGAGCGTCGATTTGACGATGTCGACCAGCCGCGTGACCAGGGCCGGCGGCCCATGGATCACGCGCGCCCGGCTGAGCGCCATGTGCTCCCAGGTCCAGGCCGACTGCGCATGGTAGCTCTCGAAGCCTTCGAGCGAATTGGCGAGCGGCCCGGCGCGACCGGACGGGCGCAGCCGCATGTCGACCTCGTAAAGCGTGCCCTCGTTGGTATGGGCGGTGAGCGCCGTCACGATCTTGGCGCTGAGTCGCGTGTAGTACTGGATCGGCGCCAGCGGCTGCGGCCCGTCCGAAGCCTCGAGGCCGGGCGGGATGTCGTAGACGAAGATCAGGTCGAGATCCGAGGTGGCCGACATCTCGCGGCTGCCGAGCTTGCCCATGCCCAGCACCGCCAGACGCTGGCCGCGAAAACCGCCATGTGCCTCGGCGAAGCGCCGCTCGACCCGATCGCACAGCGCGGAGATGGTGGCGGCGGCGACGTCGGAGTAGGCAAGACCCGCCTGGGCCGGCCGCACGATCGCCTTGAGCTGCTGAACGCCGACCTGGAAGCGCCGGTCGTTGGCCCAGCGCCGCGCCAGGTCGAGGATGTCCTGCTCGTGATCGACCTTGGCGAGCTGGCCAGCAAGGTCCGCCGTCATTTCGATCGCCGAGGGCAGCGGGCGGTAGAAGTCGGGCGACAGCACCGAATCGAGCAGGAGCGTGCGGCGCGCAAGATGGGCGGCAAGCCCCGGCGCGCTGCCCATGATCGTTGCGACCAGGTCGAGCAGCGCCGGGTTGGCCTTGAACAGCGAGAAGAGCTGGATGCCGGCCGGCAGGTTGCCGAGAAAGAGATCGAAATTCAGCAGCGCCTGGTCGGGCGCGGCGGTCGAACCCAGCGCCTTCAAGAGCCCGGGCATGAGCTCGGTCAACAGCTCGCGGGCCCGCGCCGTGGCGGTGGCGCGGAAGCGCCCGTGATGCCAGCGCCGCACGATGCCGGCCGCCGCCGAGACATCGCGGAAGCCCAAGGTACGGAGGGTCTGGAGCGTGCCGGGATCGTCGTCGCTGCCGGTGAACACCAGGTTGCCGCCCGGGCCAGCCAGGCTCGGCGCCTCCTCGAACAGCCGTCCATAGTGGCTTTCCACGCAGTGCAGGCGTTCGAGCAGCTCGCTCTGGAAAGACGTCGAATCGGGATAGCCCAGGAAGGTGGCGATCGCCGCCACGCCGGCCTCGTCGGTCGGCAGGGTATGAGTCTGGCGGTCGTCGACCATCTGCAGGCGATGCTCGACGTTGCGCAAAAAGCCATAGGCTTCGATCAGCTCGTCGGCGTCGGCCGCCGTGACGTGGCCCGCGGCGGCGAGCGCGCGCAAGGTCTCGCAGGTGCCGCGCAATCGGAGCGCGGGATTGCGGCCGCCGAAGATCAGCTGCTGGGTCTGGGCGAAGAACTCGATCTCGCGGATGCCGCCGCGCCCGAGCTTGACGTTGTGGCCCAGCACCTTGACGGCGGAGCCGCCGCGATGGGCGTCGATCTGGCGCTTGATCGAATGGATGTCGTGGATGGCCGCGAAGTCGAGGTGCTTGCGCCAGATGTAGGGCGTGAGCTCGGCGAGGAAGGCGTGGCCGACGGCAAGGGTGCCGGCCACCGGGTGGGCCTTGATCATGGCCGCGCGCTCCCAGTTCTGGCCGACGCTCTCGTAATAGAGTTCGGCCGCCTGCACCGACATGGCAAGCGGCGTCGAGCCCGGGTCGGGACGCAGCCTCAAGTCGGTGCGGAAGATGTAGCCATCGGCCGAGGTCTCCGACATGAGCTGCACCAGCAGCCGCGCGCCGCGCACGAAATGCCGCGACAGCTGGTCGTTGCCGCTGAGCGCCGGCGCGTCGCGGTCGTAGAGCAGGATGAGATCGATGTCGCTCGAGTAGTTGAGTTCGCCGGCGCCGAGCTTGCCCATGCCGAGCACGGTGAGCGCCGCCGCGTCGGGCTCGCCGCCAAGACTGAGCTGCCCGTCGCGCTCGAGCTGCAGCAGGATCGAATCGGTAAGCGCGCCCAGGCACCCCGCGGCGAAAGCGCTCAGTTCGACGGTCACCTTGTCGAGCGGCCAGGTTCCGGCGATGTCGGCGACGGCGACAGTCAAGGCTAGGCGGCGCTTGAGCTGGCGCAGCTTGGTCGCCACCAAGGCCGGTAGCGTGCCCGCGCGCGCGTCGGCGCCCACCACGTCGAGTTCGGCGGCAAGATCGAGGCGGACGGCATCCGGGCCGCGGCGCCACAGATCGGTCATAAAAGTCGGGTTTTGTATCGCCGTCTCTGTCAAATACGGGCTGTTGCCGAACAGGGCGTCGAGCAACGCCACATCAGCGGGGTCGTCGGGCCGGGCCGCTTTCTCGCTCCAGCGCGTCCACGCGACGTCGCGCCGCACCAGATCGTGCGGTCGCGGCAGGCGAGCGGTCGAAAGCCAAGACATGCGATGGGCGGGTCGGCTAAGTTGTCGAAGTCCGGCGGCACGCTCGCCCAAGCGCGTCGCCATCGTCAAGAAACTTGGAAGTGTCGGCCTTTGGTCAAGCGAACTTATCGGCTGTGTTTGCGCGTAACGGTGGGCGTCGTCCTCGTCCTGGCCACCCTGGTCGTGGTCGCAGCCCTTCGCTTGATGGCGGGCCCCATCGACCTTGACTTCCTGAAGGCGCGGATCGTCCAGGCTGCCGACGTGCCGGGCAACGCCATGAGGCCCGATGTCGATCGCATTTCCCTGGAATGGGGCGGCATCAGCCAGCCGATGCGCCTCGTGTTCAATGGCCTGCGTTTCCTCAACGGCCAGAACCAGGTGATCGCCACGGCACCGACCGTCGCGCTCACCTTCGATCCGCGCAGCGTGTTCCAGGGCATACTGCTGCCGACCTCGATCACCATCGAAAAGCCGACCATCGAGGCCGAGATCGACCGTGAAGGCGGCATGCTGCGCCGCATCTTCTCCGATCCGAGCGCGCAATCGCAGGGCGAGGCGGTCAGTATTCTGGTCGAGCAGCTCCTCGCCGAGCCCAACTACCACTCGCTGATCGGCCAACTTGACACGATCAAGATCGAGCAGGCGAAGCTCACGCTGCGCGACACCAAGACCGGCCTCACTTGGGTCGCTCCCGCGGCCCGCGCCGAGCTCAAGCGCGATGCGGGGGGCGTCATCATCGCCGCCGATGCGCGCTTCAGCGGCGGCGATCCGTTCGAGGTCTCGCTGACCGGCGTCTACGCCCGCGACCGCAGCCGGATCTCGGTGGAAGCCAAGGTCGACGGCCTGAAACCCGCGATGTTCGCCGACCTGTCGCCCGACGCCGTCCTGCTGCGCGGCGTCGACATCGCGCTGTCGGGCCGGCTGCGCGTCGAAGCGGAGGGCACCGGTGACATCCGCCACGTCACCATCGACGTCACCGGCGGCAACGGTCGCATCACCCTGCCGGGCATATTGCCGGCGGCGCACCCGGTGAAGTCGGTGACAGCCCGGGCGACCGTGGACGCGGCCAGCCACACGGCGAAGATCGAGCGGATCGCGTTCGATTTCGGCGCCGCCAAGGTCTCGGTCGTCGGCACCGGGACGAGGACGCCGGAAGGCCAGAGGTTCGCCGGCCGCGCCGAGATGGTCCGCATTCCGGTCGATCGCCTGGGCGACTACTGGCCGCTCGAATTCGCGCCCGGCGGCCGGGCATGGGCGCTCGCCAATCTCAGCAACGGCGAGATCGACGGCGCCGCCGAGTTCGCGCTGAGCGCGCCCGGCAATGACATGGCCGAGCTCAAGATCGATCGCATGGTCGGCCTGATCGACTATCGCGGCATGACCGTGCGCTATATGCCGCGCATGCCCGAGCTGCAAGGCGTATCGGGCAAGGCGCGCTACGAGGGCGGCACGCTGCATTTCGACGTGGCGAGCGGCAGCGCGGTCGGGCTGCGTACCGCCGGCGCCACGATCGATCTCACGGGGCTGGACGGTCCGGCGCCGCAATATGCCGCGATCCGCATGCCGATCGCGGGCTCGGCGCAGGACGTCATCCGCTTCCTGGCACGGCCCAAGCTCGGCCTGCCGCGCGAGATGCTCTACGACTACCGGCGGCTCGGCGGTGACGTCACGATCGACGTTTCGCTCGGCTTTCCACTGCTCGATGCGCTGACCGTCGCCGAGCTCGACATCAAGGCCGAGGCGTCGGTCGCCCACTTCTCGCTGAAGGACGTCGTGGGCGAGGTCGGCCTCACCGACGCGACGGCGCGGGTCAAATACGCCAATTCCGAATTGAATGTCGCCGGCACCGGCAAGCTCGACGGCAACTTGGTCGAGATCGGCTGGCGCGAGCTGTTCGGCGCCAAGGCGCCGTTCCGTCGTCGCTACGATCTGAAGGGCACGCTGCCTGCCGCCCTGATCGGCAAGGCGGGATTTCCCTCGCCGGAGCCCTACGTGACCGGTCCCCTGGCCACGACCTTGCACTACCAGGTGGCGGCCAACGGCACCGGTGAAGTGGTCGGCCGCTTCGAGCTCAAGGGCGCCACGGTCGCGGCGCGGCCGCTCGACTGGAACAAGCAGCCGGGCACCGACGGCCAGGTGCTGCTGACCTTGAAGCTGGCGGCCGGCGGCAAGCTCACGACGATCGACTTCGAGGGCCGCAGCAACGGTCTGCTGGGCAAAGGCCAGCTCCGCTTCACCGGCGATAATGCCCTGCAACAGATCGCGTTGCAGCAGCTCAAGGTCGGCCGCACCGACGTCGCGGTTGACTGGAAGCGGGTGCCCGACGGCGTCGAGCTCGCGCTGCGCGGCCCCTCGCTCGAGCTGCCGCGCGTGCGCCACGCCATGAAGGTGCGCGACGAATTCGCCGCCAAGGATCCCGCAGGGCCCGCCGGCGCGGCACAGAGCAGCACCAAGATGACCCTGCAGCTTCAGCAGGTGCTGACCGAGCGCGGCACGCTGGGCTATGCCAACGGGCGGCTGGAACTGGCGGGCGAGCGCATCGCGCTCGCCGATCTGACGATCGGCGCCGGCACGGGCTCGACCTTCCGCGTCACGCCGGCAGGCGCGGGACGAACACTGTTCCTGTATGTCGCCGATTTCGGCGCGATGCTCCACGATGCCGGCTGGCTCGACGGCTTGGCCAAAGGCTATCTGCACATCGAAGGCCGCTATGACGACAGCGTCGCCGGCTCGCCGCTGGCGGGCACGCTGAAAATGGGCCCGTATCGCCTGGAGAAGGTGACGCAGCGGCCGGGCGTCGGCACGCTCAACTCGGCGATCGACGGCCTCAGCCGCGCCGGCAACGCGCTGCAGCAGTTCGACAGTCTGGAATCCAACATCGCCAAGAAGGGCGATCGCATCCAGATCAGGAAGGGCCGCACCAGCGGCCAATCGATCGGGTTGACGGCCCAGGGCTTCGTCGATCTCGGCAAGGATACCGCACGGCTGAGCGGCGTGGTGGTGCCGGGCTTCGCCCTGAACAACCTCCTGTCGAACGTGCCGCTGCTTGGACCGCTGCTGACCGGCGGCAAGGACGGCGGCGTGTTCGCGATTTCCTACCAGCTTCACGGGCCGCTCGACGACCTCAAGACCGACATCAACATGATGTCGGCGGTGACGCCGGGCGCGTTGCGCGAGCTCTTCAACGGACCGGCCGACGGCTACCAGCCGCCGGCCTCGCAAGAGATGCAGCGCGCGCCTTAAGCGGCGCGCACCAGCACGTGGCGCTTGCGGCCGGCGGAGAGTTTTAGCGTGCCCGACGAATCGAGGTCGCTTTCGCCGATCCTCGCCGTGTCGGCCGCGATCGGCTGGTCGTTCAGCCGGGCGCCGCCGCCCTTGATCAGCTTGCGCGCCTCGGTGCGGCTTTCCGCCAGGCCCGCCTCATGAAAGAGTTCGAATGCCGCGATGCCGGCGGCGAGCCTTGTCCGCGGCACATCGACAGTGGGCAGCGTGTCGGCCTTGCCGCCTTCCTCGAAGGTACGACGGGCGGTTTCGGCCGCCTGCTCGGCCGCCGCCTTGCCGTGCGCCAGCGTGGTGACTTCGGTCGCTAGAATCTTCTTGGCTTCGTTGATCTCCTGGCCCTTCAGCGCCTCGAGCTTGGCGATCTCGTCGAGCGGCAGCTCGGTGAACACTCTCAGGAACCGGCCGACATCCTCGTCCTCGGCGTTGCGCCAGTATTGCCAGAAATCGTAGGGCGTCAGCCGCTCCGAGTTGAGCCATACCGCGCCGGCGGCGGATTTGCCCATCTTGGCGCCCGAGCTGGCCGCCAGCAGCGGCGAGGTGAGCGCGAACAGCTCCGCCCCCTGCATGCGGCGGCCGAGATCGGCGCCCATGACGATATTGCCCCACTGGTCCGAGCCGCCCATCTGCAGGATGCAGTGGTGGCGCTTGTGCAGCTCCACGAAGTCGTAGGACTGCAGGATCATGTAGTTGAATTCGAGGAAGGAGAGCGGCTGGTCGCGCTCGAGCCTGAGCTTCACCGAATCCATGCTCAGCATGCGGTTGACCGAGAAGTGGCGGCCGACGTCGCGCAGCAGCGGGATGTAGAGCAGCGTGTCGAGCCAGTCGGCGTTGTTGGCCATGACGGCGTCGGTCGGACCGTCGCCGAAGGCCAGGTAGTTGGCGAAGCTCCGCTTGATGCTCGCCATGTTGGCGTCGATCTGCTGCGGCGTCAGCAACTGGCGGGTTTCGTCGCGGCCCGACGGGTCACCGACCTTGGTGGTGCCGCCGCCCATCAGCGCGATCGGCTTGTGGCCGGTCTTCTGCCACCAGCGCAGCAGCATGACCTGCAGCAGGTGCCCGATATGCAGCGAGTCGGCCGTGCAGTCGAAGCCGATATAGGCCGTGCGCGTGGCGGTCGACAGCAGCTCGTCGAGACGCGCCGCGTCGCTGCACTGATGCACCATGCCGCGCTCGTGCACGATCCGCATGAAGTCCGACTTGAAGCCCGCCATCTCTCCGCTCGACAAATTTGTCCGTGAAGGGCCGCGGATGTAACATAGAGCTGTTCGCGTCTCAACGGAGCGTGATTTGGCCAGTCTCATCGCACAACGGGTTGAACTCGCGCGGCGCGGACGGCACCGCGGGCATCTGAACGCCGGCCGGCCGGCATGATGCGCGCGCTCGGCCTGATGAGCGGCACTTCGGTTGACGGCGTCGACGTGGCCCTCATCGAGACCGACGGCGAGCGCGTCGAAGCATTCGGGGCCACCCTGACCGTGTCTTATCCGGACGATGTACGCCGCACGATCCGCGCCGCTTTCGGCGCGGAACAAGCAAGCGAAACAACCCGTGCAGCCGAGCGGGCGATAACCGACGCGCACATCGATGCCGTGCGGCGATGGTCGGTCGAACATGGCACGCCCCTCGCAAGCCTCGACATCGTGGGTTTCCACGGCCAGACCATCACGCATCGGCCCGAGAAGCGCTTCACCTGGCAGATCGGCGACGGCGCGGCGCTTGCCAGGGCGCTCGGCGCGCGCGTGGTCGACGACCTGCGCGGCGCCGACGTCGCCGCCGGCGGCCAGGGCGCGCCGTTGGTGCCGGTCTATCATGCCGCCCTGGTGCGCGACCTGCCGCGACCGATTGCGGTGGTGAATGTCGGCGGCGTCGCAAACGTCACCTGGATCGGCGCCGACGACAGCCTGCTCGCTTTCGACACCGGACCGGGCAACGGTCCGATCGACGATTGGTGTGCCCGGCGTGCCGGCCTGCGCTTCGACAAGGATGGCGCGCTCGCCGCGTCCGGCCGGGTCGACCGCACGCGTCTCGAACGTTTCGGCGAGCATCGCTACTTTTCACGCCAGCCGCCCAAGTCGCTCGACCGCGGCGATTTCAACGGTTCGTGGGCCGACGGTCTCAGCGTTGCCGATGGCGCGGCGACCCTGACGCGCGGCACGGCGCGCGCCATAGCACTTGCCGCCCGGCTGTTCCCCGCGCCGGTCGCGCAATGGATCATCACCGGCGGCGGCGCGCGCAATCCCACGCTGCTTGCGGCCGTCGCCGAGGAGACGCGGGCGACAGTGGTGACGGCCGACAGTCTCGGCTGGAACGGCGATGCGATGGAAGCGCAGGCCTTCGGCTTCCTCGCCGTGCGCTCGCTGCTCGGCCTGCCGATCAGCTTTCCCGGCACCACCGGCGCGCCGCGTCCGCTGACCGGCGGCCGGCTCAATTTGCCGTAACCGTCGGCGACGAAAGGCTAAGGCTCTTTATTGCTCGTCGCGCGGCCGGGCGGATTGAGCAGGCTTTTGGCGACGTACTTGTCGACCTCGACGGCAAGCTTGTCGAGCGAGTCGTGGAAGAAGTGGTTGGCGCCTTTGATGGTGCGCGATTCCACGGTGATGCCCTTCTGCAGCGACAGCCGCGCGACCAGCTTCTGGATGTCGGCGAGCGGCACGACTTCGTCTTTCTCCGCGCCGACGATCAGGCCGGACGAGGGGCAGGGCGCCAGGAAGGCGAAATCGTAGGAGTTTGCCGGCGGGGCGACCGAGATGAAACAGTCGATCTCCGGACGGCGCATCAAGAGCTGCATGCCGATCCAGGCGCCGAACGAGTAGCCCGCGATCCAGCACGACTTGGCGTCGGCATTCATGCCCTGCAGCCAGTCAAGCGCCGCGGCGGCGTCGCTCAGTTCCCCCATGCCGTTGTCGAAGCGGCCCTGGCTGCGGCCGACGCCGCGGGTGTTGAAGCGCAACACCGAGAAGCCGCGGTTCACGAACACATGGAACAGCGAGAAGACGACCTTGTGGTTCATCGTCCCACCATATTGGGGATGGGGATGAAGAATCAGCGCGATGGGCGCATGTTCTTCCTTGCTCTGGTGATAGCGGCCCTCCAGACGCCCTTCCGGGCCGGTGAACATCACATCGGGCATCTAGACTCCGGTTTTCCTCATTATTGGCCGCCGTTTGGGGCGCCGAGGAGCGATTTTTCGGGGGATTCTTGATACTTGACCAAACGACTCGGGTTTACTAAACCCTAGCGGAACAGTTGGTTTTTCCCCAGATCCCTGCGTGGGGGTCCGCAATATCGTAGCAAGGCCTTGGTTTTCAAGACCTTTCGGCGCTTGCTCATGAGGAGGTTGCTGTGAAGCTCAGCACCAAGGGTCGTTACGCCGTGATGGCGATGGTCGATCTGGCGCGTCATGCGCAGGCCAAGCCGGTGTCGCTGTCGGATATTGCCACCCGACAGGAAATCTCTTTGTCCTATCTGGAACAGCTCTTTGCCCGCCTGCGCCGTGCCGGCCTGGTGAAGAGCGTTCGTGGCCCAGGCGGCGGCTATCGCCTGGCGCGCGGCTCCAACGAGACGCGTGTCTCGGAGATCATCCTGGCGGTCGACGAGCCGATCAAGGCGACGCGCTGCACCGAGATGGGCACCGCCGGCTGCCGTGCCGATCGCAGCAAGTGCCTGACCCACGATCTGTGGGAGGAGCTCGGCAACCAGATCCACGCGTTCCTGGACTCGGTCACCTTGCTCGACGTGCTGGAGCGCAGGCTCAGCACCCGCATCGCCGAGGCGCGGAGTGTGGCCAATTCGGACTCGTCGATGGTCGCCGCGGGCTAGGGTCATCGTCATGCGCGCGTTCGCGTACCTGGATCACAACGCCACCAGCCCGCTGCGGCCGGCTGCCTTCGACGCCATGGTCGAGGCATTGCGCGCGGCCGGCAATCCTTCGTCGGTGCACCGATCCGGCCGCACGGCGCGCGGCATCGTCGATGCGGCGCGCCGGCAGGTGGCAACGTTGGCCGGCGCCTTGCCGCGCGAAATCGTCTTCACCTCGGGCGGCACCGAAGCCAACAACATGGCGATCGGCGGCAGCGGCCGCGGGCGCGTGCTGGTCTCTGCCGTCGAGCACGACAGCGTGCTCAGGGCTGCGCCTGACGCGGAACTCATTCCCGTCTGTGCCGAGGGCGTCGTGGATTTGGGCGCGCTCGAGCGCCTGCTGGCGGCGTCCAATGAGCCCGCATTGGTGTCGGTGATGTTCGCCAACAACGAGACCGGCGTGCTGCAGCCGATCGCCGACGTCGTTCGATTGGCGCGCCAGGCCGGAGCGCTCGTGCACTGCGACGCGGTGCAGGGTGCCGGCAAGGTGCCGGTCGATCTGCACGGCCTCGGCGTCGATTATCTCAGCCTCTCGGCTCACAAGTTCGGCGGGCCGACCGGCGTCGGCGCGCTCGTGGTCCGCGACGGCGCACCGTTCGCGTCCGATCGGCGCGGCGGCGGACAGGAATCCAATCGTCGCGCCGGTACCGAGAACGTGGCCGGCATCGCCGGTTTTGGCGCAGCTGCCGCCGCGGCGCGGGATGGCCTCGCCGTCGAGGGACTGCGCGACCGCGTCGAAGCGTCGCTGCTCGCCATTGCGCCCGGGGCGCGGGTGTTTGGCGCCGGCGCTCGGCGGCTCGGCAACACGACCTGCATTGCCATGCCGGGCGTGAAGGCCGAGACCCAGGTGATGGCGCTCGATCTTGCCAATGTCTGTGTCAGCGCCGGCGCCGCCTGCTCGTCGGGCAAGGTGCAGCGCTCGGCGGTGCTTCGCGCCATGAACGTACAAGACTCGGAGGCCGCAACGGCGATCAGAATAAGTTGCGGCTGGAACACAGAATCTGACGATATCGAACGCTTGATCGCGGCCTGGCAGGACCTATATATCCGAGTAGCGGACTCGGATTTGACGCGTGCCCGGGCAGCCTAGGAATTTCAAGGGGTTAGCATGACTGCCATTACCCAGATTCGGCGCAACGATCAGCCGATCTACCTCGACTACCAGGCCACCACACCGGTGGACCCTCGGGTGCTGGAAGCGATGATGCCTTACTTCACCCACAAGTTCGGCAACCCGCACTCGCGCAGCCATTCCTACGGCTGGGAGGCCGAAGAGGCGGTCGAGAAGGCGCGCGCCCAGGTCGCCAAGCTGATCGGCGCCGACGAGAAGGAAGTGATCTTCACCTCCGGCGCCACCGAGTCGAACAACCTCGCCATTCGCGGCGTCGCCGAGTTCTACAAGGACCGCAAGAACCACATCGTCACCACCGTGACCGAGCACAAGTGCGTGCTCGATACCTGCCGCCATCTCGAGCAGCAGGGCTTCGAGGTGACGTACTTGCCGGTCCAGAAGAACGGCCTGATCGATCTCGAGGTGTTGCGCGCCGCCGTCACCGACAAGACGGTCCTCGTTTCGATCATGGCGGTGAACAACGAGATCGGCGTCATCCAGCCGCTCGCCGAGATCGGCAAAATCTGCCGCGAGAAGAAGGCCTTCTTCCACACCGACGCCGCCCAGGCCGCTGGCAAGATCCCGCTCGACGTCGAGGCGATGAACATCGACCTCATGAGCATCTCGGGCCACAAGATCTACGGGCCCAAGGGCATCGGCGCGCTCTACGTGCGCCGCAAGCCGCGTATTCGCCTGGTGCCGCTGATCGTCGGCGGCGGCCAGGAGCGCGGCTTCCGGTCGGGCACGCTGCCGACGCCGCTTTGCGTCGGCCTGGGCGAAGCGGCAGAGATCGCCATGAAGGAAATGGACGCGGAGTCCAAGCGGCTGGCCAAGCTGCAGGCCCGCATGCTGAAGGGCCTCAATGCCAAACTGACGGACATCCACGTGAACGGCGATCTCGAACATCGCATTCCGGGCAACCTCAACATCGGCTTCGCCTATGTCGAAGGCGAGTCCCTGATGATGGGCATCAAGGGCCTGTCGGTGTCGTCCGGCTCGGCCTGCACCTCTGCCTCGCTCGAGCCCAGCTACGTGCTGCGCGCGCTGGGCGTCGAGGAAGACATGGCTCATACCTCCTTGCGCATCGGACTCGGCCGCTTCACCACCGAGCATGAGGTCGACACCGCCGTCGACGAGCTTGTGCATCACGTCAACAAACTGCGCGCGATGAGCCCGCTCTGGGAGATGGCCCAGGAAGGCATCGATATTAAGTCCATCGAATGGGCCGCCCACTGACGGCCCATCGGGAATTGAGGAGACAGTCATGGCCTACAGCGAAAAGCTGATCGATCACTACGAGAATCCCCGCAACATCGGGTCGCTCGACAAGAGTTCCGAGGACGTCGGCACCGGCCTGGTCGGCGCGCCGGCTTGCGGCGACGTCATGAAGCTGCAGATCAAGGTCGGCCCCGACGGGCTGATCGAGGATGCCAAGTTCAAGACCTTCGGTTGCGGCTCGGCGATCGCGTCCTCCTCGCTCGTCACCGAGTGGGTCAAGGGCAAGACGATCGACGAGGCCGAGACGATCAAGAACACCGACATCGCCAAGCACCTGGCGCTGCCGCCGGTGAAGATCCACTGCTCGGTCCTAGCCGAGGACGCGATCAAGGCGGCGATCGCCGACTATCGCGCCAAGACGACCAAGAAGGACGAAGCCCAACAGGCTGCCGAGTAGAAGGGCCGCCGAGTAGATTGCGGAGCACGAGCGTATGAGCACGACCACGGAGACTTCCCAGCCGGCGACGCCGGCCGCGCCGGCACCCGCTCCAAGGGTCCGCCGGCCGCGGCCGCAGGTCATGAGCGTGACGCCGGCCGCCGCCGAGCGGGTGAAGGCGCTGATCGAAGGCCGCGGCAAGCCGACCGCCGGCATTCGCATCGGCGTGCGCAGCAAGGGCTGCTCGGGCATGTCTTACACGCTCGAATTCGCCGACAGCCAGCAGCCGATGGACGAGGTCGTCGACACGCAGGGCGTGAAGCTCTTGATCGACCCCAAGGCATCGCTGTTCCTGATCGGCACCGAGATGGACTACGAAGAAGAGAAGCTGAAGTCGGGTTTCGTGTTCAGGAATCCCAACGAGAAGGGCCGCTGCGGCTGCGGCGAATCCTTCCACGTCTGAAGAGTTGATATGGACCATTTCGCGCGGCTGGGATTGCCGGCGGCGCTCGACCTGGAGCCGGCGACGCTCGACCGGGCCTATTTTGCGCTCCAGCGCCAGTGGCATCCCGACCGTTTCGCCAACCGTCCGGCCGAGGAGCGCGCGCGGTCCTCGACCGAAGCGGCGGCTCTGAACGACGCCTATCGCACGCTCAAGGACCCGCTGTCGCGGGCTGTCTATTTCGCAGGCTTGAGGGGCGTCGAGCTGCCCGGCGACGGCAAGACGATCGACGATCCCGACCTCCTGATGGAGGCCATGGAAGCCCGCGAGGCGCTGCACGAGGCGATCACCGTCGAGGCGGTCGACAGGCTGGCCGCCGAGGCGCGTGACGACATGAAGAATTCGCTGGCCGGTCTTGGCGGTTTGTTCTTGCGGGACGACAAGCCCGCCATCAGAAAGACGCTCCTTCGCCTGCGCTACCTCGACAAGTTCGCCGAGGAGGCGCGGGCGCGGCGCACCAATCTTGAACGAGTGAAGGCATGAGTCTGTTGGAGATCCACGAGCCGGGCGAAACGCCGTTGCCGCATGCCGGCGAGGGCTCGCTGGCGGTCGGCATCGATCTCGGCACGACCAACTCGGTGGTGGCGATCGCCCGCGACGGCAAGCCGGCCGCACTGCATGACGAGACCGGCCGCGCGCTGGTGCCCTCGGTCGTCGCCTATCCCGCATCGGGCGGCGTGCTGGTGGGCGACGAGGCGCGTCTTCTCATGCCTCAGGAGCCCAGGAACGTCGTCGCCTCGGTGAAGCGGCTGATGGGCCGCGGCGCCGCCGACCTGCACGCGGTGGCTGGCGTGCTGCCCTATGAGGTCGAGCCGGGCAGCGGCGAGACCGACATGGTGAAACTGCGGATCGGCGGCAGGCCACGCTCGCCGGTCGAGATCTCCGCCGAGATCCTGAAGGCCTTGCGCGCGCGCGCCGAGAGCGCGCTGGAAAAACCGGTCGAGCGTGCGGTCATCACCGTGCCCGCCTATTTCGACGATGCCGCGCGCACCGCCACGCGCGACGCCGCCCGCGTGGCCGGTCTCGAAGTGCTGCGCCTGGTCAACGAGCCGACGGCAGCGGCGCTGGCCTATGGCTTGGATAAGGGCTCCGAGGGTCTCTACGCCGTTTACGACCTGGGCGGCGGCACCTTCGACTTCTCCCTGCTGCGGCTGGAGAAAGGCGTGTTCCAGGTGCTGGCGACCGGCGGCGACGCCGCGCTCGGCGGCGACGACTTCGACCGCGCCATCGCCGAGCGCATGCTGGCCGAGCGCCACAAGGACGGTTTGGCCGATCGCGTCGACGAAGCCGCGGTCAAGACGGCGCTGGCGCTGGCCCGCCACATGAAGGAGCAGCTGTCCGATCGCGACCGGACCTCGGGCCGCCTGGAGATCGCGGGGGTGCCGTCGTTCCATGCGCTCGGCCGCGGCGAATTCGAGGCGATGATCGCCGACCATGTGAAGCGCACGCTCGACATCGCCCGCCACGTGCTGACCGATGCCGGCGTGACCGCCCCGGATGTCAAGGGCGTCGTGCTGGTCGGTGGCTCGACGCGCCTGCCGCTGGTGCGCGCCGGCGTCGCCGGCATGATCGGCAAGCCGCCGCTCACCGACATCGACCCGGACGAAGTCGTGGCGCTGGGCGCCGCCCTGCAGGCCGAGGCGCTGACCGGCGGCGGCGACACGCTGCTGCTCGACGTCACGCCCCTCTCGCTGGGGCTCGAGACCATGGGCGGCATCGTCGAGAAGGTGGTGCCGCGCAACACGCCGATTCCGGTCCAGCTGGCGCAGGATTTCACCACGTATCAGGATGGCCAGACCGCGATGGCGATCCATGTCGTGCAGGGCGAGCGCGAGATGGTGGCCGACTGCCGCAGCCTGGCGCGCTTCGAGCTTTTGGGCATTCCGCCGATGACGGCGGGCGCGGCGCGCATTCGCGTCACCTTCGCCGTCGATGCCGACGGCCTTTTGACCGTGTCGGCCGAGGAGCGCACCACCGGCACCGCGCAACGCATCGAGGTCAAGCCGTCCTATGGTCTCAGCCACGAGGACATGGCCGACATGCTTTACGACAGCCTTGAGAATGCAGAAGCCGACATGACGGCGCGCCTGCTGACCGAGGCGCGGGTCGAGGCGCGGCGCAGTCTGCTGGCGCTCGACGCGGCGCTCGCCAAGGACGGCAGTTTGTTGGCTGCCGAGGAGCGCGCGGCGCTCGACGCCGGCCGGGCCCGTCTTGAAGGCACGATGGCCGGCGACAGCCGCGACGAGATCAATGCCGCGGCCGAGGCGTTGGAAGAGCTCAGCAAGCCGTTCGCCGAGCGGCGCATGGACCGCGGCATCCGCGACGCCTTGTCGGGGTTGTCGGTCAAGGAACTGGAAAGCCGGGTGGGCGAGTGATGAGGGCGTTCTGAATGCCGAAGATGACGTTCATTCTCAAGGATGGGTCGCGCAAGGAAGTAGAGGCGCCGCTTGGCCTCAGCGTGCTCGAGATCGCCCATCGCAACCACGTCGACGTTGAAGGCGCCTGCGAAGGCTCGCTCGCCTGCTCGACCTGTCATGTGGTCGTCGAAAAGGACTGGTTCGACAAGCTGGCGCCGGCCAGCGAGGACGAGGAGGACATGCTCGACCTCGCCTTCGGGCTCACCCATACCTCGCGCCTGGGCTGCCAGATCCGCATGAGCGAGGCGCTCGACGGGCTGGTGGTCAAGCTGCCGCCGGCCACCCGCAACATGATGGTCGACAAGTAGGAGACGGCGATGGCGCGCAAGCTCGGCTGGACCGACATTCACGATATCGCGATTGAGCTCGAGGAGCGCCATCCCGACGTCGACAACGTCAATCTCCGGTTCACCGACTTGCACCGCTGGGTGATGGAATTGCCCGGTTTCGAGGACGATCCCAACCGGTCCAACGAAAAGATCCTGGAGGCCATTCAGGCCGCCTGGATCGAAGAGCGCGACTAGCCGAACGCCCCAATTTGGTCCTAAATACTCTCGTACAGTGATACCTGGGAGGGTGTCATGAGGGGCAACTGGATCTGTCTATTGGCGCTGCCGCTTCTGCTGGCGGCGGGCCTTGGCGCGTGCGCCTCGAACGGCGTTCCGCCCGGTATCGTCTACACCTCAGGCGTGCCTTCCGGCAGCGGGCCCGGGCCTTCGGGCAGCGGTCCCTACGGCAATAGCTCGTACGGAAACAGCTCCTATGGAAACGCCTCCTACGGCGGCCCGGCCGCCCCTGCGCCGTCCCAGGGCAGCAATTACGGCGCACCGGTCGCGGGCGACAGCGGCCGTGTGGTGTCGATCCGTGAAGTGGCCCTCCAGGGGGCGGGCGGCGGTGGCGGTGGCGGCAACGGCCCCCTGCTCGGCGGGCTGCTCGGCGCGGGCGCCGGCGCCACGATCGGCGCCATCACCAGCCAAACTCTCGGCGGCGGCATCGTCGGTGCCATGATCGGATTGGTTGGTGGCGCCATTGCCGGCACGATCGCCAGTGGCAACTACGGTTCCGCAGGCGGCTACGGCGGACGCGGCATCGAAGTCACGGTGCAACGCGACGACGGTCAACAAATGACCGTGGCGCAGCGTGACGACGGCGACATCCAACTGGGCGACAGGGTCCAGGTCGTGCAGAACCGCCAAGGCGTCGCACAGGTCGTGCGCGATACCTCGCGCAGCCGGGACCAATAAGGTATACTTCAGGGATCGAGGCGAGAAAAGGAACGGCGATGTTCGGCAAGTGGTTGCTCGGCCTTCTGTTGCCGCTGGCCCTGGCAGGCGGTCTGGCCGGCTGCGAGAACCCCAACACGATCCAGCCCGGCGTCGTCAACACGTCGGCTGCGGGCGGCTATCGCGGCGAGACCGGGCGCGTGGTGTCGATCCGCGAAGTGCCCGTCCGCGGCCGCAGCTCGGGCGTGAGCGACGGCACCCTGATCGGCGGCGGCGTCGGCGCGGCGGGCGGTGCGGCGATTGGTGCGGCGACCACCAACTCGGTGGGTGGCGCGGTGGTCGGCGGCCTGCTTGGCGCCGTCGGCGGCGCCATCGCCGGCACGGCCATCGACCAGAGTTCGTCGCGCCGCGGCATCGAGGTGACGGTGCAGAAGGACAACGGCCAGCAGGTCACCATCGCCCAGTACGACGACGGCGACGTCCAGATGGGCGACCGGGTGGCGATCGTCTACGACCGCAACGGCGTCGCCAAGGCCGTGCGCGACACCGGCTATCGGCGCGACTGACCCCCACCCAACCCTCCCCTATCTGATGGGGGAGGTGGCCGAAGGCCGGAGGGGGACTTATATAGGCCCCGCCATGGCCAGAAACTCCCTCGGGATCGACAAGGCACCCGGCGACACCCGCGTGGTGGTCGCGATGTCGGGCGGCGTCGATTCGTCGGTGACGGCGGCGCTCCTGAAGGAGCAGGGCTACGACGTCGTCGGCGTCACCCTGCAGCTCTACGACCATGGCGTCGCCGCCGGAAAGACCGGCGCCTGCTGCGCCGGCCAGGACATCGCCGACGCCCGCCAGGTCGCCGAGCGGCTTGCCGTCCCGCACTACGTGCTCGACTACGAAAGCCGTTTTCGCGCCGAGGTGATGGACTCGTTCGCCGAGTCCTACCTGCGCGGCGAGACGCCGGTGCCCTGCATCGCCTGCAACCGCACCGTGAAGTTCCGCGACCTGCTCCGGACGGCGCGCGAGCTCGGCGCCGAGGCGCTGGCGACCGGCCACTATGTGCAACGCGTGATGGGCGAGGCCGGGCCCGAGCTGCATCGCGGCGCCGATCCGGCCCGCGACCAGAGCTATTTTTTGTTCGGCACGACCCCCGAGCAGCTCGACTTCCTGCGCTTTCCGCTCGGGCACTTGCCCAAGAGCGAGACGCGCGCGCTCGCCGAGCGCTTCGCCCTGCCGGTCGCCGAAAAGCCCGACAGCCAGGACATCTGCTTCGTGCCGGGCGGCGACTACGCGTCGGTGGTGCGGAAGCTCCGCCCCGAGGCGAACGAGCCGGGCGACATCGTCGACCTGGCGGGCAAGGTCATCGGCCGCCACGACGGCATCGTGCGCTTCACCGTCGGCCAGCGCCGCGGCCTGGCGCTGGGCGGTCGCGACGGCACCGACAACGAGCCGCTCTACGTCGTGCGGCTGGAGCCCGAGACACGCCGCGTCGTGGTCGGCCCGCGCTCGGCGCTTGGCCGCAGCGAGATCGCGCTCTACGACCTCAACTGGATCGGGCCCGCGCTCGATGGGCCGCTGGCCGTGCAGGTGAGGGTGCGTTCGAGCCAGGCGCTGCGGCCGGCCGAAATCGAGCGCAGCGGCGAGGGAGCCGTGGTGCGCTTCGCCGCGCCCGAGCTTGGCGTCTCGCCCGGCCAGGCCTGCGTGGTCTATGATGCCGCCACCGGCAGCCGCGTGCTGGGCGGCGGCTTCATAAGGCGCTTCGCATGTTGAAGTTCGACCATCTCAACATCCCGGTCAGCGACCTCGATCGCTCGCGCGACTGGTATCTGTCGGCGCTCGGCCTGAAAGTCGAATTCGAGGTTCCCGATCGGCGCACGGTGGCGCTGCAGGACGGCGAGGGCTTCGCGATCTTCCTGCAGGAAAAGCTGGGCGTTGCTCCCAACGGTATGGCGCTATGGTTCCAGGTCGACGATGTCGACCAGGCTTTTGCTGCCTGGACGGCGCGCGGCGTGACCTTCGTCCATGGACCGCAGAAGAACTTCTGGGGCTATGGCGCCGAACTCGCCGATCCAGACGGCTATCTCGTGCGCCTGTGGGACGAGCGTTCGATGAAGGAAAAATGAGGGCGCCGCGCTGCCTGCTCGGCCTGCGCGGTGTATAATGCGATATGCCGCCCGATGAAACCAACCTTGAATGGCAAACGGCCTCGCTTGGCACGAAGGCTCTGTGGGTCTTGGTCATTGTGACTTGGCTCTTAGGCTTCGGTGCCTTTTGCACCGCCCATTACTTCGTGACGGACGAACGAATTCAATCGACAGCGACGACGGTGATGGCGGGCGTTTGGCTTACCCTGATGTGCCTGGCGATCGGGGAGTTCCTGTTCGACCGATATCGGAGATAACGCCCTGATCGGCGTTTCTTGACAGCCCTCGCTCGCGCCGCATAAAAGCCCCCACCCATGGCTGGGTAGCTCAGCTGGTTAGAGCACGGCACTCATAATGCCGGGGTCGGCGGTTC
>Ga0070698_100000640_pt1 | contig 37599 bp, 32 predicted proteins | sample KBSK1502metaG_FD_65477 | JGI IMG/M metagenome (GOLD analysis project Ga0070698, IMG submission 65477) | Corn, switchgrass and miscanthus rhizosphere microbial communities from Kellogg Biological Station, Michigan, USA - KBS K1-50-2 metaG | ecosystem: Host-associated > Plants > Roots >... | reverse complement strand
GGTTTGCTTTGTCAACGTAGAAAGCGTCGACCGCATTATCTACTCCATCTTCCAGAGATTTAACCTGGAATGGAAAACCCGCACCCTCAAGCTATTTACACAAGCAGCTTGACGTCACCCATTTCACCCGGCTCACTTGACATCCGCCACCCCTGCGATTAGATTTTTCAGCGTTGTTCTCGTTCTTTCCCAACATTCCTTTGGTTCGCGCGTCCTCTTCGCATAGAGGACTGGGAAGCGGGTGAGAATCCCGCGCTGCCGCGCAACTGTAAGCGAGGAAATTGCCGCCGGTCACCGGGAGTAATCCTGGGAAGGCCGGTCGCGATCGCCGGATATTGAGATTAAGGGGGCGGATTCGCCCACTCGATGTCCTGACTCGCCAAGCCAGGAGACCGGCGCGAACCGTCCACACCAAACCCCTTTCGCGTGAAAAGGAGGAGTGCATGCGGTTCTCTCGAGTTTTCTCTTGCTTTATTCTCTTGCTGGCGGCGGCTTCCGCCGCTGAACTCAAAATCAAAGTTGTGGACCCGCAATCCGCTGCCGTCGCCGGAGCACAGGTAACGCTGGCTGAGCCGGCAGAATCCACTCCCTCACAGGTAGCAACTACTTCAGCGGAAGGCTTGGCCGTATTTCACCCCAGCAGTATTGGGCCGTACCGGGTTCGGGTCATGGCCCCGGGCTTTGCCGCGGCAGACGCAGACATTCCATCTTCGGAAAAGGGAATCACCGTCACGCTACGTCTGGCGGCGGCCTCTGAAACAGTAGTGGTAACCGCCACGCGTACTCCCGTTCCCTCCGCAGTCGCCGGCGCGGATGTCGAAAGCCTCAGCCATGGACAACTGGAAGTCATGCACCCGGTCGCGGCCGCCGAAGCGTTGCGATTTCTGCCCGGCGCAATCGTGAACACCAATGGACGACGAGGCGGAATTGCCTCTCTGTTTGTGCGCGGCGGAGACTCTCGCTACAACAAGGTCATTGTGGACGATGTCACCATTAACGATCCCGGGGGAACAATCGACTTCGGCGTCATTCCGCTCACTGAAGCCGACCGCCTGGAATTCGTACGAGGCGCGCAAAGCACGCTCTATGGCTCCGATGCCATGACCAGCGTCGTCCAAGTCTGGACTCGCACCGGCACGACTCCGGCCCCTGAACTCCGCATCGGAGGCGATGGCGGAACATTCGAAACCGCGAATGGCTACATCTCGCTGGCTGGCGCGCATGGCCCTTTCGATTACAACCTGTTCGGTAATCAGTTCAACACTAGCGGTGATGGAATCAACGATGACTATTCCAATTCATTGCAAGGCGGCAATCTAGGCGTGGCGTTGAACGATCGCGTCTCTCTCCGCCTGCGGGCGCGCCATTCCAATGCCTTTACACAGGTTCCCGGCGAATGGAAGTTCAACGGACAGCCGCTGATGCCGCCTGATTCAGATCAGTGGCAGAGGCAAAACAATCTCCTGACCAGCGCGCAACTGACAGTTGCCGGGCCGTCACGCTGGCAACATCGCTTCACCGGTTTCGAATACAACCATCAGCGCACCAACGTGGACACCGTAGACGATCCCGGCCGGATTTTTGATTCTCCCTTCCATGCTTTTACCAACATCAACCGCGCGGGATTCGAATACCAGGGCGATTATCTTCAGCGAAGCTGGGCGCGTGCGACTGTGGGATATGAGTTTGAAGACGAAAATGGTTTTGTCGGCGATCTGAACTTCCCCCCGCTAACCCACGGCTTGCGCTTGAATCACGCCGTCTACGCGCAGGAATTGCTGACTCTCGAAAGACTAACTGTGGTGGCAGGCGCCCGCTTCGTCCACAATGCCACTTTCGGAAATAAAGGCGTGCCGCGGGTAGCACTGGTTCTACAGGCTCGCAAGGGCGGAGAGACCTTTTCCGGAACACGACTGAGATTTTCCTACGCCACCGGGATTAAAGAAGCGCGGCTGGAGGAGTCATTTGCCAGCGGACCTTTTATCATTCCCAACCCGAATCTGAAGGCGGAAGAGAATCGCGCCTTCGAGGCAGGGATTCAACAGGACCTTTTCGGGGGCAAGTACGCCTTCACCGCCACCTACTACAACAACCAGTTCCGCAACCAGATAGACTTTGCCATCCTCGATCCCAAGACCTTCACCGGACAATACGAAAACATTAACAAGTCCATGGCTCACGGCGCCGAAGTCGAGTTTCATGGACGTCCCTGGTCGCGATTCTCCCTCGATGCGGGTTACAGCTACACTTCCCCCCAGATTCTCGAGCAGCCATTCGCCTTCGACGACCTTCACCAACCGGGACGCCCGCTGCTCCGGCGCCCTAAACACTCAGGAACTCTATTGCTTACTTATCTCGGCAGCCGCTGGGGTGGAAATCTGGGCGGAACTTTTGTCGGCAGGCGTCCAGATTCCGATTTCCTGGGATTTGGAATTGACCATGCTGCCGGATACGTTCGCGCGGATCTTGGCGGTTGGTACGCGATAACTCCGCGGATCACCGCCTATGTGAATGTCGAAAACGTCCTGAACCAGCACTATAACGAGGTCGTTGGATATCCCGCCCTGGGAGCCAACTTCAGGGCAGGAATGCGTTTCCGCATTGGTGGTGAGTGACAGCTAGCGGTGGCGGGTAACGGCGCGCCGAGATTTCGGCGTACTTTCGGGAGAAGAGATCTCACTCTCGCATCGCGCAGCCTCGCGATGATTTCCCTCCCCATCGCAACCGACAGCCAGCGGAAGGGGAGCAGCAGACTTCGACCCCTGATATTTGCTGCGCGCCAGCATCAATTTTTCCAATTCCTCATGACCCAAAGGCTGCTGGCGTCCAAGTAGATGTGTAACCAGGGCGATCTGCGAGAAATGCTCGACCGTTTCCATCTTCATATAGGCGTGGTGCAGGGTGTCAGCATACGTGACCACGCCATGATTGGACATCAGGATCGCATCAAATTGAGGGATAAGAGGTTCCAGCGCGTCGGTGAGCTCGGGCGTCCCCGGCGTGCCATATTTCGCCAGCGGAATCGAACCCAGCCCGATTACCACTTCGCACACCAGAGGCTGATTCAAAGCAATTCCGGCCGCAGCGAACCCGGTGGCCGTTGGTGGATGCGCATGCACAATTCCCCGAACATCGGGACGCAGTTTATAAATCAGCAAGTGCATGGCAATTTCGCTGGAAACCGCCCGCCGCCCGCTGATAGGGCGGCCTTCCAGGTCCACGATCACCATGTCCGCAGGGCGCATCATGCTCTTGCTCATCGCGGTCGGCGTGGCCAGGATGCGCCGTTCGTCGAGCCTCACGGAAAGATTGCCGTCCATGGCAGCGACATACCCGCGTTCATGCAACATCTTGCCAAACGAGGCAATTTCGCGTCGATATTCACGTTCGCTGGACATTATTTCAAGAACGGTTGATGGGCGGACCCAAGCTCGGTTTCGCGTATGTTACCACGCATGCAGTTCCGCACAACCTGTGCATTCGTGAAATTTTGTAATGCGAGGGTGGTATGGCTACGACTCTATAATCAAGCGGCGTGCTGGTCAGCGACTTCAATTATCAGCTTCCACCGGACTTGATAGCGCAGGAACCGCTTGCGGATCGTGCCGCTTCGCGCCTGCTGCAAATAAATCGCGCCTCGGGAGAATTCCACGACCGCTGGTTTCGTGAGTTCCCGGATTTCCTCAAACCAAACGACCTGGTCGTATTCAATAACACCCGGGTCTTTCCCGCCCGGCTCTACGGAAGAAGAAGCGGGACTAATGCACAACCAGTCAGTTCTCGAAATCCAGCAGCACAGGATTTTCTGAAGGGACAGATCGAAGTCTTACTCACTCACCAAACTTCACAGGAGCCAAATGAATGGGAATGCCTGGTACGGCCCGGGCGGAAGATCGGAGTCGGCGAGCGCCTCTTTTTCGGGGATGATGACGAACTACAGGCCGAAGTGCTGGCGCGGGGAAGCTTCGGCGAGCGCCGGATCCGTTTCACTCCAACCCCGGATTTCTTTGGCTCCATCGATCGTCTCGGCCACGTGCCGCTGCCTCCCTATATTTCCCGCGAGGATCGTCCCGGCGATCGCGAACGCTATCAGACGGTCTATGCCCGGGAGCGCGGTTCGGTGGCCGCACCCACCGCCGGTTTGCACTTCACCCCTGAGATCCTCGGGCGGGTGAAAGACCGCGGCGTCGAAACTGCAGAAATTACATTGCACGTCGGTTTGGGAACTTTTCAACCGGTACGCGCGGACCGTGTGGAGGATCACACTTTGCACCGCGAGTCTTACCACATCTCGGTCGAAGCGGCTGCGGCCATCAATCGCGCACTCGATGCCGGTCGCCGCGTTGTGGTGGTGGGCACCACCACGGTTCGCGCCCTGGAACATGCGGTCCCGCTATCGTCTAACAGCAGAGTGCAGCCAGGCAGCGGAGAAGCAGACATTTTCATCCATCCCGGTTACATTTTCCGTATCGTGAGCGCACTGTTGACGAACTTCCACCTCCCCCAATCCACTCTCCTTATGTTGGTGTGTGCGTTCGGAGGAACCGAACGTGTACTGGACGCCTACCACCACGCCGTCGAACAGAAATACCGTTTCTATTCCTATGGTGATTGTATGTTCATCGAATAGGCTTGCGTAGCGACAGGCGACTCGCCTGTCCAACCGGCGCGTTGGGCATAACATTGGAAATGAACCCGCCACAGGCGAGTCGCCTGGGCCTACGTGACCCTCCAGCGATATACTGTATCTCGGAAATATGACCACACAGGCCACCTCTAAACAGTTTTCCATACAGGATTTCGTAGCCGAATTGCGCAAATTTCCCCAGTCTGCGTTTGACCGCACTGACCAGATCATCCATTTTCTTGAAAAAAAGCAGATTGCGCCTGACAGTCTCACGCAATATCTAACCTGGGATCGTCAACACTACACGCGGAACCTGGTGGACAAAACTTCTCTCTACGAACTGGTAGCAATCTGCTGGGAAGTCGGCCAGGCCAGTTCAGTACACAATCATCGCGACCAGAATTGCTGGATGGCGGTCCCCATCGGAAAACTCCTGGTCCAGAATTATTCCGTCGTCTCGCAAAGTTTAGAGGAAGGAACCTGCCAACTCGAGTCCGCCGAAACAGTTGAGATGAATCCAACTCAACCGTGCGCCGTTAATCCTCTCGAGCCCGTGCACCGCGTTTTCAATCCCCGCGAATTCAATCAAAAGGCGGTCAGCCTGCACGTCTATTCCCGACCTTTCGACACCTGTGTCGTCTATTCCCCCGATCAGGGTACCTGCGGCGAAATCAAGCTCCACTACACCACGGAATACGGTAAGAGAGTCAACACTTAGGATTTAGCACTTGGTCCCTTGGTCGTCGCTGTACCCGACGCGGCCGTGCATGGCCCAACATTCCTAGCGCTCCATTACTGAAGCTGCGTTCTGTCATGGTGTACCATCTTCGAGTTCGTGGCTGGTTAATCCTTATGCCGTTATTTTGATGACTAAACCTTGGGATGACTGAGGAACCTAAAAACGCCGCCAGCTCAGAGGCTGCCCGGCCAGGACAAAACCCGCAGACTTCCTCGAACATTCCCGTCCATCCGCTCTATAGGCCCTCGGACCTCGAGGGTCAGAATCTGGAAGCGGATGTCGGATACCCGGGCCAATATCCCTTTACACGTGGCGTCCAGCCAACCATGTATCGCGGACGCCTCTGGACCATGCGCCAGTACGCCGGTATGGGTGACGCCGAAGAATCCAACAAGCGTTACAAATACCTGCTTGCCCATGGCACGACGGGCCTGTCCGTAGCCTTCGATCTCCCCACGCAAATCGGCCTGGATTCCGACCACCCGCTCGCCGCCGGCGAAGTCGGCAAAGTCGGAGTCGCGATCGACTCTATCGAGGACATGCAACGTCTCTTCGATGGCATCGACCTCACCAAAACCTCCACCTCGATGACTATCAACGCGACAGCTTCGATCCTGCTCGCTCTGTATGTCGCGGTGGCAAAACGGCAAGGCGCCGACATCCGCAAACTGTCTGGCACGGTGCAGAACGACGTGCTAAAGGAGTACATCGCGCGCGGCACTTACGTTTATCCGCCGCAGCAGGCTATGCGCATCATCACTGACCTCTTTGCCTGGGCGAATCAGAATGTTCCCGAATGGAACACTATTTCCATCTCTGGCTACCACATGCGCGAAGCCGGCTCCACCGCCGTGCAGGAAGTCGCGTTCACTTTGGGCAACGGCATCGCCTACGTGCAGGCCGCTATTAACGCCGGCCTGGACGTAGACGAATTCGCCCCTCGCATTTCGTTTTTCTTTAACGCGCACAATAATTTCCTGGAAGAAGTCGCCAAGTTCCGCGCTGCCCGGCGCATGTGGGCGCGCATCATGCGCGAACATTTCAAGTCAAAGAATGCCCGTTCGTGGATGTTGCGCTTCCACACGCAGACTGCCGGATCCACGCTCACCGCACAGCAACCAGAGAACAACATCGTCCGCACCGCGATTCAGGCCCTGGCTGCAGTGCTCGGCGGTACACAGTCGCTGCACACCAACTCGTACGACGAGGCACTCGCTCTCCCGACCGAGCAGGCAGCGCGCATTGCGCTTCGCACGCAGCAAATCGTGGCCTACGAGTCCGGTGTTCCGCAGACTGTCGATCCCCTGGCCGGCTCCTACTTTATCGAGACTTTGACCAACGAAATTGAAAAACGTGCCACGGCGTATCTGGAAAAGATCGACGCTCTTGGGGGGATGCTGAAAAACATCGAGCGCGGTTACGTTCAACAGGAAATCCAGAATGCCGCCTACGAATATCAGCAGCAGGTAGATCAGGAGCAAGCCGTCGTAGTCGGAGTGAATCGTTTCGTGGTTGACGACGAGAAGCCTATTCAGCTCCAGCGTATCGACGAAGCCTTAGAGCGCAAACAAGTGGAACGGCTGCGAGCGCTACGTGTCCGGCGCGACTCGAAGCCGTGGAAAGACTCATTGCAGAAAATCGAAGACGCCGCCCGCTCCGGCGCTAACCTGATGCCCCCCATCTTAGGCGCGGTAGAAGCCAATGCCACAGTGGGCGAGATTTCGGACGCTATGCGACGAGTATTCGGGGAATATAAGGAAGCTGTGGTTATTTAGACAGAAACCAGGGCGCGGGCACAATCCTGAGCCGAAGGAGCCTAAGCCATGGTGATGCCTTCAGCTGGAACGTTCCAGTACAAGGCGATTGTTCCGGTGAAATTTGATGAATGCTCGTGGCCGGTTCAACCCGATCAACCGATCGTTCATACCGGCGATTCACTGCATGACTCTCGCTTGGTTGGAGCTTGTCCGTGTCTCCGGATTACGGACAGTGGACCGACACCGAATCCAAGTAGCTCGCGCCCTGAAGTCTTGCGAAGCCGTTTCACTCTTACTGCTTCGGAGAGACAAAACGCCAGCGTCTCTTCCGCATCGTTCTATGTGGAAAAAGACTTGACGTCTGCTTTTCAACCCGGCGATACATTGCATATGGCACGGACGGGCTGTGCAGGGATCGCCCTTTCTTTGCTGCGAAACGGCCACCTAGTATTTGCGGCGGGTGCCATTTCAGCAGTGCCTCTTGGAAACAACGCGACAGCCGCCCTCCCACTTGACCTCATAGAGGAAGCGAATGTCCTTTTAAAAGGCGCGACACGAGCTTTGAGTTTCAAGAGCTTCCAATTCAAATAAACGTCGATCGGTGGCTCCGGATTATTTCCAGAGGAAGGTTGCATTTAGGAAGCTATGACATATGGGTCGAGCACGGATTCTATCCTGGCCTCCCTGGCGTGGACGGATGCGCCGCGATTCCAGCGATATTCTAGTGGAGCTTGCGTTTGGCGATTGGCTTGCGGAGCAGGATACGTTGGATGGATGGCGGCATTTGGCGACCAGTTTCCTCCCGGTAGATGCGCTCGATAGGAGTTTCGACGCGGGGAGGCTTTCGGTGGTGCATACAGCACCTCCCGAGAGATGGTACTCCCCAGGGACAAGACGCACGAAACGTGACAGGGGTGCTTTAGGTAGCGGTAAAGGAACAGCATTCGATGGCTTGATGTTGCTGTGCGCGAGCCCGTTCCTCGCGCTCGCCTAAGACGTTATTAAGGTGGGTTACGAGGTCCAGCAGCTTGTCTGGTTCCATCTCAGTACTCGCTTGTTCAGCGTTTTCTGTCGGGCGCGACAGCCATCTATGACTACCCAGACCGAGGATTTGGCGCGTTGGCGGCCGCCGACGTCCAGCACGCCACGCTGGTAGTTCTGGCGGCATCGACAGCGCATGTGATGTCAGTCAAAGATATGAGGACGCGGATATTGCGCCGCGGTGTGACGGTGGAATTGGCTGGGATCCGCTAACGAGTGCCTTCCGTACAGGGTGATTGCGCTAGCCGATCTTCTTAACCCTGCGTCCGCCCGCCTTAGCATAATTGTCGAGGCGGCGTTTGATGTCGCGGCGGATACGCTCCTGTTCATGACGGGCAAGTTCCAACGCTTTCGCTGCTTTGTCCGTTGTGGATAGGGCGGCGTCGGCCAGTTCCAACCAGCGGGCGGTATACGCAGCGAGTTCCTCTTCTTCCTTTTGGCGTAGAGACTTCGGCATTTGGAAGAGGTCGGCCAAGGTCGGGGAACCTCGCGGCCTTTAGAATGTTCGACATATTACAAAGGTTGGATATCGGCATACGATACCGGGGATGGGGTATTACTGGGCAGTTAATAAGCAGCAGGGTTCGATCCGTGGTCAGTGGCTACCAGAACGAACCGGGCGAATTGCCTATTGAAGCTTCAGGATAGCCTTCTCAATTCTCGCCAGCGCCGTTTCCCGGCCCAGGACTTCCAAAGTTTCAAATAACGGTGGCGCGTTTTTGCGCCCGCAGACGGCGACGCGGATGGGTTGGAACATCTGGCCGGGCTTGATTCCCAACTCCTGGGCGGCGGCGCGCAGGGTGGAATCCAGGGCGTGGTGGGTGAACTCGGTTTGGGCCAGCAGGTCGCGGGCGCGCTTTAGGACTTTGAGGGCCAGGGTGGCATCGCCTTTTTGGGGGATGAGTTCGGCGGGGTCGTAGGGGGGGAGTTCGTCCACGAAGAAGAAGTCGGCGGCGGCTAGGACGTCGCGGAGAAGCTTGATGCGCTCGCGGATTAGCGGGGTGATTCGTTGCATCTTGTTAGGGTCGATGTGGTAGCCGGCGGACTGGACGATCGGTAACAGGCGTTGGGTGAGATCGTCGACGGGGAGGGCTCGGATGTGTTCTGCGTTTAGCCATAGGGCTTTCGGGTCGAAGGTTTCTTCGGGGTACGGAGTGGCGGCGCCCGGAGTCTCAACTGCTTGTGAGTCAAAGGCAGCGGGCGAGGGCGCCCGCTCCACACTTTCTTTTTCCTTGAAATTCACTACGGCGTTGGAACGGTTGATGGCTTCCAGGGAGAATGCTTCCACCAATTCTTGGCGGGTCATTTGTTCGCGGTCGTTTTTGGGGGACCAGCCTAGGAGGCATAGGAAATTTATGAAGGCTTCGGGGAGGAAGCCGGCGTCGCCGTAGGTGGTCACGCTGACGACGGGGCCGTGGCGGCGTTTGGAGAGCTTGGTGCCGTCGGGGGCGACCAGCAGCGGGAGGTGCGCGAACTGGGGGAGGGGGGCGCCGGCGGCGTCGAAGATCAGAATGTGTTTGAAGGTATTGGAGAGATGGTCCTGGCCCCGGATCACGTGAGTGATGCGCAGGTCGGCGTCGTCGGCGCAGGAGGCGAGGTGATAAGTGGGCATGCCGTCGCTGCGGAGGAGGGCGAAATCTTCGATGTCGGCGGTGGATTTGGCCTGGTCGCCGTAAACGGCGTCAGTGAAACGGATTTCGCGGTCGGACTCGCGGGGAACGCGGAAGCGGAGGGCGAAAGGCTCTCCGGCGGCGCGGCGGTCGCTCTCGGCTTGGGAGAGGTCGCGCATTCCGGGGTTGAATAGCCAAGTGGCGCCGGATCTTTCGGTATCACCTGCGTGGGCGGGGGTGAAATCGCGGTAGGCCAGGCCTTTTTTTAAGATTGCCTCCGCCATCTGGCGATGAAGATTCAGGCGCTCGGATTGTTTGTATTGTTCGTCCCAGTTGAGATTGAGCCATTGCAGGCCTTCGAAGATCGAGGCGAGGGAGGCGTCGGTATTGCGTTCGACGTCCGTGTCGTCGACGCGGAGGATCATGGTTCCGTTATTGTGGCGGGCGTAGAGCCAATTGAAGATGAAGGTGCGGGCGCTACCGACGTGGAGGAATCCGGTGGGAGACGGGGCGAAGCGGACGCGGGGACGGAACTCGGCGGGGAGGTTCGTCATATTTGGGTGGTCGGAGTAACGATCCTCGATGTTACGGTTGGCGCGAAAGGAGCGTCAAGGAGGGCGTCGTCTGGGTTCCCGGCGTTGGGAGCGCCGGGCTAAGTTATTTCGGCCCTCCGGGGCGTCGCAGTTGTGTAAGCCGCCCGCTTTTTCGGCCTCAAAAATCCCAATTTTGACGAAACTTTGGTGTCCTAAAACACTATTGTGTTGGCTGAGATCGTGTGAAAACATTAGTAATAACGGCCCTTGTGATGTCACAAGGATGAGGAGAGGTGTTTCTAGCGCATGAACAGTGTTGCCACCAGTATGGTGATCGTTCCGGGCGTGGTCGCCCTGATGCTGTTCCTGGTTTTCACCTACCTGTACGAGCAAAGCCGGCAGGATTATTTTCGGGCGTGGCAGCTGAGTTGGGCGGCCTATACGCTTCACTACGGTCTGGATGCGTGGGCGGCATTCCGGCAGGCTTCGGCTCTGATCTCATTTCTGGCTTCTCTGCTTTTGGTGGCGATGGCGGTGGGTATTTTTATCTCGACTCGCCTGATGCGAGAGAGATTCCGATTGCAGGTGTATGACGTCCTGCTGGGCGTGGCGGGTGTGGCGATTGCGATTTGGAACTTGAAGGCGCATATGGTGGGCGGCATTTTTCGTCCTGAAGTGCTACCCAATCCACATTTCCGGCTGGAAGTAGGGTTGGCGGCTGTGCTGCTGTATTGCTCCTTTTACTTCTACCGTTATGCACATCGCAGGAATTCGCTCGCCTTTACGCTGCTCGCCATGTCGCTGGCGTTGTGGGCTGTGCTGATGTGGTATGGGCAGTTTCGCAATCCCTACGTGGAATTGTTCGGGACGGCGGGGCACTTACTGGGTCCGATTCCGCAGATGTTGCTGGGCATTTCGATGGTGATGGTGCTGTTTGAGAATGAGCGTAATGCGGTACAGGAAAATGCTTTGGCGTTTTCCACACTGGGAGTGGATGCCAGGCGGTTGCTGTCCGCTGAAGACCTGGTGCCGAGCGTGCAAAACATTCTTGACCGGCTGGTCGCGCCATTGCCTACGGGACGGGCGTTGATTTGCATGTCGGAACGCTGGCGCGCGGTTTTGCCATCCGTACAACGCGGGTTTTCTTCTGAGTTTGTAAGCAAGCTGGAAAAGAGTGGCGGCGGAGAATATATCTGCGAGCTGGCGTACCGGCGCGGCGGCTTTGTCACCTTCCGCAATCTGCCCGAGAATCCCGAACCATTGCCCGCTTTTCCTGGCGGCGGGTTTGAGCAGTTCAGGCAGACGCTGGCGGAGGAGAATATCCGCAACATCACCGCCGTTAGCCTTCAGACCCGAGAGCACAACTTCGGGGCAATCTTGTTTCCGCACGCCGAACGGCGCATGTTCGGGTCTTCGAATCTGCGGCTGCTGATCGGGTTGGCGCTGCAGATCGGACTTACGCTCGAGAACTACGTGGTAATGCACGACGCGCAGCGGCGAACCAAGGAGTTCGAGCTGCTCACTCAGATTGGACAGGCCATCAGCTCGCGCCTGGACCAGGATGAGATTTTACGGGCCCTGCAAAAGGAGTTGGGACAGATCTTCGATACCAGCAATTTTTATATTGCCTTCGAGGACGGGGACGATATCCGCTTCGAACTGGAAGTGGTGGACGGTCAATTTCAGCCCAAGCGCTCTCGCAAGGCTAACAACGGGCTGACGGAATATGTGATCCGCGCGGGGCAGCCATTATTGATCCGGTCAGATCTGGAGAAGACTCGCGAACGCCTGGGAGCGACTTATATCGCTGGGAAACCGGCCAAGTGTTTCTGCGCCGCTCCCATCTCGTTCGGAGGCAAACCTGCAGGAGTGATGGCAGCCATGAGCACGGAGCGCGAATTCGTTTTCGAGCAGCGCGATTTGGAAGTCATGCAGATCGCCGCTGGGCAGGTTTCAGTGGCAGTGGAAAATGCCCGGCTATTCACGGAGGAGCAGCGTCGCGCCCGGCAGTTCGCTTTCCTCAACAGTATTTCCAAGACAGCGATTTCCAGTGAAGACGCGGAGCAGATGCTGGCGGAAATTGTGGGCGAGATACAAAAGACCTTTCGCTTCGACCATATTGGGATCGGCATTCTCGATTATGTAACCAAGGATATCGAGATCAAGGCCGAGGCAGGGGCTACCAGCCAGGCGCTGGGCAAACGTATTCCGCTGGGCGTGGGGATTCTCGGCCGCGTGGCTCGCACGGGAGAGTCGGCGCTGGTGCAGACTACCGGGGAAGGACATTTGCAGGGCGTTCTGCCCGATTCTCGCGCGGTATTGTGCATCCCGATCACTTATGTCGATACGCTGCTCGGAGTGCTGAACGTGGAAAGCCAGAATGAGGATGCGTTCACGCCTCAGGACGTACTCATCATGAACACGTTGGCCGACCTGCTGGCCACGGCTTTGCACAATGCGTTCGTGTTCCAGAAACTGCAACAGCAATCCATCACCGATGGGCTGACAGGGATCAAGACTCGGCGTTTCTTCTGGGAAGCTTTGAGTTCGGAGTGGAAGCGGGCGTCTCGTTCGGGGCGGCCCTTCTCCGTGGTGCTCATGGATTTGGACAAATTCAAAGAAGTGAACGATACCCTGGGGCATCTTGAGGGTGATCTGGTGCTAGCACGTGTCGGGCGCCTGCTCGAGCAGAAATGCCGGCAGTCGAATGTGGTCGCGCGCTATGGCGGCGATGAGTTCATCATTCTGATGCCCGAAACTGGCATGGAACAAGCACAAATTCTGGCCGAACGCTTAAGGCTGTGGATCTCGACGGATCCCATGCTGAATGAACATGAGATCACCGGCAGTTTCGGGGTGGCTAGTTTTCCGGTACATGGTTTTTCGTCAGAAGACATCATCCGCGTAGCAGATGCGGGCATGTACGTTTCGAAGCACGCCGGCGGAGACCGGGTTTCAACTGCCGAAGAGTTTGGCGACGGAGAAACTTCTGCGGTGCAGCGCCAGCTCATCTCCGGGTATATCGAAGGCTTTCTACAGCGCGAGCATACTGGTCCTGAGCATCTGGAAGAACTCACAGCGACGCTGAAGAAGATGTGCGGCGGTCACGAGGACTGCAACCTTCAAGTCCTGCGGGAGTCCATCGAGGCCCTCAATCGCGCGGCGGAATCACGCGAACTGACCAGCTCCAGCCACGGCGAATTGGTAGCCCGTTATTGCGAAGTCGTGGCGCGTGCTCTGGGGTTGCCGCCGGAAGAGGTGACTGAATTGGCGTATGCCGGCCGGGTACACGATGTGGGAAAGATTTTCGTTCCCGAGCGCATCCTGAACAAATCAGGTCCGCTCACTGAGGAAGAATTTTATCTGGTGAGATTGCATGCCAAGGTCGGATCGGAGATCGTGGGCACTGTGCCGGGAAGTGGGAAGCTGCAGACTGCAATTGAGCATCACCACGAAGCCTTTGATGGTACGGGATATCCGGCTGGATTGAGTGGAGAGGCAATCCCGCTGTGGGCGCGCATTATTTCCATCGCCGATGCTTACGTAAACATGATCAACGAACGCTCCTTCGCTGCCGCTAAGAGCAGCGAACAGGCGCTCGCCGAACTGGCCAAGCTGAGCGGCACCCGCTATGACGGAATGCTGGTCCGGATTCTCATCCGCGAACTGAAGTCTGAAAAGGCGCCTTCAAGTTTGGGCAGCTGAGACGCTCATCAGGTCGAATGGTATCAATCTGCAGCAGAGGTTACGCCTGCCTCAGAAAGAACTCGCGAGGCAATCCAGTTATAAGTCAGAGTTAGTCCTTGTTCCAACCGGATTCTGGGTTCCCATCCCAATACGTCGAGTAAGCGAGCATTATCGCTGTTGCGTCCACGCACACCTTGAGGGCCGGCAAGGTTGTGTCGTTTGGTTAAGTGCTTGCCGGCGATTCTGGACACGATGTCCACGAGTTCATTGATACTTACGAGTTCATTCGATCCCAAGTTAAGGGGCTCGCGATAATCGGAAACCATGATGCGGATCAGACCCTCGACGCAATCATCGACGTACATGAAGGATCGTGTCTGCTCGCCATCACCCCAGACCTCAATCTCTCCGTTATCCTGGGCCTGGGCCACTTTGCGGGAGATGGCTGCGGGCGCTTTCTCTTTGCCGCCATCATAAGTGCCCAGGGGGCCGTAGACATTGTGAAAGCGAACAATGCGAGTCTCGAAACCAAAGTCTTGATAGTAGTAGCGGCAGAGTTCCTCGGCGAAAAGTTTCTCCCAACCGTAGCCGGGTTCGGGGTCGGCGGGATAAGCGTCTTCCTCGCGCAGAGGCGTGACCTCGGGGTTCCTCTGCTTGCTTTGGTTGTAGACGCAAGCGGACGAAGAGAATAGAAATCGCTGGACACCGTTTTGCCGGCTTGCCTCCAGCATATTGGCATTGATCAGGATGTTATTGCGGCTGATATCGGCATGGCCCGCGGTGATATAGCCGATGCCTCCCATGTCGGCAGCGAGATTGTAGACCTCATCGATGCCGTCACGGGTCGCAGATAGGCAATTCTCCGCCGTTCGTAGATCCAGTATCTCGAATTCGTCGCCGGCGCTAACTTCGTATTCCGGATACTTGATATCCACACCGCGAACCCAGTGGCCAATTGATTTTAGTTTCTTGACCAAGTGATGGCCGATGAAGCCACCGGCACCTGTAACGAGTACCCGCTTTGGACGATTGTTCATTGCAGAAATCTCCTAGCAGCTATTCAAGCCAGTATTTTAAGTTTTGCCCTGCCCCAAGCGGTAGTCTTCAACCAGGTGAAAATATTTCTGTCTGATGAATCTACAATACGAAACTTCATTCTGCAACCTGATTGTCTTGAATGTCCATCTACAGCCTAGGGCAATGAAAGTGCCAAGATGCACAGCTTCAACTGACGTTCCCATCCGAAGGAGCGCCGAATATCCAAAAATAAGCATTTAGAAGATGGGATCGCGAACCCCGTGGCCTAGAGATGTGCCATTCGAAGAGTTGTTTCTCAGAAGCACATAAAAGCTTTAGGAATTCCCTATTACCAATGCGCCTTTGCTGCATTACTTGAGTTCGTTTGCGCAGCGACCGTCCCATTGATTTTATGGCGGATAGGACTCCGCGAACGTAAGCAGGAAAGTGGTGATGACGCACAGCAAAACCAAACCAAAGCACCTGAAATAATAAGAGTCTCGGTAGAAGGATTGCTACAACAACCCCGGGATAATGTCTACAAATAAGAAACAACTGGTTACGGGTAACTAACTCGACTACCTTCGGGTGCATCGGGTTCCCGAGGGTGGCGCTGCCAACATGATAGGCTACTGCCTCAGGAACGTAGCAGCCCTTATAGCCCAATTGGTGAACGTATACTGCTAGTTCAATGTCGTCTAAGTAGGCAAAGAAATCCTCGTCCAAACCCTGAGTCTCGTCCAGCACGGAGCGGCGGAATAATGTCGCAGCGCCACAACCGGAGAGAACCCAGCGTCGTTTTTCAAATTGGCCGGTGTCGAGGTCGGTGTGGCCCAGGCGATAAGCGCCTCCCCCGAGGAGTAATGCGTCTCCCGCTCCGTCCATGCGGGTCGTATCGCTCGCGCGCAATAGTTTGCCAGTGGTGAAAGCAAAATTCGGCTCGGCCTCCATAACGCTAACCAAAGTAGCCAGAAATTGGGGCTGTAGCTCTGCGTCATTGTTCAGCAGCAGAACATACTTCGAGGAGCTCTCAGCAACACCAAAATTGATAGACGCAGTAGTACCGTAGTTTTTCTCAAGCAGGATGCGCCGGACGTTGGGAGGCAAGGGATCTTTGAGGATGGAATCCGGGCGCGCATCATTTTCCACCACGATGACATGGTAGTCGTCCGTTGAAATGGTCTGCTGCGCAAGAGATTGAAGGCATCGGGCAGTCAGATCGGGACGCTGCAAAGCAGGAATAATAATCGAAACCAGTTTGGATCTTTGCTCCATTCCGTCGACAACCATTGGCTCGGAGTGTCCGCCTGCTTTACGGACGGATAGCCACATCCCCCCGGAAGGTGCTTTGCGCACCGGAAGCGTTTCCCGAAAACAATCAACACCGTGCATCAAAAAAACTTTTCAGTCCAATCCGGTTACGTGGCGCACCTTATCCAGCGCAGTTGGGACTTGGTCCAGAACGGACCACGGGTCAATCACCACACTACCGCGCGGGATGCCCCGTGCTGCAACTGATCGGAAGAGATCCTTGTAACCTGGCCAAGGGCAGGTGATAGCAAATGCCGAGCAATCTTTCTGAAGAACGTCCGCGGGAGTCTCGCAAACTGTGACTCGCCCGTTGGTGAAAATCGACGAAGCTACCTCTCCCGCCTGGTAATCATGAGCGAATACCGGATGACCCCGCTCGGCTAAACTCTGACATAGCCAAACTCCTGGGGAGCAGTCGATAACTGATGTAAATGGCTTATAAGCCAGGCCCAGAACACCGACTGGGCTACCGTCGCGAGTGCGGGATAGCACTGTCGCCAGCAGGCGCATATTCACGTTGTCATTTACCTGATCGGTGGCTCGCGCCAGTGGCGCGGCAATGCCCACTGACTCCGCCGTGTACTGAAAAAGGCGATTATCGCGTGGAAAACAAGGTCCGCCGAAGCCCAGGCCAAGCTTCAAGTATTCATGGCCGATGCGCCGGTCCCGTCCGATGGCTTTCAAAATTGCGCGCGCATCGGCATTGGGAAACTTCGCACAAACTGCGCTGAGCTGATTGGCAAAACTAATTTTCATGGTCACTGCACAATTCAGGGAAATCTTCGCGAGCTCCGCACTGGCGAGCGACATGCGTTCTACCGGCGCCGCATTGGCGGTGAACCGCGAGTAAAGGTCACTTAAGAGATCGCCGGAGCAGGCATCTGACTCGCCAATCAGAACGAAGTCGGGCTCTAACAAGCCTCGAACCACATCCCCCAGAGCAATGAATTCCGGGTTATAACATAGGCCAAAATCCTGGCCACACTTCCCGTTTAGAAGTTGCTCAAGTAAAGGCTTTACGACGGCGTCGCAGGATCCCGGCGTCACCGTGGAATTGATCACGAACAGAAAATTTTCATGACCAAGTTCCCTCACCTGCCTGGCGACCTCGTAGAGGGACTTAAGTAAGCGATCGTTGCTAAAACTGCCGTCCGGCAAACTGGGAGTGGGTATTACGAAGAAGCAGGCTTGCGACGTCGCCAGCGCCTCGCTGAAGTCGCTGGTAGCGTTTAACCGGTCCCCGCTAGCCTCAATCATTTCCTGCAATTTGGGTTCTTGGACCGGCGCTACCCCTTTACGCAAAGACTCTACTTTCTGACGATCGATATCAATGCCGACAACTTCAAAGCCACGCGCGGCCAGGCAAGCTGCCACGCAGGTGCCAAGCTTTCCCAAACCACATACAGTAATTCGTTGCAGCGCTTCACTCATAGAACGCTCACTTAAGAGAAATGTTTTCGTAATTTAGGATTGTACTATGGGCACGCAGTCAGCGGTGTGTGCCTGTGAAGAAGTCATACAGCTTACGGCGCAAGGTCTTCTCCGGAGCCACGGCGTCGCGAAATTTGCGGTAGACATTCAAAGCGCGCCAGCCGAGGGAAGTCTCTATTGCGAGCAACCGTTCCTGTAATCGCAATGCCTCCTGTTGCAGTCGGTGTGTTTCCTCTCGCAGTTGTTGCGTCTCTTGCTGTAGTGCGTCTACTTCGTGCCTCAATTCCTCTGTCTCACGTTCGCGAGTCTGAAGGATTTCACTCTCTCGCCGCCAAGCAGCCAGGGTATGTGTAAGAATTGGCGCCAAGGAAAATGGCGGGAGAGTCTCCTGGACGGAAGGGCTGACGAAAAGGTAATTGCAGTCTCCTCGGCTTTGTACTTGATCCGCCATGAGCCATCCTGATGTGCTTTCATAGGTCCACGCCAGATAGCCAGCTTTCCGAAGAATTTGTCGGACCTTTTCGGTGCTGGTGTTCATCACCTGCAGACGCTCGTCGTAAAGTTCCACGAGAATGAAATCGGTGAGGTGATCAGTTAGAAAGCGCCCGAGGCCAGAGAGCACCAGTTCTTCGGAACCCTCCACATCGATTTTCAGCAGGCGTACATGATTAATCCCACGATTGTCCAACGACGTTTCCAGTCGCCCGCAAGGAACATGAATGGTCTTCTTGAAATTTGGGATTAATCCGACGGAACTCAGGCCAGTCTGGTCGTCGCTTGAGACATGAAAGGACAATGAGCCTTCATGGTCAGATAAGGCGATATTAGTGACTTCCGCCCAGGTCATTCCGTTGAGTGAAAGATTGCGCTTTGCCGCATCACATGCCTCGGGGTTGGCGTCAAATGCATACACGCGGCCCGACTCGCCGACCAGGTGGGCAAGAAAGCAGGTGTAATAGCCAACGTGGGAACCGGTATCGATGCAGGTATCCCCTTGGCGTACGAGCCGGCTTACGAGATCGCTCTCGGGTGCCTCAAATATGCCATCACGTATTAGCAAGTAGCTGAAGTAGTCGCTTGGATTAAGCAACAAATCAAATCCAAGCAGTGTCTTGACGGGCTGCAATTGAGACACAGATCGATTTTGCGGATCGGACTTCACTTCAAATTGGCCGCTTACAATCAAGAGATCCACCGTCCTTGAGACGGGGCACACAACAAAGAACCAACCTACCGCTCACGAACCCTGGACGCTTCATTGGCGAGATGCTTGGCAACTATCAGCAGATGCCAACCTAATTTCCTCTCCAGCCAGCGAAACCACGCATCTGGCATCCACCTGAAGTACCAGTTCTTAACATATCTATATTGCATGTAGTCAGGAATCCTGTAAGGAAAGATATGGTCTTTCCACATGTCTGTGATCTTTAAGCTGCGAAGCAGATCGCGTGCTTCCTGAAAGGAGTAAACATAACTCACGGGCGAACCAATTTGCGCTTCGGAATATTTCGCTGGCAGGCGGCGCCAATTCCAGGGCTCAAACCAAATGTATCGCAGGTAGATCCACAACACTTTCCAAGAAAAACGGGCATAGAGCATCAAACGCAGTTCACCTTGAGGCTTGAGGCGCTTGGCGATGGCCTCGATTACTTTCCGCGGATGCGGAGTGTGATGAATGACCCCGAATGAATAGATGAGGTCGAATTTCTGATCCGGAGGCAGCAGTTGATCCAATTCCTCTGCGTTTCCATTGACTAAGTTGGCATTCAGACCATACAGCTCGAGCCTTTTCCTGGTGATGGATATGCTCTCAGTCGAGAGCTCGACCACAGTAAGGTTAGCCCCCTTGCGTATAAAATTGCAGGAGTCTGTGCCAATGCCGCATCCGATCTCCAGCACTTCTTTGCCCTGCCAGCGTTCGAATTGCGCAAAGCCGGGAATGTGCGGCTCAACGAAATACTTGCGTTGCTCTACTTCATCAAAATATTCCCGGGTTCCGACATCGCGTGCAGAATGCCGTATATTGCACGGCCGGCGATCCCAATACTGCTTGACATCCTGAACAGTGGGCGCCACTTATGACTCCAATCGCATAATTACCAGGCGATGATGTACGTACAGAGTGCGGAGGTTTAGAGTTTTCAACAGGCGGCCGCGATTACGCATGAAATGATCGAAATAGAGATATCCCATCAGACTTTCGTGTCCAGTGCATTTGCGGAAGGCCCTGCGCTTGAGCAGGCGTAAGCCCCAAGCGGCCTTCAAGAAAATGTTAGGGGCTGCATCGACCTGTAAACGACCTTTGAACTTTTGATACCAGTCGTGCCATCTCGACAACCAGCTTCTATCGTCGCCGCGTTCGGCGCAAAGCTTCGCAAAAGTTTCCTGAAAGGCAAAAAAATGTGCGGCGTAATTATTACATCCCATCAACACGATATGCATTCCTGGCCGCGCTTTAATACGACACAGATAGTTTTCCCAAATAGCGAGGAGCCGGGTGCGTAGTTGCTGTTCGTCGGAATTATCGGTAAAGCGGGTCAGTTCTTCGTCCATTTCGCCCTGCCGAATACGTCCTTTGGCTAATTGACCTTGCAGCTGTTGTTGAAAAGTACGATGGCGCTGATCCCACTCGCTCGAACGCTCATAGTAACAATCCACCAGCAGCACGTCCGGCGTGAGCTTTTCGGCCGGTATCTCATTGCCACAAAGGTCTGCTACGGTCGACGCTGGGGAAATCTCCTGCCAGCGGCGGTTAAGTTGCTTCAGGGTTTCAGAGTGCTCTCCCAAGTAACAAATCACCGACTCAGGCGGAAGGATCTGTAGCAACTCCCGGACATAGAGCGCAATGACTTCCGGTTCGTAGTGGCAAAGTCGGTATAGAGGTTGTAACCCCCAATCTACTTCGCGGCTCAGTGGCAGGTCGCCGTTGACTGACACGTTGAGTTCAGGAAAGAACCGGCTTCCAGTTTCGGCGCGTTGCCCCAGTGAGAACATCGGCAAACTCACCCCCTGCAGGCCCCAATCGGAATCGTTTGCTTCGATTTGGGTCTGCAGACGCACTTTTCCATGGTAATCGTTGTGAACGATCGTGCCGACATTGTTTGCCCACTCGCCGCTCAAGTAATGGTCCTGGTGGAGAATCCAGAGATGGCCGAGAAGGTGATCGGTGCGCTCGCCATTCAGCAGCCACATTCGTTTCGCGAGGTTTGAATCGGAATGAAGATACCGGTTCATTGACTCGTCAAAACCGCGTAAGCGAAAGAAATATTCGCGAGGCGCCAATTGAAAATCCCCAGGTGCGTCAAACAAGAGGAATTTCTGAAAACGATAGTCGGGGACAGTTTCGGCAATTGCGGCTTTATTGTGCACCAGCCAATCGCGCAGCAAATGAAGGTTATTCCGCGGCTCGCCGCGTGGTAATGCAGACCAGACGCTCTCCGGAATATCGAAACGCGGCATCTCATAAAAGCTGTCAGGCTGGCTTCGCAGCAAGGCTGCCATGTTAGGCCAACTGGAAGCCAACACCAACAGCACATCGGGGTTGGTCGAAAGGACCCAATGGTTAAGTGGGTTGGAACGCACTATGGCCGCATTGCGGGCCACATTCTCCAGGATTTTTAACGGAGAATCTCGTTTAATCTGTTCATGGATCTCGGGCGAAATGCGGATAACTTTGAGAAGACTAAGCGCCTTCGGCGTGAGTGTGTCCCAGATGAATTCCGGCAACGTTGGCAAATGTCTGGGGGTGTTATAGTCCACGAATAGGATTTCATCCTCGTCGGTCAGCGTCTCCGCCAGACAATTAAAGCCAAATGCGGTCCGTTTGTGGAGGTTGAAACCGTAGTTATCGTTTCTACCGTAGGTAATGACCGAAAGCACCTTGGCACTTCACCTCATCGTAAAATCGACCTTACAAAATCGCTGTGTTTCGGAACCTAGGGCACTCACAGCACTTCTACGCACGCATGATATCCGCTACTGCTCACCACGCTTTAGACGACTGTTCAAAATTAAGAAACTTCCTTGGCAAGGATTCAACTGGCAGGTCTGCAAACCGCAGTCTCAGTTGTTCTGTTTTCCAAGCGGGCTGCTCTATAGTAGCCAGTCCAAAACAAATATTCAAAGTGGTACCCGCAAGCCCTACCTAATAGCGGCAGCAGTACAGGAGCAAAAGGCACTCGTCTTTCGTAGGTGAAAGTCAGCGGGGATGAGATCCAACCTAGGGAGCAGTGCAAAATCCGACGCCACGTGGATGGCAACAAGGTCTCTTCGAGCTGAGGATGCTTGCTCAATAACTGGTGCAAAGCACTGCCAGCGTCCAAGCGCTTCTGCATAAATGATTTTAGCGACAGTATGGGGTCGTGTAGCACGGTCGCACGCGGATTAAAGATTAACCGACAACCGGATCTCGTCAGCCGGTAGCCGAGGTCCGTATCTTCGAAAGCTGCCCCCACAAAGCGCTCGTCGAAAAGCCCGGCCTTCTGCAGTGCACCTCGGGGGACGGACGCGTTACAGGTGTACAGATGTTGGAACGGCACGTTCAACGAGTCGGGAAATTGGAAGGAGTGAATCAATTCTTTATGGCTTATGATCCAGTCAAAGGCACAATCGTTTTCGCTCCACCCATTGCGCACGTATCCCAAGACAGCGGAGCCGGGATGCAGAAGATGGCTGTTGAGGTGTTGTTGAACGAGATCTGGCTCCGCAATAACGTCGTCATCGAGAAAAAGTAAAATCTGGCTTTTGCAACTTTCAATGCCAGAATTTCTTGCGGCCGCAGCTCCAGGTTTTGTCTGCTTTAAGCATTTCCAATTAGGAAAACTTGCACCAAACCGGCGCAGCAGCTCGGACGTGTCGTCGCTGCTGTCATTGTCTACCACAACAACTTCAAAATCCTGGAGTGGAACGGTTTGTGCAAGGAGACTTTGCAGCGTGCGCTCTAGCTTGGTGGCGCGATTTCGAGTCGGAATGACGATACTCAACTGCAAGACTCAACCCCTTCCCCGCCCGTTTCCCTAGCCGACGCTATTGTAGAATCTGAAAAGCGTTCTAAGGAAGATCGGATGAAAGTCGTGATTCCTTCTACCACAACAAGATAATCACCTATGACCATGGAACGCTTCTTCTCTGAGGAAAGTCTCTGGCGATCCAGGCAGCAAGGACGATGATGTTTGAGAGCGTTCCGGCCCTTGCCAGCATCTTCCGCTGTAGAGTTCTAGCCGCGTTCATACTCGGAGCTCATCTCCTCCTGCCATCCCCCCTTACCGCGCAGTTGGTCTGTCCCCCTTCGCCGCCTGCCAGTACGACTAGCGACGAAGTGAATATTTGTGCCGTGAAGCAGGAAAAGGATGGGCCGATTTTTAAGCTTCACGTTCGCAGCAGGATTTCTTATCTCACCTTCATTCTTTGGGCCGATGAAGTCACCTATGACTCCGATACGGGGGAAACCCACCTCGACGGCCACGTTGTTCTTAATGGCGGTCCGAACGATGAGCACATTGAAGCAAGCAAGGCCGTATACAACGTTCGCAATGAGACAGGACTTTTCTACAACGTGGTCGGGACCATCGGTCTGCAAAAACCGGTGCTGCATCATTTGATCCTGACCTCCACTAGTCCGTTCGCGTTCACAGGAAAGTTAGTGGAAAAAACTGGTCCTGATCACTATATCGTGCATGACGGCACGGTCACGAGTTGCGAACTGCCGCATCCTAAATGGCAATTTAACGCTCATCGTGTGGTCATGGAACTTGGCCACAATGCTGTGATCTATCGCAGCACCTTTCGTGTCAAAGGCGTTCCGGTGCTTTTTTTGCCTATCGCCACCCATCCGCTTCAGCGCCAGCCTCGCCAATCTGGATTCCTGATCCCTAATTTGGGGCGCTCTTCCACGAAAGGCACCATCCTCGGAGATTCCTTCTACTGGGCCTTCAACCGCAGTATGGATGTTTTGCTGGGAGCGGAGTACTTTTCGCAACGTGGATGGGCTCAGCACGCCCTATTCCGAGCTCGACCCAGCGATAGGTCGTTCGTGGACCTGAGATTCTTCGGTGTTGCCGACCGGGGAATTGGAACACCCAAGGTGAGCCAGGGTGGTCAGGAAGTTCACCTCAATGCACAAGCCAGGTTCGGCGACGGCTTCCGTGGAGTGGCTAATATTGATTATTTGAGTTCTTTTATTTTTCGGCTCGCCTTCAATGAAGTGTTCACGCAAACCGTGTCTTCGGAAGCTATTTCCAATCTCTTTTTGACCAAGACATCCCCAGGAGTTTTCTTTAACGCCGCGGTAAGGCGTTACGAGAACTTCGAGAGCACTAACAACGCAGATCGAATTGTGATCTTTCATGCGCCCACCTTCGAATATGCAAGCCTGGACCACCGGGTAAGCCAATCGCCCTTATTTTTATCCATCGACGTCGCCGCTGAGGGTTTGTCGCGCAGTGAGCCCTCATTTCGCACGGCACCTCTGGTCGGACGTTTCGATTTTGTCCCTACAATGTCTCTACCTTTGCTGTTTCGGGGATGGTCACTTCGCCCCGAGCTCGGGGTCCGCGACACTTTTTACACTCAGCGACTCCTGCCTACCAGCGGGGTTGGGGTAGCGTCCAATGATCTAACCAATCGTCGCGCTCTCGAGGCTTCTGTTGAGGTTCGCCCGCCATCGCTGGAGCGAGTCTTCAATCGAGGTCTCTTCGGCCATAAACTTAAGCATGTATTCGAGCCCCAGGCGGTGTATCGCCGGGTTGTGGGTGTCAACAACTTCCCGAATATTCTTCGTTTCGACGAGCGCGATATTCTCAGCAATACCAATGAGGTCGAGTATAGGGTCGTCAACCGCCTTTACTCCAAGCCTAGTTCCAGTTCTTCAAGCAACTGCGGCACAAGCAGCCAGATATTCACACCAGATCCTTTCCTTTCTGTGGCAGATTCATCCGGCCTAGACTCTCCCTTAGCGCAGCAGAAGGACGAAGCAGCGAAAGCGATGCCTTGTCCTGCGGTATCGGAAGCTCGCGAACTGGTCAGTTGGGAACTGGGTCAGAAGTATTTCCTCGATACCACCTTCGGTGGAGCGCTAGTTGACGGTCGTCGCAACGTTTTCACGACTACCGCCGACCTCACCGGCATTGCCTTTCTTACCAGTCCGCGACATCTATCGCCTTTGATTTCGCGACTGCGGATCGCTCCGAGAGCTCACGTAGATGCTGAGTGGGATTTGGATTACGACTTCAAGAGCAGCCGAATCAGTTCCAGCACCGCGCTGGTCAACTACCAGCTAGGGCGAATCACATTCGGAGGTGCCGATGTATATCTCAGAGTCCCGGGAGAGAATCTGGTTTCCAATAATATTTCGAGCCCGCTCCACTTTCATCAGTTTCGGATCCTGCTGGCATACGGTACTCCCAACAAGCGCGGCCTGAGCGGAGCAGGCGCGGTGGGGTTCGATGCTGACGTTGGGTTTTTGCAGTACAGCGCGGTGCAGACGAGCTACAACTGGGATTGCTGCGGAGTCAGTATGGAATATCGGCGCTTCGCACTCGGTGCGGTGCGTAACGAGAATCAATACCGCTTCAGCTTTAACTTGAGCAATGTGGGAAGCTTCGGAAACATGAAACGGCAGGAGCGACTTTACTAGAGTGCTACTTTTCTAGCTATCACCAGGCCTGTGTCCGCAGGCTATCAACATGCTGTGATAACAGTGATTCGTAACGCGAGATTACGAAATCCGTAGAGCCATCTTCAATCAGTTCACCTCCATGAAGCAGCAAGACCCGGTCGCAAAACTGGCGGACGCTGCCCAGATCATGCGATACAAAGAGAATGGTCTTGCCCAGAGTCCGAAATTGCTCGATCCGCTCGAAGCATTTGCGCCGGAATTCTCCGTCCCCCACAGCCAATATCTCATCGATAAGGAGAATGTCAGGATTGACCTCGGTCGCAATCGCGAAGGCTAGTCGCATGTACATGCCGGAAGAATACTGTTTTACCGGCACATCGATGAATTCACCTAATTCCGCGAACTCGATGATCTGAGATTCGCGTTTCATTACATCGCGCTTGGACAGTCCGAGAAGGAGTCCATTCAAGAGGATATTTTCCCGACCCGTCAGCTCGTGATGAAAGCCTGCACCTAATTCAATCAGTGGCGCGATGCTGCCGTTGACCGCCACTTCACCGCTGGTGGGAATGTACACCCCCGCAATGATTTTTAAGATGGTGCTCTTACCTGAACCATTTCGACCGATGATGCCGACCATCTCTCCTTCCGCGACTTGGAAGGAGACATGTTTCAGTGCCTCGAAATCATGGTAGCTGGTTCGGCGCCGAAACTTGGCGAAGGCTTCGCGTAGCGTATCGGGCCTCTCCTGAATGATTCGAAACCGTTGAACAACGTTATCAAAGGTAACTCTGACGGCAGCCTCCCTCATTCGACGTACTTAGATGTAATAAATGAAACGATTCTGGTAGTGCCGGAAAATTGAGAACCCAATCATCAACGCGGCGATTCCGCAACCCAGGGACAGCGCGGCTGAATACAAAGACGGCAATTGCCCATAATAAATACTGAGCCGAAAACCATTCAAGACGTACAGCATCGGATTCAGGCGAAAAAGCCAGCGATACTTCTCGGGTATGAAATCAAGCGAATAGATAATCGGGGAAAAATAAAACCAGGCGGAGAGCAAAATCTGAACGATATGACTGACATCCCTGTAGAACACGTTGGCGGTCGCAAAGAAAAACGCGGCTCCTTGCGTAAACAGGAAGAGTCCGAGCATTGGGACCGGGAGGTAGACCCATGTCCAGTGTAGCGGGAAACGTAATAGTACGATCAAAAGCGCCAAGGGAATCAGCGAGAGCAGGAAGTTCACCACATTCGAAACAATCGCAGCCACCGGAAAAACCAGCTTCGCTACATAAATCTTTTTTAACAGTGGGCCGTTACCGACGACAGAATCCACTGAATATGACATCGCTTGGGAGAAAAAAGTCCATGGCAGCAGCATGCTGAGAAGGAAAACCGCGTAATGATCTATCGAGAAACGCATGATCGTACCGAAAACCAATGTCAGCACAATCATCAGCAGCGCGGGATTGAGCAATGCCCAGAAAAAACCCAGTAACGAACGCTTGTAGCGTACACGGAGCTCCTTAAGGGCGAGGGCCCAAATAAGTTCCCGGTATCGGTACGTATCTCGTGCAAACTCGATCATGAATACTCTTTCTGCCGCAAGCAGCTGTCGCCGCGTGTACCGCTCTGGATTCTTGTAGACATTGGCCGTTAACCCGATAATGGCAGTTATTTTATCTTTAGATTGGCGTCTGGAGGGAAGCGAGACCTAAACCTGGAAGTTATAATCTCATCCCAGAATGCATGCCGGCTCCGTCATCATTGTCACATACAATTCTGAGGAGAACATCGCGAGCTGCCTGAAAGCGCTGGCTGGCGAAACAGAATGGCAGGTTATCCTGATTGACAATGCTTCCGTTGACTCCACGATCCAACGGGCCCGCGAAAGTGGAGTGGATGTACGCATTGTGTCGAACCCCGCAAATGTCGGATTTGCCGCCGCACTCAACCAAGGCGCAAAGATGGCAACCGGAAAAGTCCTGCTCGTCCTAAACCCAGACGTTATCGTCACGGCCGGATCGCTAAGTAGACTCGCGGAGACCTTGTCGCGGGATGGAGTCGGAGGCGCAACTGGAATGCTGGTCGCCGTGGATGGCTCCCCGGCCCTGGGTTTCAATGTCCGGCGATTTCCAACCCTCGGCCGCATGTTAGCGGAAGTACTTCTCCTCAACCGGCTTTGGAAGGAAAACCCACTCAATCGGCAGTACCGATGTCTGGACCTCGACCATGGCTCGCTTCAGGAAATCGAGCAGCCTGCTGGCGCTTGCCTGGCGGTGAAGCGCAACGTATGGGAAAGCTTGGGTGGTTTCGACGAAACTTTCTATCCCGTGTGGTTCGAGGACGTGGACTTCTGCCGCCGTCTGCGTCCACACGGCTGGAAAATTATTTATTGTCCAGCGGCGGTCTTTATTCACAGTGGCGGACACAGCGTCAATCAGCTTTCTTTCTACGATCGACAGGTGTTTTGGTATCGCAATATGTTGCACTACTTCGCGAAACATCACAGTCATCGCGAAACGACCATCTTGCGTTTTGGTCTAATCATCGGAATCATCCTGCGTGCCTTGATGTCGCTGGCAGGGTTTCAACCAAGCGGCGTGGGTAGGAGCGAAGCCATGCGCGCCTATACCCATGTTCTGTGGCGTTATGGTCTGCATGGCGGCAGCGGTGAGACCGAGAACAAAAGCCACAAGGTCGGATCGTTTGTCGGTTAATTTCGGAGTTGTCGAGGAGTCCCTCCGGATTTTTCGAACCGCTCTCCAGCAATGAAAATAGCAATTTTAGGCACCCGCGGTATCCCCGCCCGCTACGGCGGGTTTGAGACGCTCGCCGATCAGCTCGCCAAACGTTTGGTTCAACGCGGACATCAAGTAGCGGTGTATTGCAGGAAGCCTTTCGTAAAGCCTGACGATGACTTCGATCACCGAATCAGACGAATCATTCTTCCGACTATCTCAAATAAGCATTTCGATACCCTGTTTCATACTTTTCTTTCTGTGCTGCATGTACTGTTCAGCGATGCGGAAGCGTTATTGATTTGCAATGTTGCCAATAGTCCGGTGGCGTGGATTCCCCGTCTGGTGGGCAAACCTACCGCCCTGAATGTCGATGGATTAGACCGTCAGCGCCGTAAATGGAATTTCTTGGGACAATGGTTTTTGCATTTTTGTGAGGTGGTGGCGGCATTTACTCCCACCCGTTTAGTTACCGACGCTGGCACAATCCGTGAATACTTCCGCCAACGTTATCACAAGACATCGGAAATGATTGCTTATGGCGCCGAACCTGTCCGCACTGACAACAGTGAGTTTTCCGATTTTGGATTATCGAGCCGACGATACATCTTGTATGTTGCGAGGCTCGAACCGGAGAACAACCCCGAGCTCGTGATTCGGGCCTACTGCGACGTCGACACCGATTGGCCTCTGGTGGTCGTTGGAGGAAATCCTTATCGGCCCGCCTACATGCAGCAGCTGAAGTCCATGGCTGATAATCGGGTTATCTTTACAGGTCCGATCTACGGCGATGATTATTGGAAGTTGCAAAATAATGCCGGGCTATTTGTCTTCGCTGGGGAAATTGGCGGCGTCCATCCCGCGCTGGTGGAAGCGATGGCGGCCCCTAATGCCATTCTTTACCTCGATACGCCTACCAACCACGAAACGACCGGAGGATGCGGGATTTCGTTTGGCCCAGAGCAACGTGAGTTGACGGAGAAATTGAGTCAGTTGATCGCGTCACCTGAGCAGGTCGACGGATTAAGAGAACGAGCGCAGCGCTTTGCACGAGAGAATTACAACTGGGAGAAAATTGTCGATCAGTATGAGCAGCTTTTCGAAGGGATGTTTCGCTAGCGCCTTAGAGCTTCTAACAAAACCTCTGATTCCAGCGTTCGCAGCACGGGTCCGACGGGGAGGTTGGAAACTTCTGGACCTCCGCATCTCATACCCGGCGCGTCAATTCAACTACCGTGATTTCCGGCCTTGCGCCGAGGCGGATGGGGGGCCGGTGGTTCCGATGCCGCGGTTGACGTACAGCTGGCTGCCGGCTTTCTCGTACCATCCGCTGACGTGCGGAGTCTCTGGGCGTACGAGGGAGAGGTCCCGGTTGATGAACGAGAGCGCCAACTGGCCGCCGTGGCTGTGCCCGGCCAGCGTCAAGTCGATGCCCAACTCGGCGGCGCGATCAAAGCTGTTGGGATTGTGGCTCAGAAGGATGTTGACCATGTCCGGCATCACCAGTTTTTCGCTTCCCTCGAGATACCGGTCAACCATGATCTCTGGAAAATCGCAGTTGCTGATAGTCGACGCCGATCAGGTTCAGCACTTCGCTGTGCGATTGAATGAGTGCCCGCTCTTGACGGAGGATGCGAATCCCCACGGTGGCAAAGAGTCGTGTGATGGAATCCTCGGCTTCAGTATAGATCTCATGGTTGCCGAGGCAGCCGAAAAACGCCCTGCTCGGTCTACCGTCCAGAAAACCATCACCAGGACAAAGCCCAGCCACGATCCCACAAACCAGCACCAGAAAGGCGCTTCAAACAGAACGTGGCGCAACGTCAAATGGGTCGAATCGCCGCGTGGGATTTCCCAAGGGCTGATGTAGGGGGCGATGTTGTAAGCAAAGAAGAACAAACAGACAACACTCGCAATAGCCGTAAGCAATGCGCGGCGAGGCTTCCCGGGGCTGAATCGTTCCCCTAGGTCGACGACGCGACCAATCCAGAAAAGCTGGCCGGCAATCAGCATCACGAAGACGGCGAAGAAGATCAGGAAATAGAAGGGGCCCCGCCTCGCTCCAACTGGGGGTCAGCCAGAAGGCGCAAAAGGCAACCAGCGAGAAAGTGATCACGCGCGAGATCACGCGCCTGTGAGCTCTGAAGAAACGCATCATCGTCGTTGCCGTCTTCGTGCAGGAAACGCGATTATAGACATGGAGCCAGCTGAAACAGCCATGGATTTGCTGACGCAGTTCCCGGAATAAGAGTACGGGGCTGCTTTTTAGCCGTGGTTTTTCGTCGTAGCAGAGTTTTGTTAGAGACTCTTAGGGCTGTGTGGTCGCGCTGGACTAGGCAAAAACCAGCGTAGGAGTTGGCGGTCCGAGACCCGGCGTCGCGATTGAATCGCTTGTCGCTTCCTTTGAAGATCGTGCCGCAATTTCCAGACTGCGGTTAATGCTGACGTAAGTCGTCGATCAACTAACAAGCAATAGCCAATGACTTGCGCGTCCCGGAATGTCACAGGAAAAAACAGCCGGGCGTATAGGAGAAGTGAAATATTTTTGACGCGCATCAAAAAACGATTCTTGATGGAATGCCAATTGATGGCCAGTGGTAGCTCTTTGCGGCGTTCGGGCGTGACGCGGCGCACATGCCATGCCACCGCTCGGGGAGTGTAAAGGCATTGCCAACCCAGCAATTGAGCACGCCAGGCCAGGTCCGCGTCTTCGCGATAGGCGAAGAATTGCTCGTCGAAAAACTCTCCCTCGATAGCAATGTCTTGTAGCATTTGACTGCGATAAAGCGCTGCCGCGCCGGTGGCTCCAAAAACAAATTCCGGCATTTCAAATTGCCCCTGATCCAACTCTTCCGCACCCCGATCCAGGTGACGGAGATTGCGAAGAAAGTAGATCCCAGTCGAGTCGATGATTTTGGTGAATTCAGAGGCCGCCCCAGGATTCCAGCGCAGCAGCTTGCCGCAAACGGCGCCCACGTCGGGATGTCCCTCACCGGCGGCCACGGCTTCGGCAAGAAGGTCGGGATGAAGGACAACATCCGGATTCAGTGATAGCAGCCACTCTCCATTCGCCAGTCTTGCAGCCGCGTTTTGAGCCGCTGCGAAGCCAGTATTCACCTGGTTATAAACAATTCTGGCCTGGCCCTCGTACTTTGCGAGTATGTCTCGAGTTCCATCCGTGGAAGCGTTGTCCACAATGATCAATTCCACGGGATGATGCGTCTGTGCCCGAACCGACTCCAGACATCGCTCAAGGAATCTCGCTGAATTGTAGGTGGTGATGAGGACGGAAATCATGGCTGAAGCAGTAGGTCCATGGGCATAGGAAAGATCGTCGTTTTAATGAGCTCCTCTGCCTGAGAGTACGGTGGGAATGGTTTTAATCAGGATCTTGAGATCCAGCCAAACCGACCAATTATCGATGTAAAGCAAATCAAGCCGCGTCAGTCGCTCGAACCGAAGTTGGCTGCGTCCCTCCAAAGCCCACAAGCAAGTAAGTCCTGGGCGCATACGGAGCCGGCGACGCTGCCAGGGTTGATACTGTTCGACCTCCTGCGGCAGCGGCGGCCTTGGACCTACCAATGACATGTCCCCGCGTAAGATGTTCCAGAGCTGCGGTAATTCATCCATGCTGAACATTCGCATCCAACGGCCCAGCTTCGTACAGCGTGGATCGTTGCGCATCTTGAACAGAGGAGCTTCTGCCTCGTTCAGCGCCCTCAAATCAGCGAGTAGCTCGTCGGCGTTGACCACCATGGAACGGAACTTCAGCAGCACAAATTGTCTTCCTCCGAGACCGCAGCGGATCTGTCTAAAAAGCACAGGACCCTTCGAAGTCAGTTTTACCAGCAGGGCCAGGAAAAGAAAGAGCGGAGAGAGCACAACTAAAGACAAGATGGAGAGGATGACGTCGACGGTACGCTTAAACAAGAGGGCGAAGTCATTCTGCGGAGTACTGGCAAGAGTAAGCAGAGGAACGTGCGCCAAGTGTTCCACGAAAATGTGAGAGAAACCTTTGGGAAGAAAGTCGAGCTGAATGCGAATGCGTACTCCCTCCTGTTCACATTGCTGCATTAGGGGTTCCAGCTCAAGCAGTTCTTCTTTCTCCACCGCAAACACAACCTCATCCACTATGCGATTGTGTAACATCTTCACAAGTTGTTCTTTAGGCAGCACGGAATAGGCCCGACGTAAGCCCGCCGGCGATGTTGGCGGTTCATTTCCGATGTGTATAAAGCCCAGCAGGCTCAAGCCAAAACGTTCTCCTGCTTCCAATAATGTGGCGACTTCAGCGGCCCCGTTGCCGCTTCCGACAATGATGAAATGCCGTCTCTGCTCCGGCCTCGATCGCAGCCACGTTCCCCCAATTAACAGAAGCCAACGGCTGGTTCCGAGCAATAGGAATTGCAGAACGGCGAAAAGGAACAGAAAGCTTCGGCTGACGAAGTGACCTTGCAGAAGGAATAGTGCGGAAAATAACGTCAGCAGGCCAAGGGCCGCCATTTTGACAATGTCGGTAGCAATTTCGCGCGGCCGGCGCAGTTCAACTTGCTTATAAGCGCCCAGAATGTAGCCCAACAGTGGAAAAATCACCACCGCTGCCAGCAGGACCGGGAGATAGAGGCGAAACAAATGGATGGGACCGGCACGTTGCCAATCATCCTGCCCAGCCCACAGTCGAATCAGGAAGGCCAGCACGAAGGCCGCTGTTGTCGCAGCGACATCGTTCAGGACGCAGGTGAAAGCAATATTTCGCGAAAAACGAGAAAACATCTAGGAAGTCAATCTTCGAGCGATTTGAGAATATAGCATACGCGATACAGTGTAATATCTTGCGCCGTGCTATTTAGAATACCCTGCGTCAGTCTCTGCCGGTTTCACTCATGTTGAAGTCTGCTTCGTTGTCCGAGTCCGAATCTCCTGCTCCCGCAGTATCGTCAAAGTGGACTAACTGGATCGACGTGGCCATTTTTATCTGCCTGGCTGCGATTGCCGTATGTGCACCTCTCACCACTAAGGGAGCAACCAATGCTTTCCGTGCCGCGACCGCCATTTGGTTGGTAAAGATCTTCACCGGCAGGATCCGATTCTATCGTCAGCCGCTGGCGCTTCCACTGTTTTTGTTCTTGTCACTTTCGTTCATTTCCACCCTGTTCTCCGTCGTACCTTTTATGAGTTGGGGCCGAATGCGAACTGTGACGCTTTTATTCATCGCAGTGCTGCTGCCCCAGACTGTCAGCAGCCTGCGACGGATCAGGATTTTGACCGGATTGCTAATCGCCGGTTGCTGCCTGGCCGTGTTGTACACGGGATGGCAGTACACGGCTGGAATAGGAGTCAAACTGGAAGCGACCGGGGTCCCCGGTACAACACTTTCAAAATTTGGTTTGCAGCCTGACGACATTATTCAGCAAGTGAATGGCAAGCGCACGCTGACCGCTGGGCAACTGTTTACCAAGTTGCGTAAAGTGCCAGCGGATGCCGAGGTGCATCTTCTGGCGGCACGGTTCGCTCCGCTGGAACATTTCAAGATTTTGATTCCGCGTCGGCAAGAGCTGGAAGATTATCTATCGCAGCCCGGACTCAAACTAGTTAGAGGTCATCCGCTGCGTGCCGAAGGTTTTCTCAAGCATTACTTCCCCTATTCGGAAGTCCTGGTGCTGATTGGGCTATTGGTCTGGGGATTATGTATCGCAGGCGGCGACGTCAGCACCGGGGCGCGCGTGGCGCTATGTCTCGCATTTCTGGCAATCACCGTGGCTGTAGGTCTGACTTTGACGCGTATTTCTCTGGTAAGTCTGCTGGCCGGTGCTCTGCTGATTTCGTTGATGCGCGCTGAGCGCAAGACTATCGTCCGAATCTTGGTCGGCTTCATCATCGTCACTTTGGTTGGTGTGCACTGGATTAACCAGCGGAGAGCTCTGACAGTCTTCAATACCGCTGATCCCGGCACTCAATACCGTTTGCTGATGTGGAGAGACAGCCTCAAGCTGATTCGCGCACATCCTCTGGTGGGTGTGGGTCTCGACAGCATCAGTGGCGATTGGCATCGGTGGGATTTGGAAGCTTACCGGCGTTATCCGCTTCATACGCACTTCCATTCAACTCCAATCCAGTTCGCGGTAGAATGCGGATTGCCTACCCTCTTTGCCTGGCTGGGACTTGTCATCGCCTACCTGGTTTTTCTGGTACGGTTGGCGCGCGCAACGTGGGATAAAGGGTGGTTCGCACAAGGGTTGGCATTAGGAATTTTAGGGGGACACGTCGCCTTCCTGCTGATCTCGTTGCTGCAATACAGCTTTGGGGATGCAGAGGTGATGGTCGTTTTTTGGTTCTGTATGGGCCTGGCGCTGGCGCTTCATCGGGTTCTGCCAGAGGCTGGTACCGTTGTAGTCTAGCCCCAGAGGCTTAAAACTTATGTGTCTTGAGGCCACGGCAGATGTGCAGGAATATCAAAACCCTTTTTAATTTTGATCCGCCCGTTACTCCTGAAGAGATTCAAGCCGCTTCGCTGCAATTCGTGAGAAAGATTACCGGTTTTAACAAACCGTCAAAGACAAACGAAGCGTCGTTCCTGGCTGCAGTCGATGAAATATCCGCAATATCGACTCGCCTTCTCCGTTCGCTCGAAACCACTGCAACGCCGAAGAATCGCGAAGAAGAAGCGGCAAAAGCGAAGGCTCGCGCCGCAGAAAGATTCGGTACTTGAGAGAATCGTTGTGACTCTTTCGAGAAGGACAGTATTTGTGTATTCGGTACACTGACCATCTTGACCGTCGCATGATAAGGACTATTGGAGTCCGTTCCACACCATCCGGTGGAACAGCTCGTCCATAGCACGTGGTGATTCTTTCGCGCCGCGATCAAGCCACCATCGCAGCAGCGACAGCATGCTCCCGGCCAACGCCGAGGCGCGAGGACCCAATTCACGTTGCGGTAGGTTCGATAGACGCTTGGATTCCGTGAGGCGCCGCTCAATCCCGCGGGCAAAGTAGCCTTGCGCAAGATCGAAGAAATCGTTGAGACGGCCGGAGTCGGCCAGCGCGCGATAAAGCTTCTTCTGGCTCCCGATGTGCGCAAAGAGCTCGGCCACAGGCACAACTCGAAGCGACTCTTCCTTGCGAATGCTGAGCGCCGTGCTCATCGTTTCCAGGAACTTCTCTAACTGGCTGACCAGCAGGTCATCCTTGTCGCGGTAGTGAAGATAAAAGGTGGAACGACCCACCGAGGCGCGGTCCAGCACGTCCTGCACCGTGACGTCATCGATCCGCCTCTCCTGGATCAGCGCCACCAGAGCGCTGCCGAGCCGCTCACAGGTACGCCGGATGCGCCGATCAGGCTTACGCCGTTGCTTTTCTCTTTGTTTTCTTTGCCCGGCATGTTCCTGCAATTTGGAGCGCTCATTTTTGGACATCGACCGCCTCTTTGTTCAGCAACTGGGGCTGCTACTCGACTTGACGGCGTTTGGCCGCTACATTGCGAATCATAGGGCAAAGGAGAAAGACGATGAACCGTTTTCGTTTACTTGCAATCGGGACCACGTTGATGCTCGCGCTTACCACGGCCGCGCAACAGGCTCCTACCAGTAGCGACGCGCACGGCGGGAGTGGCGGCGGCGTGCCTACCGTCCAAGAGCAGCTGAAGGTCCTGACCGAAAAGCTTGATCTCACCGGCGATCAGCAGGCCAAAATCACACCCATCCTGCGAGAACTGAATGACGCTACGCAGAAGCTCGTGCAGGACAAAAGCCTGTCGCGCGAAGAGCGCCTGGCCAAGGTGAGGCCCCAGCGCTATAAGGCGGATAAGCAAATCCGCGAGTTCCTGAGCGACGACCAGAAGAAAAAGCTCGATCAGTACCTGCAGGAGCCGCACCCTGAGATGCATGGCAACCTGAGCGGGGTGACACCACGGTCGCAGCGGACACCATAGATTTGAAGAGATCGCCGTCTTGAAAAACGATGTGGCAAACCTCGAAGACGAGACCTTCTTCGCCACCTTCCGCCCGTTGCGGGTTATCCATGGGCAGGTGCCGCAACGGGCAAATCTGCCTCACTCCGTGCTTGCTTCGCACGAAGCAGCAGCACCGCCGTGATGCCCAGCGATGCATTCTGCGTCAGTATCTCGATCGTATGAATGAAGCGCTGGGTTGGGCCCATTAAGGGATTCGGCAACAGAAGAGGCGCGGCACCTCCTGCCACCCACATTATCAAGCCTACGGCGATGGCCGCTTGTGCCCGGCTCATCCGCAAGGTGCAGATCACCGGAAGCGCCGCCAAAGTCATCAGCACGCCGCGTCCAATTTGGATTACCCAAAACCAGATGCCTAGTTTCGCAACCAGTTGAGGCGCATCGGGGTAGTAGCCTTTCGTGAAAAACCGGTAAGTAATCCCCCCGAAGACCAGATAGTACAGGACATAGGCGATGCCGCAGACCACGACCAGCAGCGCTACTTTGTCTGCCGAGCGCAACTCCACCTTGGGACCGTCCGCACGAGGCAGTTTCAATATCACAGCCAGGATAGCCAAGACAGTCGCCACGATGAGATAAATCACCGATGCCCCCACCAAGTCTTGGACGGCATGTTGCTGGATTTCCGGCGCCTGAAGGAAGATCAGCGCTTCCGACCACAGGCACAAAACCGTGACAATCAAGAGCACGGGCGCGACAACGCAGAATTGAGAGAGGGCCCGGCGTGGTCCGAACAGAGCCACCGGTACAAACGAAGCGGACAGCGCGATTCCCGCGAGCCAGCACCAACCAAAGCCGCCGGTTCCCCGAGCGATGGTTGTTAGTGACAGGCCGCCGAGCACACAGTAGAGCACGACACGCAGTATTCTCATCACCTTTCTCCTTTGGCTTGTCCATATGTTGTCAGGGCGTCTTTTGTCCAGCGGAGCTGGGTTTCATAAGCCTGGATGCCGCTTTCGAGAGCCAGCCTGCCCGATTGGGGCATATGCTGCCGGTTCGATTTGAGGTATTTCCGAAGACTCGGAATGTATACGGCAAGCTCTTTGTGGAAGGCTCTCAGGAATTGGAGGGCGGCGCCTTTCTCGGCAAACTGATCCATGAAGGCGAACCGCAGCATGAGCGCGTCCAGGTTTCGAACCACGTCGTTCCGCATGACCGGTTGCGTTTGCCACCGCCTGAATTCCGCGCGTCCTCGGGCAGTCAATTCGAAAATCCTGCGACGCCGGAGCCCGGACCCCTGCGCCGTATGCCCGCGCACGAGCCCGCGTTGTTCGAGGCGGTGCAGAGCGGGGTAGACGGCCCCAGGGCTGTCGCTGAAGGAAATCATCGGGGTGGAGGAAAAAAATTTTCTCAGGTCGTAGCCGGAACGTGGCTCCTGCCAGATCAGCCCGAGAAGGGCAAACGCGAGCGTCGAGTCTCGATTGGGTTTAACCATACGCTGCGTACTATTATAGTACGCAACGTACTATAGCCGAAAACAAAATGTCAATCACGCGGGGGTGCAAGGAATCGC
>Ga0070698_100000639_pt1 | contig 37630 bp, 30 predicted proteins | sample KBSK1502metaG_FD_65477 | JGI IMG/M metagenome (GOLD analysis project Ga0070698, IMG submission 65477) | Corn, switchgrass and miscanthus rhizosphere microbial communities from Kellogg Biological Station, Michigan, USA - KBS K1-50-2 metaG | ecosystem: Host-associated > Plants > Roots >... | reverse complement strand
CTGGGGAAGAAGGTGATCCAAAGGGCCAAGCCCTAAGGGCGAGATCCTTCTCGACTTTTGAGTAATCAGTTTTCAGTTGTCAGTTTTCAGTTTGGATGAGGTCTCTCTAGACTGAGAACTGAAAACTGATTACTGATAACTTCGAACTCCGCTTTCACCCAAACTACGGCCCTTTCCACCCAGGTCCTCGGAGCGGAATGCCCGGAGTCTTGCCGGTCAGCTTTCCGTCGTCGACCACGAGCACGCCGTTGACGACGACGTAGCGAAACCCTTCGCTGTACTGGTTGGGCTTCTCGAAGGTGGCCCGATCGCGCACCGTTTGGGGGTCGAAGATGGCCAGATCCGCGGCAAATCCCGGCTTGACGAGGCCACGGTCCGTCAAACCCGCGGCTTGCGCCGCGAACGACGTCATCTTTCGGATCGCTTCCTCCAGCCGCAGGAGCTTTTCCTCGCGGACATAGTGACCGAGGATCCGCGCGGCCGAGCCCCAGCCGCGCGGGTGCGAGGTCTCGTAAGAGAGCGGTCCATCGGTCGCCTTGGCTGGAGAATCCGTTCCGAAGGAGGTCAGCGGATGGGCCAACGCCGTCTGGACGTCCTTCTCGTCCATGATCGACATGATGCAGCCGGCATTGGCGCGGTCCGCGAGGACGATGTCGATCACCGCATCGCGCGGGTCCTTCTTCTCCGCTGCGGCAATCTCCGAGATCGTCTTTCCCTCATACGGCTTGAGTCTTGGGTCGAGCACCTCGGCCACGAGGACGCCGTCGGGACCTCCGGCTCCCATGTACTGGTTCTCCCAGTCCGTAGTCTGTTTGGCCATGTCCTGCTTGACCCGCTCGCGGGTGGCTGGGTCGGTGAGCCGCGAGAGCAGCTTCTCGCGGCCTCCCTCGCGCACCCAGGGCGGGAGATTGGCGTCGAGACCGTTGGAGCCTCGCGTGTACGGGTACATGTTCGCGGAGACGTCGATGCCGCGGGCCCGCGCCTGTGCGATCTTTTCGAGAACCTGCGGCATCTTTCCGAACTGGGGGCGATAGGCGGTCTTCAGATGCCAGATCTGAGTCCGGATGCCCGCCTCGCTCGCAATGCGGAAGACCTCGTCCAGAGAGGCGTCGATTCGGCCTGATTCGGATCGCTGATGGGTGAAGTAGGCCCCGCCATAGCGCGCGGCGACCTTTGCCAGAGCGATCAGCTCCTCCGTGGAGGAGTAAATGTTGGGGATGTATTGGAGCGAGGAGGAGACTCCGAGCGCTCCCTCGCGCATCGCCGCGTCGACGAGCGCTTCCATCCGGGCGAGCTCCTCCGGCGTCGCCTTCCGGTTCTCGCGGCCGATCACGATCGCGCGCACTCCCCCCGAGCCGACAAAGGTCCCGAGATTGATCCCGGCGCCACGGCGGGAAAACGCCGCGAAATAACCATCGAGGGTCTTCCAATTGGGGCGGACGCCGTACTTCTTGTAGACGTCTTCCCCCTCGGCAAGGAGCTTTTCGTCCAGCGGCGCGATCGATTCCCCCTCGCCCGTGACTTCGGTCGTGATTCCCTGCGTGATCTTCGAAGCCGCGCGCGGATCGACCAGGACGTTGTATTCCGATTGTCCCAAGAGATCGATGAAACCGGGCGCGATGACGAGGCCCGTCGCGTCGATCGCGCGTTTCGCTCGCGTCCCCGCCAGCCGGCCCACGGCGGTAATGCGCCCGCCGGCAACCGCGACGTCGGCGTAGAAATAGGGGGCGCCTGTTCCATCCACGACGCGCCCGCCCGTCAAGAGCAGGTCCGGCATCGGGGCTTGCGGCGAGGAGGAAGGAAAAGCGCCGACGCCCCCCAAGAGCAGAGCAAGGCCGGCGAAGGAGAGGCCGATTTTTTTCATCGCGCCAGTCTATGATCTTTTCGTGGTTTCCTCCGATGCCGGTGCGCACGCGGTTGATCTGTTGCACGAGCTCGTGGCGATCCCCTCGGTGACCGGAGCGGAGGCCGGAATGGTCGACTTCTTCGAGGAGCGTTTCCGGCGGCGGGGTTGGACGGTCGAGTCGATCGACGTGTCGCCCGGCCGGCGCAATCTCTTCATCCGCCGTGGCCGGCCGCGCGTCGTGCTGACGACGCATGTCGATACCGTCCCCCCTTATTTCGAACCGCGCCGCGAGGGCGGCACTCTCTTCGCGCGCGGCGCCTGCGATGCAAAGGGATGCGCTGCCGCGATGGCAATCGCTCTGGAGGAGCCTCTTTCCGACACGGAGGAAGCCTCTTTGCTGCTGCTCGTCGGCGAAGAGAGGGGATCCGACGGAGCCCTCGCCGCCAACCGGCACGTCCCCGAGGGCGTCGAATACCTGGTGGGAGGAGAGCCGACGGGAAACCGGTTCGTGGCGGGCTCGAAAGGCTGCCTCCGGATCTCTGTGGAAGCGCGGGGAAAAGCGGGACACTCCTCGACTATGAAAGCGGAAACCGGCTCGGCGGTGCCTCCGCTCTTGGACTTTCTGAATGCTCTGCGAACCCTCGATTTTCCCGAGGATCCGACATTTGGAGCGACCACGATGAACATTGGGGTGCTCGAGGCCGGAACCGCGCCCAACGTGATCGCCGAGCGCGCCCGCGCCGAGGTGCTTTTTCGCACCGGTGTCGCCGTCGAACAATTGCTGTCCCGCATCCAGCCTCTCGTGAAACCGCCGCTCACGCTCCAGGTTCCCTATCGATCGGACCCGATCCGATTTCGAGTCCCGAAGGGATGGCAGGGCGAGATCGTCTCTTTCGCCTGCGACCTGCCGCTCTTGCCGAGGTGGGGGGAGCCGATTCTGGTCGGACCCGGCTCGATTCTCGATGCGCACACGGCGGAGGAACGAGTCGAGCTTTCACAAATCGAGGAGGCCGTGGGCCTCTACCAGAGCCTCGTCCGCTCTCTCCTTTCCGAGGGGGAGAAACATCTGGAGATGCCGCCCGCCGACTCTTCGGCCGCGCGACCATCGGACCTCTCTCCGTTCACCTCGCGTTCACATCCGCGCGCCTAGGCTGCGAAGGTCATGAGGAGTCTCGTCGCCCTCTCCGTGCTTCCCCTCCTTCTCCTCACGCAGGCCATCGCTCCGAGCAAGGCCAAGGTGCATGGATTCTCGCTCTCGGGAACGGTGGACCGCCTCGACGAGGCGAAGAAAACGCTTGTCGTTCGCAATGCGAGCGGCAAAGAAACGACGCTCGTCTGGACGAACGCCACCAATGTCATCGGCGGAAAGCTCGCGGTCGGGCAGGCCGTGACTCTCAAGTACCTCGATCGCGACGGCAAGCACATCGCGACTTCGATCCGCATTGGCCCGCCGCCGGCGCCGACTGCCGTTTCGCGTTAGCTCTGAGGCGGCCCGCCCTCGGGCGTTTCGACGGCGGCGGGCAGCCAGAGTCGGAAGATCGCGCCGTGGCCTTCCCGCTCTCCGACTTCAATGCGCCCGGCGTGAGCTCGCACGACCTGCTCGACGATTGCCAGACCCAGCCCGGAGCCTTCGGGATTGAGCCCTCGTCCCTGCTCCAGTCGCACGAACCTCTCGAAAATGCGCGACCGCTGCTCGGGAGGCACTCCGGGCCCGTGGTCGCGGACCTCGAAGAACACCTCGGAGGCCGAGCGCCCCACCTCGATCTCGACGCTGGTTTGCCGGTCGGTGTAAGCAATCGCGTTGGAGAGAAGGTTGGAAGTCGCTCGCCCGACCGCGTTGCGGTCCCCGCGAAACGGGGCGGGACCGTCGCGCACCAGCTGGCAGTGGACCGAGCGCGCAGCGGCAAACGGCTTCTGCGCGGCAACGGTCTCTTCCGCGATCGCCGAGAGATCGCACAGGGTCGGCCGCGGGGCAGGAGCCGCGTCCCCCTTGGCCAGCAGAAGGAGGCTGTCGACCTCCCGGGCGAGGCCGCGAGCCACTCGCTCGAGAACCTCGAGGGACTGCCTTCTTTCCTCAGCAGTCGCATCCGGGCGCAGCGCCTCCTGGGCTTCGCCGACGAGCACCGCCGTCGGGGTCTTCAGCTCGTGCGCCGCGTCGGCGACTAACCGGCGCTGGGCCCGCAAGGCCGCTTCGATGCGGTCGAGCAGCGAGTTGATGACCGCCGCGAGCCGTTGGAACTCCTCCCCGCCCGTGACGGGGACTCTCTGCGAGAGGTCCGCCGCTTCCATTCGGGAGGCCTGGAGCGTGATCTGCTCGACCGGCCGGATCGCCCGGCCGACAGCGAAGGCCAGAATCGCGACGGTGCCGAGAAAGCCCGTCAGGACGAACCCGACGAGGGCCCGGTCGAGCCGCGCGAGATTGCGCAAAGAGGGACCGACCCACCGGAAAAGAACGAGGGTCGCTCCGCGGGCCTTGCCTTGCAGGTGGGTGACGAGAAACCGGCACCAGCGTCTCTGTCCGCTGTAAGGCTCGATGGCCGTGTACGGCACCTCGGGCCGGTTCTTGTATTGCGTGATTCCTCCCGGAAGAGTTCCGCTTTTCAGCAGGTTGCCCGATGCCGCAATCGGCCTGTCGTCCTTGAACAGGATCGCGGTGTGGTTGGCCAGCCGGAATTCAAATGCGTTGGCTTCGAGTCCCGCCTTCAGCGTGTCCCGCTTGGACTCCTCCAGCCCCTCGAGCTCGAAGCTCGAGCCGAGCGCGACGGACAGCGTGTACAACTCCTCATCGATGTCGGAGAAGGTCATGCTGCGCACGATCGTGCGGGTGCCCAGCGCGATGACCGTCAGGAAAAGGGCCGACAGCAGAGCTCCCCAAAGCGCCAGCCGCGTGCGCGCTTTGCGCAGACGAGGGAGCTTCATGCAAGTCTGTATCCCATCCCGCGGACCGTTTCGATTCGGGAAGGGGAACGCGGCGTGTCGATTTTGCGCCGCAGGCGAGCCACGAGCACGTCGATGGTATTCGACATCGGCTCCTCGCGCTCTCCCCAGGCCTGCTCGAGAATCTCCTCGCGCGAGATGACGGCACCCGGCTGGCGCAGGAGAGCCTCGAGAATCGAGAACTCTCGGGCGGTCAAGACCAGCGGCTCTTTTCCTTTCCAGGCGCTTCGCCGGGACGGATCGAGTCGCAGGTCTCCAGCCGACAGCTCCTCCGCCGGCCGGCGTTCGTTGCGCCGCAGGAGGGCGCGTGCCCGTGCCGCGAGGACTTCCAGGTCGAAGGGCTTTCCGAGGTAGTCATCGGCTCCCTCGCTCAATCCCTCGACCGTCGAGTCCGGGTCGTCGCGCGCCGTGAGCATCAAAATCGAGTTGGCGAAGCCCTTGCCGCGGGCGTGCCGGCAGATGTCCAGCCCGTCGCCGTCGGGCAGGCGCCGGTCGAGCACCAGAAGGTCATAACCATGAAGCTCCATCAACTCTTCCGCCTCCGATATCCGCGCCGCTTCGTCGCAGGCCAGTCCCGCGCGCGTCAGCGTTCGGAGCACCAGGGAGCGCAGCCGCTCGTCATCTTCGACAATCAGGGCCCTCATGGGTCTTGTGCCTTCACCGGGGAAATTGTAACGACTTGTCCGTTCACAGTTTTCAGTTATTAGTTTCCATCCTCTTCTGCCTGAACTGAGAACTGAGAACTGAAAACTGAGAACTCAATTACAGAAGGAACATAGCAGCCGCGGCCACAAACATCAGAAGGGTGGCGACGGTGACGGTTGTCCGGCACAGGGTCCCGCTCGGCTGCCCCTTCATGATCGTTTTGCTCGAAGCGACCAGGAGAATCCCGACGAGCAGAAAGGGGGCGAGCACTCCGTTGATCACCGCGGTCCAGAAGAGCGCCTGAACCGGATTGATCTGGAGAAAGTCGAGCAAGATCCCCCCGGCCGTCGAGAGAACGACGACGCCGTAGAAATACCGCGCTCGCCCGAGCTTCCGGTCCAGGCCCTCTCGCCAGCCGAAGGTCTCGGCGAAGGCGTAGGCGGCCGAGCCCGAGAGCGTGGGGATGGCGAGTAACCCGACGCCGATCAAGCCGACCGTGTAGAGAAGCTCGGCGAAACGGCCCGCCAGGGGGCGCAGCGCCTCGGCCACCTGTCGGGAAGTCTCGAGGCGGGTCATGCCGTGCCGGTGAAGGGTCAAGGCGGTCGTCAAGATGATGAAGAACATGACGATGTTCGAAAAGAACGTCCCGGTCCCGACATCGAGCTTCCGATCGGCGATCTCACGGGACGTAGCGCCGACGCGTTGCACGAGCATTCGACGGCCCATAGCTTTCTCCTCCTCGACTTCCTGGGAGGCCTGCCAGAAGAAAAGATAAGGGGAGATCGTCGTTCCGAGGATCGCCACGAGCGTCGACCATCCCTCCTTGCCCTGCGGAATCGAGGGAACAAATGCGTCGCGCAAAATCGTGCTCCAGTCTGGGCCGACATAGAAAGCGGTGATGACGTACGCAAAAAGAAAGAGGGCCAGCCACTTCAGGATGGCCGCGATCTGGTAGTAGCGGAACCGGATGATCGCAACAGCGATTCCGACGCCAAAGAGCACGACGAAGAGATGCGAATTCCAGCCCGTCAGCATCTCTGCGGCGTCCGCCATGCCCGCCAGATCCGCGGCGATGTTGATCGTGTTGGCCCCGAGCAGGAGAAGCGCCGCGATCACCAGGACCCATCGCGGGAATCTCTTTCGCAACGCGCCGGCGAGTCCCTGTCCGGTGACCATCCCGATTCGCGCGCACATCATCTGAACCGCGGCCATCAGCGGCCAGGTCAGAAATGCCGTCCACAGAAGCGAAGTGCCAAGCTGTGCTCCGGCGATCGAATACGTCGCGACGCCGGAGGGGTCGTCGTCGGCTGCTCCGGTGACCAGTCCCGGTCCGAGCGCAGAAAAGAATCGCCGGATCGGCCCGAGGCGCTTTTCTGATTTCGTCGTGCTCAACTGGTCCGCCCTCTCCTGTCAAGAAGCTTCCCGTTCCCGGTCGTCGGCTTTCACGCGAGGCCGGATTGCAAGAAGCGAACCCGAGCATTGAGCGGAGAGATCGGGACATCAAGCGCGCCCGCTTTCGGGCCGCCCCGAAAGGCGATCAGAGCTCGACGTGGAGCCGCAAGCCGAAAACGTGAACGGGCCCGCGATCTCGGTTATAGGCCGGATTCTGGATGAACTGATAGTCGGCGGTCAGCCAGAGCTCCTTTCGCAGAAGCGCCTTGTAATAGAGCTCGGCGATCTTCTCCAGGCCGTAATTGAGCCTCCCGTCGCCGATCATGAAACCCAGGCCGCCCAAGGCCAGGTAGTCCCGGTGATCGGGGGAGAGAGCATTGACGATGAAGGCCAGGCCGACTTCGTCTTTGGGCCGGCCCTTCAGAGGCTCTCTGCGGACCCCGCCGGCTGTCACGGAGCGCTCGATCTCCGCGTAGGCCCAGGCCTCGTTGCGGCCGTCGTTCCAGCTTCCGCGGAAAAAGAGGCCGGCGGTCTCGCCGAGCGCTTGCTCGAGGTTCACGACGAACCCCCACTTGCTGCGCCCCGCGCGGCGAGTCGCGACGATGTCGGGCGTGCCCCCGTCGGCCTGCTGGATCGCCCGACGGTAGTTTCCCATCCGGGCTCGGTTGTCAAAGACGATCAGCCGGGCGGCCCCTTTCTGGCCGCCGACTTCGTACCTGCGTTCCAACTCGGAGATCAGTGAGTAGGCATCGCGGACGTTCTTGTCGATCTCGAGGCCGTTGGCCTCCTTCGGCTCGGCGGCGGCGGCGAAGCGCGCGGCCCAGGCCTCGGACTCGTACTCGACCGCTACTCCCCACGTGTAGCCGCGCGTGTCGGCCGGATAGTCCCACGCGCCCGGGGTCCAATCCGCCCAGTTCAGGAATTGCGTGCGGGGCTCGTGTGAGTAAGCGTTGTCGTCGAAGACATCCGTGACGCCGAACTTCCCGGCCGTGATTGTCCAGCGGCGCACGGGCCGCCGGCCGCCGAGCTGGTTGGCTTCGTCCTCGACCGGCTCCGTTTCCGAGCCTGCGGCGAACGTCTGCCGGAGCATCGCGCGGGCGAGATAGATGTGCGGCTCGGGACTTCCCACGCGGAAAGACTCTCCGTTGGGAAACCCGGCGATGCCAAACGCCTTGGAAAGGCCGCTCCCTCCCGACAATTCCGGATTGACGTAGAGCTCCGCCTCTTTCCAGAGACGCGCGCCCAGGTAGAGCGTCGAGGTCACCGTCGTCTCGTGCTCCGCGTCCGGGTTGAGACTGTTTGGACCCGAGTACGGCGCGTCGAATCTCGGATGGGCCTGCGTCACTGTTGTCAACTGAAAGTGAACGTTGGCGCGGGATTCCTGCGCTGGGCTCTCCGTCTCGCGAGCCTCCTGGGGCAGCGAGATGCCCGCTCCGCAGAGCGACAGACCGAGGGCAGCCAGCGCCTTCGCCGCAACGCGCCGCACGCTCATGACGTGGGCTTTGATGCCCCGGCGGTCTCCCGGCCAGCGTAGAGGCCGAGCTCATCGGAAGCCTGGTCGTACTCGAAGAGCTGGCCATAGCGGCCCCAATAGATGATCGTCTGAAAAAGATCGGGGATGTCCTGTCCCGGAAGGCGCTCGGCCAGAAAGTGCCGCACTTCTTCGCCCGAGCGCGGCTTGTCCGGCTCCTGCGCCAGAAACTTCACCAGCTCTCCGAACACGCCCAGAGTCAGCAGCCGCCGCCGGAAGAGCGTTCGTTTGTCTTTCGGCGGCGCGTTGACGATCTCGCGCCCCGGGTCGGTCAAGCGGACCAGATCGCCCGGCGTGTCCACCAGGCCGAGCATCTCGGCGGCCTTGACCACCGCGATCGTGCGGCCGAACTCATAGTCCGTCAGCGCGTCGATCGTGAAGAGATCCTCCTCGCCGCCGCGGTCGGCCAGGATCTCGATCAAGCCCAGGACCTGCCCGACCTGGACGTTGGGCACGGGCCGCACGGGGCCGCAGGCAACCCGTCCTGCCGCGGGCGGAGCTTCCTCCGGCAGGTGCACGCCGGTCACGATGTCGTGGATCTGCTCGACCATGCGCAGAAACTCGGGATGGCGGTACTCACGCGGGTGCGGCAGTGTGTTGAGGACCTCCTTGCGGATGCCTCCCGGATTGGCTCCCATGATCACGATTCGATCTCCCAGATACACCGATTCCTCGATCAAGTGCGTGATGAGCAGAATCGAGGCGAGCCCGGTCGCGCCGTCGGACCACAAGCGGTAGACCTCCGCGCGCAGCGACTCGGCGGTCAAAACGTCGAGCGCCGAGAAGGGCTCGTCCATGCAGAGGAGCTCCGGCCCGCCCACCAGAGCCCGCGCGATTCCGACGCGTTGCTTCATTCCTCCGGAGAGCTCTTTGGGAAATGCCCGCTCCACCCCGGTCAGCCCCACGCGATCGATCGCGCCGGCCACCCGCTCTTCCGCGTCCGCCGCGGGAAGCGGCCGGCCGTTCAAGCCCACCCGAACGTTCTCTTCCACTGTCAACCAGGGGAAGAGGGCGAAGTTCTGGAAGACGACGGCGGCTCCGGGATGGATTCCCGAAAGGGGATGGCCGTGCTGCCGGATGGTTCCCGAGGTCGGCGGGACGAGCCCGATCAGGATCCGCAGCAGAGTCGACTTGCCGCAGCCGGAAGGTCCGAGGATGGCGACGGTTTCTCCCCGGCGCACCGAGAAATCGACATCCTTCAAGACCACGCGCTCGCGTCCCTCCTCGTCGCGATAGACCTTGGTCACGCCGGACGCGGAGGCGATCGGAGCCTCCACCTTGGTGTCAGTCGCCGCGGCCGTGCTCATCGGTTCAGAGCGTACCGCGACTCGGCGAGCCGGAAGAGCGGGCGCCAGACGGTGCGATTGATGAGAACGAGCGCCGCTGACATGATCAAGACACCGGCCGCGAGCAGCGGAAAATTGGCGTGCTGCGTCGAGCGCGTGATCAAGGAGCCCAGGCCAAACGTTTCGAGCCTCCGGCCGCGATAGGTCAACGTCTCGGCGACGATAGAAGCGTTCCAAGCGCCGCCGGCCGCCGTGATGAGACCGGTCACCAGGTACGGAAACACCGACGGGAGGAAGAGCTTGCGCCAGCGCTCGCGGCCGCGGATCGAATAGGTGTCGGAGGCCTCTTCCAGGTCGTGGGGAATCGCCGACGAGCCGGCGAGCACGTTGAACAGGATGTACCACTGGGCGCCGAGCAGCATCAGGACAGCGGCGATCACGGAAAAGGGCACCTTCAGGGCGAGCAAGGCCGCCGTAACCAACGGAAAGACCATCGGCGCCGGGAAGGATGCGACGAGCTGCACGACCGGCTGCAGGCGGCGCGACCAGACCGCGGACCGGCCAATCAGGATCCCCGCCGGCACGCACCAGAGAGCGCCGAGCGCCAGGGCGCCGGCCGTTCGGAGAAAGGTCGCCCCGAGAGCCGCCCCCAGGAGCCCCCACTCCCTGGCCGAGACGCGCAGCAGGAGAGCGACGAGCCGCCAGGCGCCGACCAATGCGGCGGCTCCCGCAGCGAGCGCAACGATCGAAAGCAGCACGGCGCGAAGCCAGGCTCCGTCCGACCGCGCCGTCGACGCCGAAGGTTGCGCGGGACCCTGGCCGACAGGGGAGGGCGGCGCCTCTCTCTTTATCTGTCGCAGTCGCCTCGCGATCCAGGAGCGCCGGAGCAGATCCAGCACCCAGGAGCGGGGCGGCTCGCCCGTTCCGATCTCTTCCAGCCGGAAGCGCTGCGACCAGGCGACGAGCGGCTTCCAGAGCAGCTGGTCGACGGCGAGAATCATCAGAGCCATCGCCACGATCGCCCAGCCCATCGCGCGGCGATCCCCCTTCTCGATCGCGACGGCCATGTAGGAGCCCACGCCCGGCAGCCGAAAGTCGCGATCTCCGAGGGTGAAGGCCTCGTTGACGGTCAGGAAAAACCAGCCGCCCGCCATGGACATCATCGAGTTCCAGACCAGTCCGATCACCGAAGCGGAGACCTCGACCGTCTTGAAGGTCTTCCACCAACCAAAGCGGTGAATCCGGGAGACCTCCTTCAGTTCCTCGGGCACCGACCGGAGCGACCCGTAGAAAGAGAAGACCATATTCCAGACCTGACCCGTGAAGATCATGAGAATGCAGGCCAGCTCCAGACCGATGTTGGATCTCGGAAAGAGCGCCACCATGCCGAGGACGAGTCCCGGCAGGAACCCCAGGACCGGGATGCCCTGCCCGATGTCGAGCAACGGGATCATGACCTTCTCGGCCCGCCGCGAGTGAGCGGCGATCGTTCCGTAGATCAGCGTGAAGAGAAGAGAGAGCAGGTAGGCGGCGAACCCCCGCGAGAGGGAGAGCAGCGTATAACCGGGCAGCGCGCGCGGAGAAAGGTTGATCACGACCGCTTCCCGAATCGGAGCCTTCCAGCGCTGCGCCAGCGTGACGACTCCGGCGATCAAAGCGAAGAGAACGCACGCGAGAACGAAGTCGATGGCGAGCCCGGCGGCCGGACGGCGGACAGACTCGCCTCCCCGCTGAGCGAGACCCATTCGGGGGAAGAATGTCGGTGTGCGCACCGGCGGATTATCGGGCAAGGCGCGATCTCGTCACTCGAAGATGGTTGTGAAAAACTGTTGAAGTCCGAAGCGAGAACGCCAACACTTCTTCAGATGGCGACCGAGATTGCGGGATCCTCCGCGCGCGCGACTCGGGGAGGCACCTTCCTTTACCTCTCCGAGCTCCTCGAGCGCCCGGTCGTCGACTGCGATGGCCGCCCGATCGGCCGTCTCTGGGACCTTTCGATCCGCCTGGGCGAGCCCTACCCTTTGATCCAGCAGCTCTTTATCCGGCCGCCCGGCCGGTCGGAGATTCTGCTGATCGCGGCAGGCGGTCAGGTCCGGTCCTGGACCGCGATTCCGATCGCCCTTTCGGCACGGCTGTCCGAGCTTCGTCCGGGCCGCCGCGAGGATGAGACGCAGATCCTCTTGCGCGAGGAGCTCCTGGACAAGCAGGTCGTCGACGTCTCGGGGGCCAAGCTCGAACGTGTCAACGACCTCTCGCTCCTGGTCGTGCGCGAGGGGGAGATGATCCTGGCGCACATCGACGTCGGCCTGCGCGGTCTGGTGCGCCGGCTCGGGTGGGAAAAAGGGCTGGATGCGACCGTTCGCGCGGTCAACGGGAAGGCGCGGTATCTCTCCGCCGAGCAACTGATCGGCTGGAAATACGTCGCGCCGACACTGGCCGATCCCGCCGGCCTGCGTCTGGCGTTCTCGCAGAAGAGCGTTGGGCGAATCCACCCGGCCGATCTCGCCGAGATCCTCGAAGACCTGCCGGCGGCCTCGCGCAGCTCGATTTTCGACGCGCTCGAGGTCGGCACGGCCGCTCGCGTCCTCTCGGAGGTCGACGACCCGAAAATCCAGCAAGATCTCCTGACCGAAAAGAGGGATCCGGAAAAAGCGGCGGATCTGCTCGAGACGATGCCTCCCGATGAGGCCGCCGACGTCCTGTCGGAGTTGCCGGAAGAGAAGGCCGAAGACCTGCTTTCGCGAATGCAGCCGAGCGACAGACAGACGGTTTCCACCCTGATGCGCCATGAGGAGGACACGGCGGGCGGCCTGATGACGACCGAGATGATCAGTTTTCCCAAGACGATCACCGTCGGAGAGGCCTTCGGAAGGTTGCGCGAGGCGGCGCGCGATGTCGAGTTCCTGTATCAGTTCTACGTCGTCGACGAGGACAAGCGTCTCTTGGGCCTGGTCAACATGCGGCGTCTCTTCTCGGCGCGCGACTCGGACCGATTGGAAGACGTCATGGCTCCCTGGACGATCGCCGTGCATCCCGAGGACTCCGCCTCGACGGTCGCTGAGACGATCGAGAAGTACAACCTGCCCGCCGTCCCGGTCACGGACCCGGGCGGCGTGCTGCTCGGCATGATCACCGTCGACGATGTCTTGACCGAAGTCCTCCCGCTCGCATGGCAAAAGAAGCTGCGGCTCTGACGGGTTCGCTGCGCAGCCCCCGGTCCCTGCGCTGGCGGCACCTGCTCTTGATCCTCGCCGTCATCGGCCCAGGAATCATCACCGCCAACGTGGACAACGACGCTGGCGGGATCACGACCTATTCCCTGGCGGGCGCGCGCTACGGGACCGGGCTGCTCTGGACTCTGATTCCGATCACGCTCGCCCTGATCGTCGTGCAGGAGATGTCCGCCCGCATGGGGGCGGTGACCGGCAAGGGGCTGGCCGACCTGATTCGCGAGAACTATGGGGTCAAGCTGACGTTCTACCTGATGCTCACGCTCCTACTGGCCAACTACGGCAACACGGTCTCGGAGTTCGCCGGAATCGCCGCGAGCCTGGAGCTCTTCGGCGTGTCCAAGTTCGTCTCGGTGCCGATCGCCGCCGTCGCGATCTGGGTATTGATCGTGCGCGGCACCTACCGGATCGTGGAACGCATTTTCCTCGTGGCGTGCGTCCTCTACTTCGTCTATCCGATCTCCGCGTTCCTGACACATCCGCCGTGGGGCCATGTCCTCAAGGCCACCATCGTTCCCGAGACGGTCCAATTCAATGCCGGGTACGTCGGGATGCTCATCGGTCTGGTCGGCACGACGATCGCCCCCTGGATGCAGTTCTACCTGCAGTCCTCCGTGGTCGAGAAGGGAATTCGCAAGGATCGCTACTGGATCTCGCGCTGGGACGTCGTCGTAGGCTGCATCGTGACCGACGTCATTGCGTTCTTCATCATCGTGGCCTGCGCCTACACGCTCCACTCCCGAGGGATCGCGATCAACGACGCGGCCGACGCCGCGCGATCGCTCGAGCCGCTCGCGGGCCGGTACGCTTCGGCGCTCTTCGCCGTAGGACTGCTCAATGCGTCCCTCTTTTCGGCGGCCATCCTGCCGCTGGCGACGGTCTACTACGTTTGCGAGGCGTTCGGCTGGGAGGCCGGGGTCGACAAAAAGTACGGAGAAGCGAAGGCCTTCTACGGCATCTATACCGCGATGATCGCGCTCGGCGCGGCGGTCGTTCTCCTGCCGGGATTTCCGCTGATCCAGACGATGTTCATCTCCCAGGTCGCCAACGGCGTTGCGCTCCCGTTCGTCCTCGTGTTCATGCTGCTTCTGGTGAATCGGCGCAAGCTCATGGGGGAGTCGGTCAATGGTCCGTTCTTCAACGCCGTCGCCTGGACGACGACGGTCGTCATGATCGGCCTGACTCTGTTGCTTCTCGCGACGAGCTTCGGTCTAAAGATCGGGAGGAGCTAGATGATCAAGAAACTCGTGATGGGCGTCCTGGCGATTCTTGCGGTCCCCGTGGCCGTCGTCGTCTTCCGCATCGGGCCTCGCAACATCCTGGGGATGATCCGGTACGACCAGAGAAAGGAAGGAAGCCTTCGAGTGGGCGACGCGGCCCCGGACGTCGAGCTCGTGGCGCTCGACGGGGCGCGGCGCCTGCGTCTGAAGGATTCCGTCGGCGGAAAGCCCCTCGTCCTCGTCTTCGGCAGCTACACCTGACCGCCGTTCCGGCGCGCGGTCGCGCGCGTGGAGAAGATGGCACAACGTTACGCCGGCCGGGCGCGCTTTCTGACGATCTACATCAAGGAGGCGCATCCGGAGGACGAATGGCAGATGGACTCCAACGAGATGGAGAGCGTCTGCTATCCGCAGCCGAGGACGCTCGCCCAACGGGTCGCGATCGCCAACGACTTCGCGCGGCGTTTCCACTACGACGTGCCGCTCGCGGTCGATCCGATGGACAACCGCGCCAACGCTATCTATGCCGGCTGGCCCGAGCGCTTCTACATCGTCGACGAGGGCGGCGTGATCGTCTACAAGGGAAAGCCCGGCCCCTTCGGCTACCACCCCGAGGAGGTCGAGGCCTGGCTCCAGGCGCACCCGCCACCCGGCCCGCCAGGCTGATCGGGGGCTGGCCTTCGTTTTGCTCCGCGTCTGACGGGTCGATGAAAACCATCTTGCTCGTCGAGGACGATGCGACGTTGCGCGAAGCGCTCCAGGGAGCCCTCCAGGAGCGCGGCTACAGGGCCGCGGTTGCCGAGGAAGGGGAGGCCGCTCTCGCGTGGCTCCAGAGGGAACCCCGCCCCTCTCTGATCCTGCTCGACCTGATGATGCCCGGTCTCGACGGCTGGGATTTCCTGTCGCGGCGTCGGATCGATCCTTCTCTTCCGGCGATTCCCGTCGTCGTCATCTCCGGCCAGCTGCTCGGACCCGAGCGCGACAGCGTGCTTCCCGCCGACGGTTTCGTCAGGAAGCCGATCGACATGAAGCAGCTGCTCGCCGAGGTCCAACGCCATCTCTGAGGGACAAGCCGAACCCCCTCAGATCCTTCCCTTGAACTCGTTTCGCCGACGCCACAAGAAGATGAGGATCGCCGCGTTGATCGCCATGATCACGTAAGTCCTGAGTCTGGCCGGGTGGCGGAAGATCTCGTAGACCTCGAGCGGAAGACCCAGCGCCGTCAGAACAATCGTGAAGTAGGTCGACCACCAGATCCGGCAGGCGAGAAATGTGGCCTCCGCGAGGAAGACGGCCGCAACGAAAAGAGAGAGGACGCCGAACCCGATCGCCTGGCCCGGTGTGATCTCGTGGATCAGCCGCGCCAGATACTTGACGATCTGGTTCTCCGAGGTCACTCGAAGAAATCGCCCGATCTCCTCCACCGAGGGAGGTGCCTTGAGCCTGGCAACGTGAAGCGCGGCGATCCCCACGACGGCGAAGATCACCCCCTTGAAGTACTTGAAGAGAATGATCGCCACGAAGCCGGCAGACATGTGCCGGCCCTTGCGGGCAGCCGCCATGCGTCGTTTGTCCCCCTCCGGGCCCGGGATGGTATCTGGTTTTGGGGACCGATGCGGAGGGCCCGCGGTCGCGCAAGGCCGGATCGACTTCGGAGACTGAAACGGAAACCGCTACGGCGAAGCTCCGAGGAGCGGTTCGCCGGGATATATCAGATCTGATATACGCCGGTGTTCGACGCGAGGGCGACCTAGAGAAGGACGTTCACGAGCGCGAGCAGCAACAGAGCCCAACGTTGCCTCCGTCGGCGCCTGCGGGCGATCTCCCCTTCGTGGTTCGACATCGTCGTTCTCTCTGGATTGGACGGCCCCACGGGGTCGGAAGATTACAGGCGGACGACGAGGCCGCCGAGCAATGGCAAGGAGAGACGCTCAAGGGCGACATGTGGGAATGCCGGGCGCGCGGCCTGGTTGTAATATCTCCAGGCTTTTACGAACCCGGATCGGTCCTCCAGGAGCCGCTGATGAAACCCCGTACGAGCATTCTTGCGATCGCCACGCTTGCGCTGGCGGCCGCTCTGGCCGCGGCAGAGCCGCAGCCGGCAAAGAAAACAGCCCCGGCCCAATCCCGCCCCGCGTCCACGGCACCCCGACTCCTCACCTCCGTCGAGGGGATCACCGAGTACGAGCTCTCCAACGGGTTGCACGTTTTGCTTTTTCCCGATCCGACCAAGCCGACCGCCACGGTCAACGTGACCTATCTCGTCGGCTCGCGGCACGAGAATTACGGCGAAACGGGGATGGCTCACCTTCTCGAGCACATGATGTTCAAGGGCTCGACCCGACACCGGAACATCCCGCAGGAGCTGACCGCGCACGGCGCGGATCCCAACGCCACGACCTGGCTCGACCGGACGAATTACTTCGAGACCTTTCCTGCGAACGAGGAAAGCCTGAAGTGGGCCCTGGAACTCGAAGCCGACCGGATGGTCCACTCTTTCTTCGCGAAGAAGGACCTGGACAGCGAAATGACAGTCGTGCGCAACGAGTTCGAGCTCGGCGAGAACGACCCGGCGGGGATCTTGGTCGAGCGAGCGCTGTCGACCGCGTTTCTTTGGCACAACTACGGGCACTCGACGATCGGCGACCGCGCCGACATCGAGAACGTGCCGATCGAAAGGCTGCAGGCCTTCTACCGGACCTACTATCAGCCGGACAACGCGTACCTGCTCGTCGCGGGAAGGTTCGATCCGGAGAAGACGCTGTCGTTGATCCTCCGGACCTTCGGCGCGATCCCGCGCCCCGCGCGCCGCCTCCCGAAGTTCTACACGATCGAGCCGGTTCAGGATGGAGAACGCTCGGTCACCCTTCGCCGCGTCGGGGATCTTCAGGAGATCGCGGTGATCTACCACGTGCCGGCGGGCGCGCACCCGGACTCGGCGGCGCTCGACCTGCTTCAGACGATCCTCTCCGACACCCCCTCCGGGCGTCTGCACAAGGCGCTCGTCGAGACCAAGAAGGCCTCGTCCGTCGCGGGGTTCCTCCCGTTTCTGCGCGACCCGGGATTCCTCCTCCTGCAGGCCGAGGTTCGACAGGATTCGTCCCTCGACGATACCCAGAAGACGATGCTCGAGACGGTCGACGCGATCCAGAAGAATCCGGCGACCAAGGAAGAGGTCGAGCGCGCGCGTGCCCGGCTTTTGAAAGAGATCGACCTGACGTTGAACTCCGCGGATCGGGTCGGGCTCCAGATGTCGGAGTGGATCGGAGCCGGGGACTGGCGTCTCTTCTTCCTGAACCGGGACCGGATCAAGAAGGTGACCGTCGAAGACGTGCAGCGCGTCGCGGCCGCGTACTTGAAGCCCGCCAACCGCACGGTCGGTCTCTTCCTGCCCACCGGCAAGCCCGATCGCGCCGAGATCCCGGCCGCGCCCGACACGGCCTCTCTCCTGAAAGGCTACAAGGGGGAACCTCTCGCGGCCGCGGGAGAGGCCTTCGATCCTTCTCCTTCCAACATCCAGGCGCGCACTCGGTTGAGCAGCCTTCCCGCCGGAATGAAGGTGGCTCTTCTTCCGAAGAAAACGCGCGGACAGACCGTCCACGCTTCGATCGTTCTTCACTTCGGCGACGAGAAAAGTCTCGTGGGCAAGAGCGCCGCGGCGGACCTGGCCGCCGACATGCTGATGCGCGGCACGACCCACCGGACGCGCGAACAGATCAAGGACGAGCTGGACCGGTTGAGGGCGCAAGTCGGAGTCTCCGGAAAAGCGACCCAGGCGACTGTTTCGATCGAAACCGTCCGCGAAAACCTCCCGGCGGTGTTGCGGCTGGTCGCGGAGGTGCTGCGCTCTCCCTTCTTTCCCGAGAAAGAGCTCGAGACGCTTCGCCAGGAGAACCTCGCCGCGATCGAGGAACAGAAGAGTGATCCCAACGCCCTCGGGCAGACCACTTATTCGCGGCACATGAACCCTTACCCGAAGGGGGACGTCCGCTACGTCGAGACTCCGGACGAGGCCCTGGCCGACTACAAGGCGGCAACGTCTTCGGACGTGAAGAAGTTCTATTCCGATTACTACGGCGCCTCGCGTGGAGAGATGGCGATCGTCGGTGACTTCGACGAGCCGCAAATCCTTGCGCTTCTGTCCGAGCTCTTCGGCGACTGGAAGAGCCCGCATCCGTTCGAGCGGGTGCCGCGGCCCTACCACGACGTGGCTCCGATGGATCAGTCCGTGGAGATCCCCGACAAGGCCAACGCCTTTTTCATCGCCGGCCTGAATCTGGCCGTGCGCGACGACGATGCCGACTATCCGGCCCTCGTGCTCGGAAACGAGATCCTGGGAGGAGGGTTCTTGAACTCGCGCCTGGCGACCCGCGTCCGCCAGAAGGAAGGGCTCTCTTACGGCATCGGTTCGCAGATCCAGGCCTCGCCGCTGGAAAAGTCCGGAAGCTTCGTCACGTTCGCGATCTATGCGCCCCAGAACGTGCAGAAGCTGGAGAAGGCGGTCCGCGAAGAGATCGAGCGCGCCCTGAAAGAAGGCTTTACCGCCACCGAGATCAAGGAAGCCAAGTCCGGTTACCTCCAGGCCCGACAGGTCACACGCTCCCAGGACCCGCAGCTCGCGCGAGACCTCTCGGAGGAGCTGTACCTGGACCGCACGCCCGCCTGGGAGGCGGAGCTGGAGAAGAAGATCGCGGCCCTGACGAACACGCAGATCCTCGAGGCGATGCGGCGGCACATCGATCCTGCCAAAATAACGGTCGTCAAGGCCGGGGACTTCGGAAAGCCGACCCCGCCGGCCCCATCGAAGTGAAGAATGAGGAGGACGACATGAAGCGCTCGATCGGCTGGATGACTCTGGCGGGCGGGGCTCTTCTGGCCTCCTCCTCCGTAGCGGACGACGCGGCGCCCCCGCGCCCCCCGGTTGCCAAGCGAATCGAAAAGACCGCCAGCCTGCACGGAGACAAACGCGAGGATCCCTACTTCTGGCTTCGGGAAAAGACCAATCCGGAGGTCCTCGCTTACATCCAGGCGGAGAACGCCTACACCGAATCGGTGATGAAGTCGACGGAACCATTTCAGGAGCGGCTCTACAAGGAGATGCTGGGCCGTATCCAGGAGACGGATCTGTCGGTTCCCTACCGGTTGGGCGGATACCTCTACTACTCGCGCACCGAACAGGGGAAGGCCTATCCGATCTACTGTCGGAAGAAGAGCACCGACTCGGCCGAGGATATCTTGATCGACGTCAATGAGCTCGCGCGCGGGGAGAAATTCATGTCGGTCGGCGATCGGGAAGTCTCCGACGATGGAAAGCTCTACGCCTACACGACGGACAACACGGGGTTCCGCGAGTACCGGCTCTTCGTGAAGGATCTGGCGGCCGGGCAGCTTCTGCCCGAAACAGTCGAGAAGGTCTCGTCCATGGCCTGGGCCGCGGACAACCGCACGCTCTTCTACATCGTCGACGATCACGCCAAGCGCCCTTACCGGCTCTACCGGCACCGCCTCGGCACCCCCGTCTCCTCGGATGCGCTCGTCTATGAGGAGAAGGACGAGCTTTTCCGAATCGGGATCATGCGGTCACGCAGCCGCGAGTACCTCTTTCTCGCCTCGAGCTCCCACACGGCCGATGAGTGGCGCTACCTGCCCGCGTCCGATCCTTCCGGAGACTGGAAGCTGGTGGCCTCCCGCGAGAAAGATCACGAGTATCAGATCGACCATCGGGGCGATCTCTTCTACATTCGAACCAACGGCGGCGGCTGCCGGAACTTTCGCGTCGTGACGGCGCCGGTGGCCCGACCGGCGCGCGAGAACTGGAAAGAGATCGTTCCCTGCCAGGGCGCCGTGATGGTCTCCGGCCTCGCGCTCTTTGCGGACCATATGGTGCTCTACGAGCGCGACGGGGGCCTCCCTCGTTTCCGCATCACGGAGCTTTCGGCCGGCGCCTCTCATGACGTCGCGTTTCCCGAACCGGTCTATTCCGCCTTCCCGGAAGCGAATCCGGAGTTCCAGACTCGTCTCTTCCGGTTCAACTACCAGTCGCTGACGGTGCCGGCCACGGTGTACGACTACGACGTTCGAACCCGCGAGCGAACGCTCTTGAAGCGCACACCCGTGTTGGGCGGCTACGATCCGGCCAACTACGCCTCCGAGCGCCGCTGGGCCACCGCCTCCGATGGCACGAAAGTTCCGATCTCCGTCGTTTACCGCAAGGGGCTCGAGAAGAACGGAAAGAATCCGGCGATGCTGACGGGGTATGGCTCCTACGGGGCGCCCTCCTTCCCGACCTTCAACTCCAACCGCGTGACTCTGTTGGACCGCGGCTTCGTTTACGCGATCGCCCACATCCGTGGAGGCGGTGAGATGGGCAAGACCTGGCACGACGGCGGGAAGATGATGTCCAAGAAGAACACCTTCAACGATTTCATCGCCGCGGCCGAGACGCTCGTCGCGGAGAAATACACATCGGCCGACCGGCTCGTCATCGAGGGCGGATCGGCGGGGGGACTCCTGATGGGCGCCGTCGCCAACATGCGGCCGGACCTTTTCCACGCCGTGATCCTGCGGGTTCCTTTCGTCGACGTGATCAACACGATGCTGGACGATTCGCTGCCTCTGACCGTGACCGAGTTCGAGGAATGGGGCAACCCCAAGGTTCCTTCCGAGTACGCCTACATCAGGAGCTACAGTCCGTACGACAACATCGCGGCCCGGTCGTATCCGGCCATGCTCGTGAAGACCTCGTGGAACGACAGCCAGGTCATGTACTGGGAGCCGGCCAAGTACGTCGCGAGGATGCGGGCGACGCGGACCGACCACAACCCGCTTCTCTTCAAGGTCAACCTGGCAGGCGGCCACGGAGGCTCGTCCGGGCGCTACGACCGCCTGCGCGAGACCGCGTTCGACTATGCGTTCGTGTTCAACCAGCTCGGCATCAAGAACTGATTTCTATAGCTCTCAGCTTTCAGCTCTCAGCTCTCAGCCAAGCGCCGGCTTGAGCAATGATGCGGCGCGAGTCGCTATCGCAGTTGACGGTGCGACATCGTCTCTCGCCGTAGGGTGATTGCTTTTTGATCCGGCTCCCAGCTGAAAGCTGATAGCTGTCAGCTCATCGCGTCCGCTCGTCCCGGTAGACCTTTCCGTCTTTCATGACGAACGAGATCTTCTCCAAGAGTTTGACGTCTTTCAGCGGATCTCCCGTCACCGCCACGATGTCCGCATATGCATGAGGGGCGATGACACCGAGCTCTCCGCTCATGCCGAGCATCTCGGCGGCGCGTGAGGTCGCGGCCTGAATGGCGCCCATCGGAGTGAATCCGAACTCGACCATCCTCGGGAACTCCTGCGCGATCGGCTCGGTCCAGGGAAAGCCTCCGACGTCCGTCCCGAACGCGATCTTGACCCCTGCCTTCATCGCCTTCTGAAGCGACGGTCCGTGCACGGCCACCCGCTTGCGGTCGCGCTCGCCCGAGGGCGTCCCCGCCGGCGCCCATTCCTTGTAGTAAACGCTCATCGTCGGGCAGAGCCACGTCCCTTGCCGGACCATCTGCGTGATGGCCGCGTCATCCAAGTCCAGACCGTGCTCGATCGAATCGCACCCGCCATCGAGCGCTCGGTGCAACCCGACCCCGCCGTAGGCGTGGCAGGCCACTTTCTTTCCCCAGCCGTGCGCCTCGTCGACGATCGCCTTGAGCTCCTCCACGGTGAGCGTGGGCTGCGAAAACAGGTTGCCCTGTTTGTCGAGCCACGAACGGTGGGTCATGTAGACCTTGATCCAGTCGGCGCCATGGTCCAGCTGCTCGCGGGCCGCCTTGCGCGCTTCGACTGGCCCGTCGACGAGCTGAGCTCCCTTGGGCACCACGACCTCCGGCGCATAGTCCTCGAGCGGGTAACCGCCTGTCGTCGAGATGGCGCGCGTGACGACGAACATCCTCGGCCCCGGAATGTACCCGCCCTCGATTGCCCGCCGGATGCTGACGTCGCCGTAGCCGGCCCCCTCGGTCTCGACGTCGCGTATGGTCGTGAAGCCCTGCTCGAGAGCCCGGCGCGCCGAGACCGCGGCTCGGGCCGCTCGAAACGCGAGACCGTGTTTCAAGAGCTGCGCGTCGTAACCGCCCTCGGCCGGAATCTCGCCCTGCAGAAAGATGTGGGTGTGCGCGTCGATCAACCCTGGCAGGACAGTCGCGTTGGAAAGATCGAGCACTTTCGCCTCGGCCGGGACCTTTGCGGAGGCCGCGTCGCCGACGCTCTCGATCCGGTTGCCCCGAACGACGATGACCTGATCTTTCCGCGGTGTCGCGGACGCACCGTCGATCAGAGTTCCCGCGCGAATCACGGTCATGGGAGTCTGAGCCAGGACGAGCGAGAGAGGAGCCAGGAGGCAGAAGCCAGCAAGCCAAGAGCGTTTCATCACGCGATCTCCTTTTGGTCTCCAACAAGTCGTCAGTAATCAGTTGTCAGTTTTCAGTTTTGAGCGCGTGTGAACTGAAGACTGAAAACTGAGAACTGAAAACTACGCCGGTGAGGTTCTCGCGCCACCGCTGGACTCGCGGAAGCTCCAGACCGTTCCGACCGAACGGCCATCGACCTTCTGCGGCTTCGAGGAGCGGCGCAGAGTCCTTCCGTCCTTCAGCTCCACCCCATCCAGGGAGGCGGTGTCGCGCTTCGAGTGCAGGCCCATGAGCTTCTTGGCGAAGGATCCGGGGTCTCGGACCTGGTCGAGAAGGAACGAGAGGAGCGTTTTGCCGTCTCTGTCGGCCGCGATCTCTTCCGGGACGTTCCAGAGCTCGACGAAACTCTGATTGAAGTTCAGGATCCTTCCGCTCTCGCTCACGACCAGGATCCCGTCCGCCGCCGAATCGAGCGTGGCCTGAAGCAGGGTGAGAGACTTCTTCAGCTCGCTCTCGGCGCGTTTGCGCCGGGTGATGTCGAGAGCCACGCCGATCACCCCCTTGATGCTTCGGTCGGGATTGCGCAACGGCTCGACGTAGGAGGCGAACGTGCGTCCGCTCCATTCGACCTCGAAATCGACCGACTCGCCCATCAGCGCCTTGCGGTGGGCGGCGAGCGGCAGGAACTCCGGGTCGTCCGTGTCAAAGTATTCCGACAGGGTCATCCCGACGGATTGACCGGGGCGCTGCCCCATGGCCGTCAACGCCCGACCCATGGAAGACGTCAGGCGCAGGTCCCGGTCCGTGGACCAGAGCACCGCCGGCATCTGACCCACGATCATCTCGATCGTCGTCTCCCTGTCGAGCAGCTTCTGCCCCGCCTGCTCGCGTTCCGATCTCAGTCGGCGCCGCAGCTCGAGTTGGGCCACCACCTGACGCGACAAAACTCGCAGGCCTTCGACCTGATTCGGCGCCAGCTCGCGTGGCACCTGATCCATGACGCAGAGCGTACCGAGAGCGTGCCCCTCCGAGTTGACGAGCGGCGCGCCCGCGTAGAAGCGGATTCCGGGTCCGGAAGTCACCAGAGGGTTATCGGCGAACCGCTCGTCGGCCCGAGCGTCGGGCACGATCATCACGTCGTCCTGGAGGATCGCGTGGGCGCAGAAAGCCACATCCCGCGGGGTCTCGTTCGCGGGGACGGCGACCCGCGACTTGAACCATTGACGCTCCCGGTCCACGAGCGAAATCGAGGCCTGAGGAGCTCCGCAGATGTGCGAAGCCAGCAGCGTCAGGTCGTCGAACTCCGGCTCGGGTGGCGTGTCGAGAATCTCGTAGCTAGCGAGGGCTTCGAGTCTCGCCGATTCGTTCGCAGGCAGGGGCGCCGAGCGCATCACATCCGTCCTGAGTTTCGATCAATCATATAACCCCTGCGCGCAGGTTCCGCAGCAAGCGGAAAGGACGTGCAAAGTGAAAGAGCTGGCGGGCAAGACGGTTGTCGTGACCGGGGCCTCCTCCGGAATCGGGAAGGCTGTCTGCCTCGAGCTTGCTCGCCGGGGCGCCCGGCTCGTGCTCGCCGCGCGGCGGGAGGATCGCCTTGCTGAGGTCGCCCGGGAATGCGAGGCGCTCGGAGCGGAGGCCTTGGTTGTTCCGACGGACGTCTCGTCGGAGAACGCGTGCCGGAACCTGATCGAACGGGCGGTCGAGCGGTACGGTGGGATCAACGCGCTCGTGGCCAACGCCGGCCGCACCATGTGGGCGAGGCTGGACGAGATGAGCGAGCCTTCCGCCTGCGAGGAGCTGATGCGGGTCAACTATCTGGGTTGTGTCTATCCGACTTTCTACGCCCTGCCGCACCTGAAGAAAACACGAGGCCGTATCGTGGCCGTCTCCTCACTGGCCGGATTGACCGGAGTTCCCGAGCGGACGGGATACGCGGCCACCAAGCACGCTCTTTTCGGGTTCTTCGAATCTCTCCGGATCGAGCTCGAGGGAAGCGGCGTCTCGGTCACGCTCGCCGCGCCCGACTTCGTCGTCACCGAGATTCACCGCAGCGCGATCGGGCCGGACGGCCGTGCGCTCGGCGAGAGCCCGATGCAGGAGTCGCGGATCATGACGGCGGAAACGTGCGCGCGACACATCGTGCGCGCAATGGAGAAGCGCAAGCGCCTCTGGATCGGCTCCCTGCGCGGCCGGGTCGGACGTTTCGTTCGGCTATTGGCTCCGGCGCTGACGGATCGCATCGCCCGCCGTGCGATCGCGCGCCGGTACTAAGCGAGAGCGCGAAACGGATCAGCGCCGTCGTCCGGCGGCAGAGGGTGACGGGCGATCGACCCACATCAGCGACCACTGGTGCTCCAGGAACGCCTCGACGGCCTCAACGGCGGCGGGCCGCGTTTCCGCTCGCGCCGAGAGCAGGTTTTCGGCATCGACGGTGAAGGAAAGGAACGCGATGCACATCTCATCGGTCGTGTTCTCGCCCCAGGAGACGGCCTTAGGAGGATTGTTGGGATTGCGATGGTTGGTGCTCGAGTTGTCGTAGTGGGCCTCGACGTCGAAGGCCGTGCCGACCCCGGCCGCGGGGGGGTTGCGGTAGGTATAGCTGTACTGCCAGTTGAAATCCCAGTCCGACACGTTGCCGAGGCACATCGAGTTGCCCCCGGGAAGCCGCGAAGTGACCGACATCGTGCGTCCCAGCAGGTGCATGTGCGGCGTAACGCCGAGCAGGTGAGCCTCAAAGGGGAGAAAGGGAATCGAGGCGGAGACAGAGTAGTCGGAGACGCCCGGCGGAATCCGAAAAGTCTTGTTGATAACCGGCGCGATGTAGAGCTTCTTGTTCACGGGCGCGCGCGTGAAGTAGATCGCGAGCGAAGACTGGTCCAGCTGCCCGATCCCGTTGTGGGCGCTGTAGTGCACCTGCATGACGACCTTCGCTCCCTTGGGCAGGAAGATCCCGATTCCGTCCGGGAGGAAGCGAGGTCGGTTGCCCGGCGCCCAACCGCCCAGAGACGGCGCCGTCGCGCTCACGTCGAAGCCCGGACCGCCGAAGCAGCTGTAGCCGGGGCCCGGGTCCTGCTGGTCCAGTCGGTCCGCTTCGCCGGTTTCGTCAAGGAAGAGGATGACGTGATGGACGATCTGGCGGCTGCCGGGAGCGATCTCGACCGCGCGGACGAAGCGGTCCTCCGTCAGACCCGTCGGCATTACGAAGCAGCGATAAACGTCGCCCGCAACGAAATCGGGCTTGAAGGGCTCGGACATCGTCAGGACCCGATCCGGCGGCCCCAGCGACCAGCCGTTTTCGAAAGTGAGGGCCGGCGGAAGATCCCGGAGGTCTCCCTCTGGAGCGCCGGCCGCGGCCCAATTGGCGAGGGTCTGGATGTCGGCCGCCGACAGGGTCGGATCGTCCTGGTAGTCCGCGCAGGACGAATCGATGTGCCAGGGGGGCATCTTGCGCAGTTTGGTCTGGGAAACAATGTCTGACTTGTGCTCCACGGCGTCGGCGTACGTCATGAGAGGAAACGGAGCAATTCCCCCCTCGTGATGACACTTCTGACAGTTGCCCTGCAGAAGCCGAACGACCTGATTGTTGAACGTCGGGGCGGAGGGACCGAGCGGGATGCGGGGCGGAACGACGTGCGGCGGGCGCGACGCCCTCTGGGCGTCTTGCCCGAGAAGCAGCGTGCCGACGCCGAGCAGGCAAGCGGCGCCCACCAACACGGTGACGCGCGCCGTCCTCCATGGGATCACGCGGCAAATTATAGGCCGCGCGGGTTCGTCGGCGATCAGTTGGAAGGCCGCCCGCGGCCCTTGACCTGCATCTTCAGGTTCGCCTGAGCCCACAAGCGCTGTTGCTCCTCGGTGAGGATCGCGGCGAGGTCATGGAGGAAAATGGATCGGCTCGCCAGCCACTCTTCCTGCCGAACTCGATGCTGCCGCTCCCATTTCTCACGGATAAGGGCGTTGCGCTGTGCCAGCTGGTCGAGGAGCTCGCGAGTCTTCTTCTGCTGCTCTTGATCGAGATTGAGCCACTGCGTCAGAGCCGCCAGATCAGGATCGGGAGGGACCTTGGGAGGCGGAGGCGGTGAAGAGGCGCAGCCACCCACCAGCAAAAGAGCCAAGACGAGCCGGTAACTCGGACGCATGCCGGCCCAAGTTAGACCTTCAACCCACAACCTTCAACCTCCATCCCCTCGTTTCGCCGACCCGGACAAATCAGCTCGCGGCGCGCGAAGTCTCCCAGGGGGGAGGAGGCGCGCGCCGCGGGAGCGTTAGCGAGCGAGGGATCAGGCGCGCGGTCGAGCCCCTTTGGGCGAGCCGCGAGCCGGTGGCGAAGCCAGATCCCGATCGAGCGGAAGCGACGGAACGGAGGCGGGGAAGAGCCTGGTGTTGCTCGTCTGCGGCGGAGGAACGACACGGCACAAGGCCGTTGGCGGTAACGGTAACGGAGGGAGGAGGATCTCCGTCGCATGAAAATGATCTGGCTCTTCCCCACCTCCTTTTCCCTGTCAGACGAGCCAGGGGGCCGGAAGGTTACCGCTCATGAATCGTCCCGGCGTGCGCGGTCCGAGCGGCGTCGGCCGCGGCGCGGCCGAGGGACGCGACATGCGGCGGGTCCGCCCGCCGCAAACCGCCGCGCCGGCTCAAGAACTCCCTCTCCCCCCGGGAGAGGGGGGCGGGGTGAGGGGACCCTGCAGTCCGGGTTTGCTTAAGCCTCTTCCAGCCCCGCGCCGGCTCAAGAGCTCTCTCGCCCTCCTCCTAAACGCTTAAGAAGCCGAGCCTGGCAGAGTCTTTGCTCTGAAGCATTTAGCGGCAGCGGTGGGCGGAGGTCCCGCAATCCATCCCACCGCATAGTGCTACGATTCTTTGAGCGAGCTCCAGGGGGCGCTTTGGGAACTTCTGACAAGTCTCGGCGCGCCGTCTCGAGCCGGCCCGAGCGCCGGAGCGAGGAGGCTCTGTTCTCGCGCCTGCGACGTCTGGGTCGGGCCCGCAACTTCGATCTCGAGCGTTTCGAGGATGCGCTCCGGCAGGCCGGACCCGGGCGGCGGTCGGATCTGCTCTGCCGCCTCCTCTCGGACTGGATCGGCAGGTCCTTCGACCCGCATCGAGTAGAGCGCACTTGGGCGCCGGTCCCGGCACTCTTCTCGAAAATGCGCGAACAGCTCGGCATGCCTTTGTCGCTTCAGACCGTTCTCCTTCATCACTTTCACACGCTCAAGGGACTCTTCCCCGAACCGCTCTTGCTGGCCGCACGGGACGTCGACCGGCTGCGCCTCTCGGCCATCACCGATCCCTTGACAGGCCTCTACAACCGGCGCTTCCTCTCCGAGAGTCTCCGCCGCCATCTTTTTCGTGCCGAGCGATCCGGCGATCCCGTCTCCATTGCGATGCTCGATCTGGAGAACTTCAAATCGATCAACGACCGCTTCGGCCATACGGCCGGGGATCGGGCGCTGATGTACACGGCCAAAACTATCAGTGAATCGCTGAGGCCAGGAGACATCGCCTGTCGCTGGGGGGGCGACGAGTTCATTCTGCTGCTGCCGAGCGCCGACTTTCTCTCCTCCGTCGGGATCGCCGAGCGAATTCGGCGCCGCGTCTCGGCGGACTCACGCTCGGTCCGCTCGGGCCTGGCGATGGATCTCTACTACGGGATCGCCTCCGTCCCCGTCGACGGACGCTCCGGGGCGGAGCTGATCGCCGTCGCCGACGATCGCCTCTATGAATGCCGGGAGCAAAGGGCATTCCTCGGCGGAGATCGCCGCCGTCACCCGCGGTTTGCCTTCCGGCGGATGCGGCTGCGTCTTCTGGCGAGAGGCCGCAGCTTGACGGCGCCCGTCGTCAACGTCAGCTATAGCGGGCTCGCGTTCCAGGCGCGCGGCCACAGCGTGCCTCCGCGAAGCCAGGCCGAGATCTCGCACACCGGCGCGGAAAAGCCGCGCCCGATCCGCATTCGCGTCGCGCACGCCGCGCGCCTGCCGGGAGGGCGGCTGCGAGTGGGGTGCAGGTACTCCCAAGTCGGCAGTCGGTAGTCGCGAATCGCTCGCCGGCTTACTGCTCCGACAGCCTCAAGGCGGCACCTGCCGCAACCGGCTCCTCCTCGCGGGACACCGGCGACTCTCGCTCCGGCTCGATCCGAGGTCCCTTCTCGTGCGGGTGTTTGCCCAGTCTCTTCTGGAGGCGGTCGATGTAGACGTAGAAGACCGGCGTCACGTACAAGGTGAGTAACTGTGAGAAGACGAGGCCGCCGACGACCGCAAGACCGAGCGGCCGCCGCGACTCGGCGCCGGCTCCGACCCCCAACGCGATGGGAAGCGTGCCCATCAGCGCCGCCATGGTCGTCATCGTGATCGGCCGGAAGCGCACGATGCAGGCCTGATAAATCGCCTCTTCGGGAGTCTTTCCCTCGTTGCGCTCCGCCTCGATCGCGAAGTCGACCATCATGATGCCGTTCTTCTTGACCAGACCGACGAGCATGATGATGCCGACGAACGCGTAGATCGACAGCTCCGTGTGGAAGATCATCAGCGTCACGAGCGCTCCGAAGCCGGCGAAGGGCAGGGCCGTCAGGATCGTGATCGGGTGGATGAAGCTCTCGTAGAGGATCCCGAGCACCATGTAGATCACGGCGATCGCGACGATCAGGAGCAGCCCGAGTCCCGCCACGGAGCTCTGAAAGGCCTGCGCCGTGCCCTGGAAACTCGTCTGCACCGTCGCGGGAAGGGTTTGGCGGGCCACGGCGTCCACCGACTTGACGGCGTCGCCGAGCGAAACGCCTGGCTTCAGGTTGAAGGAAATCGTCACGGAGGGGAGCTGTCCGGTGTGCGTCACGGAGAGCGGGCCCGTGTTCTGGGTGAATGCTCCGAGCGAAGAGAGAGGCGCGAGTTGGCCGGAAGGCGCGCGCACGTAGAGCATCGAGATGGAGCCGGGCGTCGACTGAAACTCCGGGGCGACCTCCATGATGACGGCGTATTCGTTGTTCGGGGCGTAGATCGTCGAGATCTGGCGCGTGCCGTAGGCCGTGTAAAGCGCGTCCTCGATCTTCTGCGGCGTCAGCATCAACGCGGCCGCTTTGTCCCGGTCGATCCGGAGATTCACTTGAGGGTTGGAGAGCTGCAGATCGCTCGTCACGTCCTGGATGCTCGCCACGCTCCGCATCTTCGCCTCGAGCTGCGGAGCATAGCGATAGAGCTCCGCGGTGTCGGAGTCCTGCAGCGTGTACTGGTACTGACTCTTGGTCAAGCTGCCGCCCAGCCGGATCGGAGGCGGAATCTGGAGGAAGGTCCGGATCCCCGTGATCCGGGCGAGCTTGGGCCGCAGGTCCGCAATGATCTCTTCGGCCGAACGCTTTCGCTCTGACCGCGGCTTCAACTGCGCGAGCACGATGCCCGAATTGCCCACGGCGATGTTGCCGCGCGGGCCGCAGCTGGAGAGTACGTTGGCGACGTCGGGGTGGCTGCGCACGACCGCGGCGACTTCCTGCTGGTGCGCCTTCATCGCGTCGAAGCCGATCCCCTGAGCGCCCTCGGTAAACCCAAAGACCAGGCCCTGATCCTCCGTCGGGAGGAACCCTTTGGGGATCTTCACGAAGAGATAAAAGGTCGCTGCCAGGACCAGGGCCGAGAAGACAAGCACCCTGCCCGGCTGTCCGAGAACGGGCTTGAGCGTGCGCCCATAGAAGCCGAGCACCGAGTCGAAGCCGCGCTCGGTGACCTGGTAGAAGCGCCCGTGCTTTTCTTCGCTCGGGGGCTTCAGGAACCGGCTGCAGAGCATGGGCGTCAGCGACAGCGAAACAAAGCCGGAGACCAGGATCGCCACACCGATCGTGACCGCAAACTCGTGGAAGAGGCGGCCGACGATCCCGCCCATGAAGAGAATCGGAATAAAGACGGCGGCGAGCGAGATCGTCATGGACAGGATCGTGAAGCCGATCTCCTTGGAGCCCTTCAGGGCGGCCTCGAACGCCCCCTCCCCGTGCTCCATGTGGCGGACGATGTTCTCCAGCATGACGATCGCGTCGTCCACGACGAAACCGACCGACAGGGTCAGAGCCATCAGGGACAGGTTGTCGAGGCTGTAACCGAGCAGATACATCACGGCAAACGTGCCGACGATCGAAAAGGGAAGCGCCAGAGACGGGATCACCGTCGCCGAGAGGTTTCGCAGGAAGAGGAAGATGACCATCACGACCAGGCCCAGCGTGAGGAGGAGCGTGAAGCGGACGTCGTTGACGCTGTCGCGGATCGACGTCGACCGGTCGTAGAGAATGTGCAGCGTCGCGGCGGTCGGAAGCTGCTTCTGAAAGGTCGGCAGCAGTCTACGCACGGCCGTCGCCACGGCGACGGTATTGGTACCGGGCTGCTTGAAGATCGCGAGCGAGATCGAACGCTCTTCGTTGTACCAGGCGGCCGTCTTGTCGTTCTCGACACTGTCGATCACCCGGCCGACGTCGGTGATTCGCACCGGCGAGCCGTTGCGGTACGCGACGATGACCGGCCGGTAGGCCGCGGCGTCGGTGAGCTGGCCGTTGGCCTGCACGGTGAAGGAGGTCGCCGGGCCGTAGAGGATCCCGGTGGGGAGGTTGACGTTCGCGTTCTGGATCGCCTGCGAGGCTTCGTCGATGCCGACGCCGCGGCTAGCCAGAGCGCGAGGGTCCAGCTGCACGCGGACCGCGTACTTTTGTGGACCGTAGACCTGGACCTGCGCGACGCCGGAGACCGTGGAGATCCGCTGCGCCATCATGACCTCGCCGTACTCGTCCAGCTGCGAGAGTGGCAGCGTCGCGGAAGTGAGCGTCAAATACAGGATCGGCTGGTCGGCCGGGTTGACCTTCTGGAAGGAGGGGGGGCTCGGCATGTTGGGCGGCAGCTGCCGCGCGGCCGCCGAGATCGCGGACTGAACGTCCAGCGCCGCGCCGTCCAACGAACGCGCGAGGTTGAACTGCAGGGTGATCTGCGTCGACCCCTGCGTGCTCGTCGAGTTCATGTTGTCCAGCCCCGCGATCGTCGAGAACTGCTTCTCCAGGGGAGTCGCGACGGAGGACGCCATCGTCTCCGGCGAAGCGCCGGGCAGGGCCGCCGAGACCTGAATCGTCGGAAAGTCCACGTTTGGCAGATCGGAAATCGGCAGTGCGCGGTACCCCATGATCCCGAAGAGAAGAATCCCCACCATGACGAGCGTCGTCATGACCGGTCGGCGAATGAAGAGCTCCGCGATGTTCATGAGGTCCTCCCCTGGGCCTGCTTGATCTCGACCTTGGCGCCGGGCGCGAGCCGAAGCTGTCCATCGGTCACGACCCGCTCTCCCGGCTGCAATCCCTTGGCGACGATCGCGAGAGTTCCCTGCGTCCGATTCATGGTCACGGGGCGCGATTCGACGGTGAGGTCGTTCTTGACGACGTAGACATATTGGCCCGACTGGCCGGTCTGGATCGCCTGCGTGGGGACGACGATCGCGTTGGGCTCCGTGGCAAGCGTTAGCGTGACGTCGACATACTCGCCCGGCCAGAGAACTTCGTTTGAATTCGGAAAAGTCGCCTTCAAGAGAATCGTCCCGGTGGTCGGGTCGACGGTATTGTTGAAGAACGTCAGATCTCCCGTCTGGACGTTCGCCGAGGCGCCCGCGGCCAAAGCCAGGACCTTGAGCTTCTCGCCCGGCCGCGCGTGCTGGCGGATGAGGGCGAGCGAGGATTCGGGCACGGAAAACGAGACGTACACCGGCTGGATCTGATTGAGGACCACGAGCGGATTGTCGTCGTTGCCCTTGACCATGTTTCCCGGATAGACGAGGACGGCTCCGGTGCGAGCGGAGAGAGGCGCCGCGACCGTGCAGTAGGAGAGATTGAGCCTCGCGTTCTCGACGGCGGCCTCGTCGGCCTTGACCGTTGCGAGCGCCGCCGCCACGTTGGAGCCGACCGCGTCGTATTGCTCCTTGGTCACGTAGTCCTTGGCAACCAGCTCCGCATAGCGTTGAACATCCTGCTCAGCTTTCTTGGCAATCGCGCGGTCGCGCTCGAGCTGTGCCTGGGCCTGCGCCAACGCTGACGCATAGGGCCGCGAGTCGATCTGGAAAAGGGCATCTCCTTGATGAACGTTCTGGCCTTCGCGGAACCCGACGCGCGTGACCTGGCCGCCCACCCGCGCTTTGATCGCGACGGTGGAGTAGGGGTCGACGTGGCCGTTGGCCTTGACCTCGAGGGGAACGTCCTGGCGCGCCACGGTCCCGACGCTGACGGGAACGCCCTCCACACGCGGCGGAGGCTGTTTCTTGGCGCAGCCCCCCGCGGCCGCGACGAGCGTGATGCCGCAGGCCGCGGCGCAGCGCGCCATTCGCTTCAAGCTCTTCATCATTTCTCCTGTGAAGCCGCCGTCACCGGCCCTTGTGCTTGTGTGAGCGAGCCGGTGTCGTGGGCGAGCTGCGCCACCGAGAGGAACCAGTTCGCCCGCGCTTGCGCTTCCTGCGCGCGCGCCGAGGCGTAAGCCGTCTGTGCCGTCAATAGGTCGAGAATCGTGCCGACTCCGCTCTTGTAGCGGCCGGCCGCAACTTCCTGGGACTGGGACGCGGAGGCGAGCAGGTCCTGCGCAGTCTTGACCTGGGCAGCCGACGTCTTCAGGTTGTAGTAGCTCGTCCAGACCTGAAGCAGCACCTGATCCTCCAGAGTCTGGGCCTGCTCCCGCGCGACGTGCACGTCTTCCTTCGCCTGAAGGGTGTCGTAGGTCGTCTGGAAACCGGTGAACAGAGGGAAGCGAAAGAGGATGGAACCGGAATAGTTGTCGGCGTGAACGGTTCTGTCGGGACCGTAGAAGTATGGGCGGCTGATCGCGCCCACCGCGGAGAGTCTCGGCAATCCCTCTGCGCGCACCGACCGCACATGCGCCTGAGCCTTCTCGACAGCCAGGCGCGCGGCGGCGAGGTCCGGCCGCTGCAACTGGGCCTGGGCGATGAACTCATCCACTGTCCCGATTGTCCGGTCGACCTCGACGTTGCCCGGAAGCTCTCCGGCTTCGACGGGAAGGTTCGCCGGAACGCCCAGCGCCGTGGCCAGCGCTCCGCGGATGGTCTGGACCTGACCCTGCGCCGTCTCGAGCGCGAGCTCCGCCTGCGAGGCGGCGGTCTTGGCTTGAAGCACGTCGGCGATCGTCGCGACCCCCGCGTCGTGGCGCGCGTTGGCCGCGTTCAGGTTTTCCTGCGCCTCCTTGAGGCTGATCTCGGCCGCCGCGGCCTGCGCCTTCGCGTTCAGGTACGCGTAGTACTGGCGCTCGACCAAGAGGATCGTGTCCTCGATCGCGGCGTTGTGGCTCCAGTTGGCCACGTAGAGAGCCTGACGGGCTTCTTCGACGTCGGCGCTGCGTCCGCCGAAATCGAAGAGAAGATAGTTCAGCGTGAGCGACGGGCCGTAAGTGGTCTGGAGAAGCGTGAAGCGTCCGGTGGAACCGTTGACGGTCTGCTTCTGTCGCGTGAGGTTGCCGTCGAACTCCAGCGACGGAAACCATATCGAGCGCTTGGAGCCGACCGCCGCGGCCGCGGAGCGCGCCTGGAACCATGCTGTCTTGGTGAGCGGGTTGTTGCGAAGCGCGACATCGAGAATCTGCGGCAGTGTGAGAGTCGCGCCGGGCTTCAGGTACTCCGGCGGAATCGCGGGAACGGGTGTGGGCGGCGGCGTGGGTCGGGCTTCCGGCGGAGGCTGCCAGGGAGTGCCGGAGCTCGGCGCGACGGACGTGTCGATGTCGTGCGCCGGAGGAAAGGCCGCGCAGCCCGAGACCAGAAGAACCGCGAGACATAACGGTAATCGGACGGGGAACGCGATCGGACCTCTCATCGAGCCGCCTTGGAGATTCCGCGGGTGAAGATGCCAACGATTTGAGCGGTCAGTTCCTCGGTCGTGTCTTCTTCGCGCCTGAAGAAGGCTGCCGCCCGGATCATTCCTCGAAAGAGATGGGCTCCGATCCGAGCGTCGATCCCGCGAAACTCCCCGCGCTCGATGCCGTCTAAAATCGCCTGCTGCACGATGCGTTGGATGGCCTCCCGCCGCCGCTCGATCTCATCCTCCCGATGGAGAAAGCGGCGTTCGTCCGCCTGGAGAAGCGTGAAGAGATGGCGGCGCTGCCAGGACAGCTGCAGGACCTCGCCGACGATTTGCTCGAGGCGCCGCGTCGGCGATGTCTCTCCCGGCGGTGTGGAGACGAGAACCCGCTCCAAGTCGTCGAGAACGTCGAGGATCGTGTCGAAGTACAGATCCTCCTTCGTTTCGAAATACCGATAGATCGTGCCCTTGCCGACCCCGGCTTCGGCGGCGACGTCATCGATCAGGACATCATGGAAATCCTTGGCCGCAAAGACTTTGGCGGCGGCTCCGAGGATCTCTCGCTTTTTTCCGGCAGTTTTGGCTCGCGGCATACTGATTCCGACACTGACCGGTCAGTTTCAATATCACATACGGACTTCCTATTCCGGGGTTTCAGAGGAAACTCACGCCGCTACAGGACTGAAACCAGAAAGGAGCCCCCATGTTTGGCGTGTCTGACGCTTCCCGCTCCGTCGCGGGTCTGATCCTCGTGCTGGTTCCGACGATCGAGATCGGCGGTCTTTTCCTGCTCTGGATGATCTCCCGGAGAGTTCCCGGCTATCTGGACAACCCGGTGCGGCAGGCGCTCTTCCGCGCCGGCCATGCCCACGCGGGGGTGCTGGCGATCCTGGCCCTGGTCGGGATCCTTTACGTCGATCGGACAGCGCTGTCGGAGCCGACCAAGTCGCTGATCCGAGCCTTGCTCTTCGCTCCGCCAATCCTGGTTCCGGCCGGGTTTTTCCTTTCCGTCTTACGGCCCTCGGCGCAGAAACCCAACGGCTTGATCGTGTTCACCTGGGCCGGAGCCGCGTGCCTCGCCCTAGGAGTCCTGATACTGGGCGCCGCGCTGCTCTAGCGGCTCCGTCTCCCCCTGGGAGAAGGTAGGGTGAACTTTCGCCGTTCGAGAGGACTTATTTTCCGACGGCGCCGGATAAGATCCCGCGTCCTTGAGCGACCCGCTTCGCCCTCCCTATTTTGCTCTCCGGCACCGCGACTACCGGCGCCTCGCGATCTCGCAGCTCATCTCGATCGTTGGCTCGCAGATGCAGGTCGTCGCAATCAACTGGCACATCTACCTCTTGACGCGTTCGCCGCTGGCTCTCGGGTTCGTCGGCTTGACGCGCGTGGTGCCGATCGTTGTGTTCTCGCTGTGGGCAGGCGTGCTGGCCGACCGTCTGGATCGGCGCCGCCTGATGACGGTCACTCAGCTCGCGATGACCGGGGTCGCTCTCGCGCTCGCCGGCGTAACGTTCGCCCATCGGGAGACCCTCTGGCTTCTCTATGCCTTGAACTTCCTCTCGGCCTCCGCGGGCGCATTCGATGGCCCGGCGCGGCAAGCGCTCATTCCGCGGCTCGTGCCGTCGGAGGACCTGCCCGGCGCTCTCTCATTGAATCTCTCCGTCTTTCAGGCGGGCTTGATCGGCGGCCCGGCTCTGGCCGGTCTGATCATCGCGGGCCACACGGGTCCGCTCCACATCCCCGCGGCGCGCCTCTCCGCCGTGGGCGCGCCCGAACAGACCGGAGCGCTCGCTCTCCTTTATCTCTTCAACGCGATTTCGTTCCTCGCGGTGATCTTCACGCTCGTTACGATGCGCACCTCCGGAGCTCCCGAGAAAGGCTTCGAACACGAGCATCCCTGGAAGTCGCTGCGGGAAGGATTGCGCTTCGTCTTCACGACGCCCTTGATGGTCTGGACGATGGGCCTCGACTTCCTGGCAACTTTCTTTTCGGGGGCGATGTCGCTGCTCCCGATCTTCGCCGACCAGGTCCTGAAAGTGGGCGCGCGCGGGTACGGCATCCTCGTGTCCGCGCCCGCCGCCGGAGCGCTGATCGGCTCGATCCTGGTCTCGATCCGGCCGCTCCCGTCTAAACAGGGCCGTGTCTTCCTCGTGTCCGTCGCCGCCTATGGCGCCGCGACGATCGTGTTCGGCCTCTCTCGGAGCTTCCCGCTGACGCTCGCGGCCCTCGCGGCGACAGGTTTTGCCGACGCGATCTCGACGGTCATCCGGCAGACGCTGCGGCAGCTCATCACGCCCGATCGCCTGCGCGGCCGCATGACCTCGGTCAACATGATCTTTTTCATGGGCGGCCCGCAGCTGGGGGAGCTCGAGGCGGGCCTGGTGGCCTCCCTCTTCGCCTCGACGGTCGTGGGCGTGACGGTCTCGGTCGTCTCGGGGGGAGCCGCCACGGTCCTGGTGGCCGCACTCGTCGCGGGCCTGGCCAAAGGCGTGCGCCGTTACGACTTCCGCGACCACGGCGCGGCGGCTCCGGCCTTCCCGATCCAGGAGCCGACGCCGGGCCGGGCCGGCACGCCGATCGAAAAATAGCCCGCATCGGAGGCTTGACAAGCGCGCCTCAAGTGTATTAGTGTAGCGATACACCGATACAGAAATGCGAGCGCTGCGCGTCGATCCCGCCGATTCGACACCGATCTGGAGCCAGATCGAAGAGGGAATCCGGCGCCTCGTCGCGTCCCGGGCGCTCGCGCCCGGCGCGGCCGTCCCCTCCGTGCGCGATCTCGCCCGCGAGCTCTCGATCAACCCCGCGACGGTCGCGAAGGCCTATCAGCGGCTCGCGGACTCGGGCGTCCTGACGGTCCGGCGCGGAGAAGGCACCTATGTCTCCGACACGCCGCCGGCGCTTCCGCGCGGCGAGCGCGCGCGGGTGCTCAAGGACGGCGCGACACGCTACGCGAGCCTCGCCGTGACAGTCGGAGCGGGGGCGGACGAGGCGAGCCACGAGCTCCAGTCCGCCTGGAAACAGTTTCGGGACGGAGCCAAAGGAGAAAAACGATGAGCACGCCGCAAGAGACGGCCGTCTCGCTGGAAGGGCTGACGGTTCGTTACGGGAAATCGACCGCTTGTGAAGACGTGTCGCTCAGCATCGCGCGCGGCGCCGTTTACGCACTGCTGGGCCGAAACGGCGCCGGCAAGTCTTCCCTGGTGCGCTGCCTCCTAGGGCAGCAGAAGCCTTCAGCAGGCCGGGCGCTTCTGTTTGGGCGGGGCGTGTGGAGCGAGCGGACGGCGTTGATGGCACGAGTCGGCGTCGTGCCCGAGGAGCCGGACGCGCCGCCCGCGATGAACGCGCTGCAGCTC
>Ga0070698_100000638_pt1 | contig 37638 bp, 32 predicted proteins | sample KBSK1502metaG_FD_65477 | JGI IMG/M metagenome (GOLD analysis project Ga0070698, IMG submission 65477) | Corn, switchgrass and miscanthus rhizosphere microbial communities from Kellogg Biological Station, Michigan, USA - KBS K1-50-2 metaG | ecosystem: Host-associated > Plants > Roots >... | reverse complement strand
AGCTCACGCGGGCGGGGGCGCCCGCGCCACATGGGCTCTTGTCCCCAGATGTGTTTTTGCTGGAGGAGGACTGCGTCGGGCAATCTTTTGGCCAGCGCGAAGAGCAGCGCGATCACATGTTCGGCGACGACTGGTCCGTGAACTTGACTGGAGTTGGTAAGAATGACGTCACTGTTGACCAGCTCAGGGAAAATGAGCTGATGAACGGCGGCGGCGGGGGAATGGATCCAGCGCAGTTTTCTTGCAGTTTTGAATTGCTCCGGTCGAAGCGACCAGGCGATGACGATTTCGCCATCGTGAAGATGATCTTCGAGACCGTCGTAGCTACTGAGGTGCACAACTTCCAGTTGTGGGAAGTCCTTGCGCAGGCGCTCGGAAAACCATTCGGGAGCGTTCCAGAGATCGAAGCGATGATGAAGCAGGATGAGAAGTTTCATCGAACCTTTGAACCGCGACGGACACTAAGGTACACGAAGGGAAGCGAAGTCCTAACTGCGGATGATCCCAGAGGACTCCAGAAAGCGCGTCTTATTTCTTTTGCTCGCGCAGATCGTGCCCGGTCATTTCCTTGGGCTGAGGGATACCCAACATGCCCAGCACGGTTGGCGAAATGTCACGCAACGAACCATCTGGCTTCAGGGAAAATGTCTTGCTATCTGCGGAGACGATGATGAAGGGTACAGGATTGGTGGTGTGCGCGGTGTGAAGGCCACCGGTTTTAGGATCAATCATCATTTCGGCGTTGCCGTGATCGGCGGTGATCAGTAACGCCCCTCCCTTGGCACGGACAGCGGGCTCGATGCGTCCCAAGCAGGCGTCCACGGTTTCCACACCTTTCACGGTAGGCTCGATTTTGCCGGAATGCCCGACCATATCGGCATTGGCGAAGTTCACGATGATGACGTCGAAAGTTCCCTCTTCCACGGCTTTGATCACCGCGTCGGCGATGCCGGCGGCGCTCATCTCCGGTTTCAGATCGTAAGTTGCAACTTTGGGCGATGGCACCAGCAAGCGCTCTTCTCCGGGGAAGGGTTCCTCCATACCGCCGTTGAAAAAATAAGTGACGTGAGCGTACTTCTCGGTCTCGGCCACCCGCAAATTGCGGAGATTCAACTGAGCCATGACATTGGCCAGGATATTGTTCAATGACTCCGGAGGAATCACTACGGGGAGTTTGAATTTCTTGTCGTATTGCGTCATGCAAACGTAGTGCAGTTTCTTGGGCACTCGATCGCGTGGAATGATGGCATCGAGATCGCCGGCGCCAGGCAGGTCGCTTCCGCCCTGCTCATTGAGCCCGCTATTGCGAGCTAAGGCACGAGTGATCTGGCGGACTCGGTCGGCGCGGAAATTAAAGCCGATGCAGGAATCTTCGTCTCGAATCGTGGCGATCGGCTGGCCGCGGTTGTCCACGCAAACGAAGGGCACGATGAACTCGTCAGTTATATCCCGGTTGTAGGAATCTTTCACGCCCTGTACCGGGTCAACGTACTTCGCTGCCTCACCGTTGCCGTACACCATGGCGTTAAATGCTTTGGTGATGCGCTCCCAGCGGCGATCACGATCCATTGCGTAATAGCGCCCACTGACGGTAGCTACCTTGCCGGTGTTGTACTCGCGCATTTTCTGCTGAAGGTGTTCGAGATATCCGGCGCCGCTGGTCGGCAGGGTGTCGCGGCCGTCCATGAAGGCGTGAACGAAGACACGATCGACGCCGTTTTGCTTGGCCATCTTCAGTAGTGCATAGAGATGGTTCACGTGGGAATGCACGCCGCCATCGGAAAGAAGTCCGAACAGGTGGAGGCGCCGGCCCCCACTTCGTGCGTTCTTCATGGCTGCGAGAAGCACGTGGTTAGAGAAGAACTCGCCATTCTGGATCATCAACTCGATACGCGTGCTGTCCATGTGGACGATACGGCCGGCGCCGATATTAAGATGTCCCACTTCACTGTTCCCCATCTGACCGTCGGGCAGGCCAACATATTTCCCGCTGGTATGGATGAGTGTGTTGGGGTATTCGCTGAGCAAGCGGTCGTAGGTAGGCTTGCGAGCCAGCGCGATAGCATTGGCTTTCGTGTCGGCGCGGTAGCCCCAGCCGTCGAGAATGATCAGGACCAGTGGTTTTGGAGGGGTCATCGTGCGGCTATTGACTATCCGGTTTTGCTGGCGGTTTTGGGGGAGCTTTCCTGTTTAATTCTTCTTCCTTCATCATCTTTTGCATTCGCTCCATCATTGCATCCATTTGTTTTTGCATGCGTCCATAGGAAAGCTGCATGGATTCCTCGGTCATTGCCGGCATTTCCCGGAGTAACTTCTGCCCCGTAGGGGATGAGTAGAAAACCTTCATCGCACTGACATCAGTCCTGGTCAAGTGCTTCTGGTAAACCGGAATCAAATCGTCGATGATAGCGTCCACTGGAAAATCTTTTATGCCCTCTTCCATCATCGCGTCGAACTGCTCAAGTCTCTCGTCAGGCATCTGGGGATAGCGCTTTTTCATGGTTTCATGAACCAGGGCGCTCTGCTGCTTCGTCATAGAATTCATCACCGAACGCATCTGGTCGTGAATGTGCATGACTTTGAATAATTTCAGGACGTCTTGCCGGCTGGCGGCAGTATTTGCCGCAGGCGATGGTTGGCCAGATATTGCGGCGTGGGTGGTGAGTAGAACAAACAGCAGGGCGATCAACCTTAACCGGCGGTCTTTCATACTGTCTCCCCGACAAACGGAATGCTCAAGGTGTGCTCTGAATTGCAAGTGCTTATAGTTAAGCGCACTTGATAGTTGGGACGGGTCATCGCTCGAAGAGTTCCTCCGCTAGTTGCGACCGAGCGATCTCCAGGTAGACTGGTCCTATAACCCCAACCTGCATCAGTGTTGATTGTAGTTGAGAGCCTTCAGCCCCAGGAACCTCGCCGAGTCTCCAAGCTCCTCCTCAACTCGCAGCAACTGGTTGTATTTTGCAACGCGGTCGGTGCGTGAAGCCGACCCGGTCTTGATCTGGCCTGCGCCAGTGGCAACTGCCAGGTCGGCGATGAATGTGTCTTCGGTTTCCCCGGAGCGGTGCGAGATGATCGAAGTGTAACCGTGACGACGGGCGAGGTCGATGGCATCGAGAGTCTCGCTGACCGTGCCGATCTGGTTGACTTTGATCAGAATAGAGTTGGCCACGCCACGATCGATTCCTTCCTGAAGGCGCTCGGTATTGGTAACAAATAGATCGTCGCCTACAAGCTGAATTTTGCCGCCAAGTTCTTTGGTCAGCAATTGCCAGCCTTCCCAATCGTCCTCCGCCAGACCATCCTCGATAGACACTATCGGATAGTCTCGCACCCACTTAGCCCAGTAGCGGACCATTTCTTCCGAAGTCTTAGTGGACTTGTCGGATTTCTTGAAAACATATTTGCCATCTTGATAAAGCTCGCTGGCGGCGGGATCCAGGGCAATGGCGATTTCGTCGCCAGGTTTGTAGCCCGCCTGCTGGATCGCCTCCAAAACCAATTCAATGGCCTCGACATTTGATTTCACCGAGGGCGCGAATCCGCCTTCATCACCAACCGCGGTGTTGTAGCCGCGTTTCCTAAGCACGCCTTTGAGGGTGTGGAAGACCTCGACGCCCCAGCGAAGCGCATCCGAAAACATCTCCGCGCCCACGGGCATCACCATGAATTCCTGAAAGTCCACATTGTTATCGGCGTGAGCGCCACCGTTGAGAATGTTCATCATGGGCACCGGCAGCAAATTGACAGCATCGCCGCCCAGATATCGATATAGCGGAAGTTGGTACTCGGCCGCTGCGGCGCGAGCCACTGCCATGGAAACAGCGAGAATCGCGTTTGCGCCGAGGCGGGCTCTATTTTCTGTGCCGTCCAGTTCGATAAGCTTCTGATCAATGACACGCTGCTGAGAGGCGTCCATGTTGGCGAGGGCATTCGCGATCTCGCCATTGACGTTTTCTACCGCTTTCAACACGCCTTTGCCGAAGTAGCGCCGGCTGTCGCCATCGCGGAGTTCGACCGCTTCATGTTCACCCGTAGAAGCGCCGCTCGGCACAATGGCGCGACCAACCGCACCGTTTGAAAGCTGTACCTCAGCTTCGACCGTAGGATTGCCGCGCGAGTCGAGCACTTCGCGAGCGTGAATATCGCCGATATTAGTCATTGGATGATGTTTGTCCTTCTCGGAATGAGTGGCCTTGGAGTCTTCGAGCTGGGCGGGGGGAATCCGGATCGAAAGTGAGCCCGTAAGATACCGATGCCGCTATAGATCTTCCCCATCGCTGACCTCGAAACTCGCGATTATAAATCAAGCCCTTATCTCCGCTGGTTCAGGCATCGCTTCCGACATTGTTCCGATCCAGACAGTGCTTTACAGTCGAGCTCAGAATCGAGAGACAAAAATTCAGGAGGCAAGATGAAGAGATCTGTTGCACTGCTTTGTGCGTTATTGGCTACGACCCTCGTGGTGGCAGAGACCAATCCCTCGCTGCCCGCAGGCACTGTACTCAAAGTGAAATTGGAAAAAACGCTTTCCACATTTTCCGGCAAGGGCGGAGATCCTTTTACCGGCCGCGTGACTGAAGCTGTCGTTCTGGGTGGCAAGACCGTGATTCCAACAGGTGCGACCGTCGAAGGACGAGTCACAAAAGTGAATGAGCCGCGGCGCATTGCCGGCAAGCCGACCATTGGTCTCTTCCCTGAAACTGTGATTCTGCCAAACGGCGAACGCTACATGCTGAACGCACCCGTGATCGACACCAGCCTGCGCAACGGAACCGATGTGAACGAAGAAGGTCAGTTCAAAGGCGCCGGACATGACGGCAAGGATTTGACCGAGATCGGCATGGGCACCGGTGGCGGCATGTTGGTGGGAGGCCTCATCGGCGGTGGCAAGGGCATGTTGATCGGGGGAACGATTGCGGCCACCGCCACAGTCGCGCATTGGCTGGGAAAGAGGCGTTCCGCGGTGCTGCCAGCGGGAACGGAGTTGCTAATGGAATTGAGCCGTCCGATGGCGATGACGGCGGCTGGCGGTGGTGGACAGTAAGGAAGCGCTACACCTGAGAACTGACAACCGCAAACGGAGAACTGCCGTTAGGCCATCGCCGCCAACTCTTCTTCGCTGACGAGCTGTAGCTCTATCCATCCTTCGAGCGGTAAGGCGTCTACCGGTAATCCTTGACGCCACAGGCTGAAACGCAGGCGCAGCTTGGTTGCGTTCTCTGCCTGGAGCCAATCGAGTGGCAGCTTGAATTCGAAGTTCTTGCCCAGCGCCAGGGTTGCGACAGAGCTGGATTCTTGCGACGTGGCGAGAAGTTGGTTTTCATCGGCGGTAACTTTCCAGTCGTGAATCTGACCCTTTTGCACAGTGACGTCGAGGCGTAATGCCCGCCGATGACGCGACCCATCATTTTCGGGCGAGTCAGCGACCCAGGATTCCAGATTGACCACCAGCTCAAAATCCATCTCTGGAACTTTGCCATCCGCAAAATCCAGGCGTCCATAAACATTTCTCTCGTCGATTCCCGCATAAACCGAATCCAGAAGAAACTGTTTGCCGTGCATGGAGCCGGAGCGGTGGTCGGCGGTATAGACCGCCGCACCCATCCACTCGAAGTAACGCACCATGTCGCCGGTGATTCGAGGATGAATGTAGGCGCTCTGGTGAAGAAACGCGGGCCGCGCCATGCCGGCCATGATGGGCTGCGCAAGATAATCCGGCGGACGCGCGCCGAGAGCTTGATAAACGTTGGAGAGATGTTTGCGGTAAAGTTCGTCGAAGTCGCGATCGTTAGCTGAGTGATGCTCGGGCCCGTACCACCAATTCCAATCGCTGCCTTCGGAAATCAAGATCTCTTCAAATGCCAGTTTACGCTGTGGCTCGGTTGCGCCGGCTGAGGTTTGGTCGTAAAAATTGCGGGCGTGGTGGAGGTAATCCCAGGCGCGATTGTCTTCGGGGGCGCCGATCCAAACGTTGAAGTTGGCATGAATCCAGGAGCCGGGGACGAGCGAGGAGAGTTGGCCGAAATCTTTGTGTCTGTGAATCGCCTCGGATACCGTGACGGCTTCGACACCGGGCTCGTGCTGTAGAGCATCGTAAAAACGCCGCAGGAATTCTCTACCCGATTGAGGATAGTATTCCCAAGCATTCTCGCCATCGAGAATGATCGACAGCACGGCGTCTTTGCCTTGATCGAGAGCTGGTTGCGCAGATTGCTTAATGCTTCGCATGAGGTGAGTCGCTGCCTCCTGCGGGGGCATCCCCGAGTACACAAAGCCGATCAGATCGGAGATGGTGTGGTCCCTAAAAATCATGTTCATCTCAGTCTCGTCGCTCTGGTAACGATGAATGTTGTAGAGCTTTGCGGCGGACTCGGCAGGCAGGCGGCCGCCCGGGCGCGCAAAAGAAATACCCAGGGTTCGACCGAGCACCTCTTCATCGGTCGCCATCCACTTCACGCCCAGACTTTGAGCGATGGCGAGAACTTCTTCCGAAACACTTCCTTCGGAAGGCCAAACTCCCTGCGGACGCACACCGAAAACTCGCTGGTGCAAATCAAGGCTACGTTGAAGCTGCTCACGAGCATCTTCGGGATGACGAAAGCGATGTTGAGGCAGAGGCAATCCCGGGGTGGAAACTGCACCCATATTCGTGTCACAAACCAGCGGAAGAATCGGATGGTAGAACGGTGACGTAGAGATTTCGATGGCGCCGCGCTGTGCGGCCTCCGCATGTGCGGGAAGAACTTTGGCCAGTAATTCGCGCTGATGAAGAATGACGAAGCGCTGATCGTTCAGCGAGTAGTTCCGGCCTTTCTGGATCAGCGAGGCGACTTCCGGGTCCTGAAGAAAGAATTCGTCAAACCAGGCAATTTGTGAAAGCACCTGTAGGTCGGTGAAGTCTTGCGGCTGGAAATATTTCTCGGCTGGTTCGGGACTGCTGCCGCTGCCACGAAAACGCTCCCACAGTTCACGGTAACGAGGATAGCGGCCAATCATGTGAACCGGGTTAGCCTGGAAAAGATACTGCAGGGCGAAGCGGCGCTCCTCGGGAGTAAGATCTTTCGCTGGCTTGGCCGCTACCTGCAGAAAGGGATCCTGCGCGGTTCCAGAAACGTAGTCCTGGATCTGGGTGATCAGCGAAGGAACGAGATTGAAAGTCTGGTGGACGTTGGGAAATTCGTCGAGCAGCTTGACCATGCCGAAATAATCTTTGAGGGCATGCAAGCGAACCCAGGGCAGACGATATTCGCCAGAGACCAGGTCTTTGTAAAAAGGCTGATGCTGGTGCCAGAGAATGATGACGCGTAAAACAGGCATTGATATTAGTTCGCCCCAAAAAGGCAAAACATGGGGCGAACTGGCAGTCTAGCATGTGACGCGCCCCTACTCCGGTACACTAGTGAGGCTGCGGGCAGGACTTGAAAATGCCTAACCAAATAATTCAGGTTGCGGAGCGTCGCGCTGACGTCAGTCTTTTGACCGATCAGGATATCTATCTTTTCAATGAAGGCAATCACTACCGTATTTACGACAAACTCGGATCACACCTCACCAGCATAAGTGGACAAGCCGGCACCAGCTTCAGTGTGTGGGCGCCGAATGCGCGCCAAGTTTCCGTGATGGGCAGCTTCAATGGTTGGAATCCTGACTCTCATCCGCTGCGCGCCCGTGCGAGTTCCGGCATTTGGGAAGGCTTTCTGCCCGGAGTGAACCAAGGAACTTTATACAAGTTTCACATCGTCTCGCATAATCAGGGTTATGTGGGCGATAAAGCGGATCCATTCGGAGTTTTTCACGAGAACCCGCCACGCACGGCTTCAGTTGTTTGGGATCTAACTTACGAATGGAACGATCGGGAATGGATGGTCCAACGTCCGGCGAGAAGCTCGCTGCAGGCGCCGATTTCGATTTATGAAGTCCATCTCGGCTCCTGGATGCGGGTTCCAGAGGAGCATAACCGTTCGTTAAATTATCGCGAGCTGGCGCCGCGCTTGGCGGAGTACGTACAACGCATGCAGTTCACCCACGTGGAACTGCTGCCGGTAATGGAACATCCGTTTTATGGTTCCTGGGGATACCAGACCACCGGCTATTTCGCACCGACCTCGCGTTACGGAACGCCGCAGGATTTCATGTTCCTGATGGATTATCTTCACCAGCACGGAATTGGGGTGATCCTCGACTGGGTTCCCTCGCACTTCCCTTCCGATGCGCATGGCTTGGCTTACTTCGATGGCACACATCTGTTCGAACATGCCGATGTGCGCAAAGGATTCCATCCCGATTGGAAAACTTTCATTTTTAATTACGGCCGCAACGAGGTTCGCAGCTTTCTGCTCTCAAGCGCTATGTTCTGGCTGGACAAGTACCATGCCGACGGATTGCGAGTGGATGCGGTGGCCTCCATGTTGTACCTCGACTATTCGCGCCAGCATGGCGAATGGATTCCGAATAAGTATGGCGGCCGCGAAAATCTAGAGGCGATTGATTTCCTTCGACAGTTCAATCTGGCAGTTTATAAGGAACATCCTGGAATTCAGACCTACGCCGAAGAATCGACGGCGTGGCCCATGGTGTCGCGACCTACGTACATCGGTGGTCTCGGCTTTGGCATGAAGTGGGATATGGGATGGATGCACGATACCCTGCTCTATTTCTCTCACGATCCCATTCATCGCCGCTATCACCACAATCAGCTTACTTTCCGGATGTTGTATGGCTTCACTGAAAACTTTGTGCTGCCGCTCTCGCATGATGAAGTTGTCCACGGCAAGGGCTCCCTGCTCAATAAAATGCCGGGCGACGAGTGGCAGAGATTCGCCAACTTGCGCCTGCTTTTCGGATACATGTATGCGCAACCTGGCAAGAAGCTGTTGTTTATGGGCGGCGAGTTCGGACAAGGACGGGAGTGGGCGCACGACCGCAGTCTGGACTGGCACCTGCTGGGATCGCCGCTGAATCGAGGAGTTCAAACCTGGGTGGAGCAACTGAACCGCCTCTACCGGAACGAACCTGCCCTTCACCTGCTCGACACTGATCCCGCCGGATTCGAATGGGTCGACTGCAACGACACTGCGGCCAGCGTTATTTCCTTACTGCGTAAAGGAAGTTCCCCGAAAGATACGATATTGATCGTGTGCAACTTCACCCCAGTGCCGCGGCAAAGCTATCGAGTGGGAGTTCCTTCCGCCGGCTTTTGGCGGGAACTTCTAAACAGCGATGCTGCGGAGTACGGTGGCAGCGGGCTGGGAAACTTAGGGGGCCGAACCGCGGAGCCTGGACCTGTGCACGGGCGCCCTTATCAGCTCAATCTGACGCTACCCCCGCTGTCCACAGTCTTTCTCAAAGCCGAATAGCCGTCACTGAGGCCGAGCTATTGGCACATGAGGACGCTTTTACATACGCATCGTGACCTTCGGATTCAATCAGGTGGCATCTTCCGTGACAATCCACCGGAAGCATGTCCGGCGCGTCCTGCCTCGAGCAAAGCCTCAATGTTATCCACAATCTTTTCCACCGATGCGCCTTTAGGAACTGCAGCATCCACAAAATAGGGAGTTTGTTCCAAGATCGGCAAGGACCCTGAGATCACGATCACAGGAATGTCGGGATCGTAGCTTTTTAGCTCAGCGGCGAGCTGAGCCCCGTTCATTCCCGGCATTTCATAGTCGGAGATAACAGCGTCAATCTCTTTTACTTTGGAACGAAACAAGTCGAGAGCCTGCTAGCATCGCTTCATATAGTTCACGAATGCCAGGGTCGTCATCCACGCATAGCAGTGTCGGGCGGTTCATAAGGGGAGGGCTCTGGCCCTTCAGGATCTCTCCGCAACATCTGAACGAAGAAATCGTGAATGTCCTTGCACGAAAGATACCAAACGCTACCCCAGACATCCTTCCGAGTTCCTGATTCAGGATTCATTGGCGACGTCATGCTAGACTCACTTTCATTCCGAGGAAGAGCTGTGAATTTCATGAGACCGAAAAACTGACCGGCACCCATGCGGATTCTGACCCGCTACATCCTGCGCGAGATTACCTCGCACGCCCTCATCGGGGCGGGGGTGTTCACCTTTGTGTTGTTCACTCGCGATTTGGGGCGACTGCTGGAACTGGTCGTCCGCAATAGCGCACCGCTGCCCAGCGTTGCCGAAATTTTCTTTTTCACCGTGCCGGTCGCGCTGATCTACACCATTCCGATGGGTGCCCTGGTGGGGATCCTAATCGGCCTTAGCCGCCTGGCCGCCGATAGCGAAATCACCGCCATGCGGGCCAGCGGTATCGGGGTGTGGACCTTCCTTCGAATCGTTTCTATTTTTGCTGTCGCGGCCTGGCTGCTGGCGCTGGTCAACAGTGTTTACCTGGCGCCGCGGTCGCAGGCTGCACTGGGGCGGCTGCAGGATCGGCTGAAGAGTTCTCAGGCTTCCTTCGAGATCCAGCCACGCGTGTTTTATGAAGGTTTTCCTCAACTGGTGCTTTATGTCCAGGACGTACAGAGCGCCCAAGGCGCAGCGATCTGGAAAGGAGTATTCATCGCCGATATCAGTAATCCTTCTGCGCCGCGAATTACGCTGGCACAGCAAGGCATCCTGGTGAGCCAGGATACGGACACCCTTCACCTGCACTTGAGCAATGGCGCGACCCACGAGACTGATCCCAAAATTCCTGATCAATATCAGGTCTCCACTTTCCAGCAGACAGATATCCCCATCCAGCTACCGCAGAACGATAACAAAGACGAACCGGCAGCGGTGCCGGTTGCGCAGTTAGACACACGGGAGCTGGCGGTCGAGGCAGCCCGGGTAAAAAAATACCAGGCGCGCTGGTATTGGATCGAATTTCATCGCCGCTTTGCGCTTCCGACCGCCTGCCTTGTACTCGCACTGGTAGGCATTCCGCTGGGCCTGTCGTCAAAGAAAGGCGGCAAGTCGACAGGTTTCGTTCTCACCATTTTGCTGGTATTTGCTTATTACTCGTTTTCGCTGATAGGCGTTTCACTGGCACGACAGGGGAAGGTTTCCCCTGGTCTGGGTGTCTGGCTGGCGAACATCGCATTCCTTATCGCAGGCGCTTTTTTACTGTGGCGGGCAGAACATAAACCTTTCGACGTCGCACCACTGCGTAACCTGTGGCATCCCTTCAAAGCGGGACTCAATGAGGGCGGAGGAATCTTGATCCGCCCCAGCCCACCGGAAGATGCCTTCAAACGCGCGACCAGCCGGTGGCGTGTATTCAGTGCCCGCTTCCCCATGATTCTGGACGACTATGTGATGCGCGACTTCATCGCTTATTTGCTGATGATTTCGGCTACATTTCTCATGTTGCTTTTGGTCTTCACTCTTTTCGAACTGCTGGGAGATATTCTGCGAAATCAAGTCTCCCCCCTTGTAGTGGGAGAATACCTGCTCAGCGTCTCACCTTATTTTGTCTACAACATCACTCCGTTGTGCGTATTGCTTGCCGTGCTGATCACCTTCGGCTTGATGCAGCGCTCCAACGAAATCACTGCCATCAAAGCCACAGGGATCAGCATCTACCGCATCGTTGTGCCAGTATTGATCGCTGCAAGTCTGCTCACGGCCGGGCTTTTTTTCTTCGATCAGTTCTATCTGCCACACGCCAACAAACGGCAGGACGCGCTGCGCAATTTAATCAAAGGCAAACCAGCGCAGACTTATCTAAACCCCGAGCGCAAATGGATTTTCGGGCAGCACTCCAGTATCTACTATTATCAATTCTTCGATTCAGAACGCGACCAGTTCGGCAATCTTTCGGTATTCCAATTTGATCCCGCAAGTTTTCAGTTGACTCATCGGGTCTACGCCGAGCGGGCGCATTGGGAGGACAGGTTGCAACGCTGGATTTGCGAACAGGGCTGGGAGCGTAATCTGCGTGGCCCCGCCATCGGCACCTTCCGGACCTTCGACGTGTCCACATTCCCCGCCATCAATGAGCCCCCCCTCTACTTCAAGAAGGAAGTAAAACAGTCTTCCGAAATGAATTACGAAGAGCTGCGCCGATACATCCACGATCTGCAGCAGAGTGGTTTTGACGTGGTCCGGCTAAAAGTGCAATTGCAGAAGAAGTTCGCTTTTCCATTCATCGCCCTGGTCATGGCAGTGCTGGCAATCCCCTTTTCGCTTACCCATTCGAAACGCGGCGCGGTCACCGGCGTCGCCGTGGCCGTGGGGATTGCTGTGGTATACACCGTGGTTTCGAATTTGTTCGAGGCCATGGGGAACGTCAGCCAATTACCGCCGATACTGGCTGCGTGGGCGCCCGACCTGATCTTTGGGTTGACCGGTGGGTATTTGATTCTGAAAGTGCCCACCTAAAATCTTCTAGTCCAAACTCAAATCATTTCAATGCAAGCGCTGAAGGCTGGCCGCCAGTCGTAAACGGAGAACCCACCACACCCAGAACTCCACTAGTGGTGTTGATGGTGTACGCGGAGATCGATGCCGCACCGTTATTCGCCACGTAAAGAAACTGCCCCCCAGGATGAATCGCGAGCCAGACTGGACTGACTCCAGTGGAGACGCTTGGGGTAGAGAGTGCCGTGAGAATTCCTGTGCTCGAGCTGATCGAGAATCCCGAGACCTGATTGGATTGCTGATCGGCGACGTAAAGGAACTTTCCGGAATGGTCCACAGCGGGCGAGAGAGGACCGACGCCCGCTGAGAAGGGAGATCCCGAGATCGGAGTCAAGCTGCCGTCGGAATTGACGGCGAAGGCAGAGACGTTATTTGAACCTGAGTTCGTGGCGTACAAGAATTTTCCGTCGGGAGTCACCGCAACGCCGGAAGGAGTTGTCCCCGCCGTGAACAGCGGACCCGGTACGGACGAAAGCGCTCCGGATGTCGAGCTCACCGAGTAACCTGAGACCGCCCCGCTGACGTTGTTAGCCACGTACAAGAAGCTGCCGGAAGGAGTGATTGCAAGCGAAACCGGACTCGCCGCCGCAGGAAATGGGGATCCAGGGATTTCGGTCAGTCCAGCACCCGAGCTGATAGAAAATACGGAAATGTCATCCGATCCGCGGTTAGCTACAAATAGGAAGTGACCTGCGGAATCGATCGCCATACTTACCGGCGTGACCCCCGCTGGAGTATTACCACTAACCGCCACCAGGGTATTGTCCGATTTTATGGTGTAGCGAGAAATGTCATTAGAGTCCCGGTTAGCGACAAAAGCCGCGTCGCCTGATGGAGTCAAAAAGATTGCTGACGGTGTTATGCCCGTAGCAACGCCGGCACCGTTTGCGGTGATGGTGCCTTTGCTGAGGTCCACGCTGAAAGGTGAAACTAGAGCATCGCCCTGAGTGGTCACGAAAAGCGCGCCCGTGCCTGATGAAGTGGAGCTTTTGGTAGAACAGCTGGTCAGTAAGCCCAGCCCGACCAGAATCAGAAACCCAACCCAACTGCCAGACTTCATCCGCATTCTTTCTCCTCAGAGTTCATGAAAAGGGTTCAGGATAACCTCAATTTGTGTATCAGGAATGCATGGTAAGAGCAAACTTCAGACAGTGATTGGAACCGGCGGGACGTCTGAAAGTTGCCTGGGCACGCCTGTGGCTTCAACCATTCTCATTTTTAGCTGGGAGTGCGGGCAACCGGATTTCAATCATCAGACCGCCCTCGCTTCGATTGCTGGCTTGGATAGTTCCACCATGCAAGCGAACGGCGCGTTCCGCGATGGCCAGGCCCAATCCAACACCACCCGTTTGCCGGCCGCGAGCGTCGTCGATGCGATAAAACGGCCGAAACAGTTTGTCGAGTGCTTCCGCCGGCACGCCGGGACCAGAGTCAGAAATCTTGATGACAGCTTCCGTTCCATACGTTCCCTGCCTGCACTCCAAGCCGATCTGCACGTCCGTGCCTTCGCGCGTGTACTGGATTGCATTGCGAACCACATTTTCGTTCGCACTGCGCAACAACGAAGGATCTCCAATCACCATGCAGTCATCTACCTTGGTTACGTCGACACGACATTTGCGGCTTTGAGCTTCGAATTCGGCGTCCTGCGCAATTTCGCGGATCAGCTCCTGCAGGCGGATGGAGACTTTCTTCATGGCTTGATCGCCGCTTTCGAGTCGCGCAATCGTCAGCAGTCTCCCAATCAGCTCGTTCAGACGATTGGCTTCGAGCTCGATGCGTTGCAGCGCACTTTGAGCTTCGGGTCCACTTCGCTGGCGGCTCAGTCCCAGCGCTACGTTCAAACGCGCGAGTGGGGATCGCAGTTCGTGAGAAATATCATTCAGCAATCGCGCCTGCGCCTTCACCGATGTTTCGAGGCGATCGGCCATAGTGTCGAAATCGCGCACCAATTCGGCGATTTCATCGTGCCGGCCAGGTGGAGGCACGCCCGCGCGGGCCGTCAAATCTCCCGCAGCCAACTTTTGGGTTGCGGCCCGGAGGCGGACCACCGGAGAGGTTAAGTATCTGGCAAGCAGGTAACACACCAGGCCGGAAGAAAGAATTGCGATGAAGATTCCCAGTCCATGTATTCCTAGATCTCCAAAAGGCCCGTGAGGAGGTGGAAACATGACCAACGTATAGCGATGTCCGCTGGCGGAAGTAATGGACTGGCGCTGGGGACGCGCTGCCATCCATCCTAGAAAACCTCCGCGAGATGAACGGGGACGTCTGTGTTCTCCGTCTTTCGCCCAATCGCGTGATCTGCGTCCCGAAAGTTCTTGATCATTTTCATCCAATAGGTAAGCCCGTACACCTTGCGACTGACGTACCTGGTCGAGATACTGCGCGAGAGCTGCTTGTCCACCAGTTTCATAAGTCTGAACTGCCTGGCTGAGGATCTGGGCTTGTTCCGCTTCCCAGGCGGACTCCGCTCGCTGGCGTATGGCCAAAGTCACCAGGGTTGCCAGCACCAGAAACAACGCCTGTGCCAGCCAGAAGGAAAGGAATATCTTGAGAAACAGGCTTCTCATTTAGCTCCGCGCCGAGCTTCATCGCGAGGACGCGCGAAAATGTAACCCACACCGCGGACCGTCTTGATATGGTCGGAACCACCATCGGAGTCGCCGAGTTTTTTGCGTACCTTGCTGACATGCATATCAATGCTTCGGTCAAACGGAGAGAATTTGCGGCTCAAGACTGAGCTGGCGAGATCCTCGCGCGTAACTACCCGGCCGGCTTCACGCAGCAATACTTGCAAAAGATTGAACTCCACTGAAGTTAAATCCACTGCTTGGCCGGCGTGACGCACAGTTCGAGTGGCGGGATCGAGTTCGATGTCCCCGACGCGCAACATCTCTGGGATTTGCGTCTCACGCGCACCTTCGGAACTCCGCGTCCTGCGAAGGACGGCCCGAATACGCGCCACCAGCTCACGAGGATTGAAGGGCTTGGGAAGATAATCGTCGGCGCCGATCTCCAATCCCACAATCCGATCGACGTCTTCGCCGCGCGCCGTGAGCAACAATACCGGAATGCGCGAAGTACGGCGGATGCGACGCAACACTTCAAAGCCGTTGAGCTTGGGCAACATCACATCCAGGACGATCAACAAGTGATCTCCACTCAGCGCGCGCTCTAAACCTCGCTCGCCGTCATGGGCGGATTCAACCTGAAAACCCTCCGGTTGGAGATACTCGCTGACCAGCGAGCAAAGTTCCACGTCGTCGTCGATGACCAGAATGCGATCCACAGTTCTCATAACAGTTCTACAACAGCAAGGGTGACGCTTGGGGTGCGCTTTACAAAACTTTACTCCTGTTGACCGACTCTTTACCGCGTCAAGGCCGCCAAAGTGTTCTTATCAAGTGAACGAGAAACAAACGTTCCCGGCAACGGGAGTGTCTCAGGGAGGATTAATGAAATCGAATCGTATCAAGATAGTGATCGCGGCGCTTGTTCTTACGCTGTTGGTCGCGGTGGGAGTATCGCAAACCGTTAAGCGAGCCCACATGCATGGCATGCATGGAGACGGAATGTTCAGTGAGCACGCTATGGGATTCCTCACGGACTACCTGAACCTTAACGAAGCGCAACAAGCGCAAGCCAAAGAGATCCTGGCGAAAGAAAAGCCCACGCTTGATTCCTTGTCCCAGCAAATGAAACAAGGACACGATGCGCTGATGCAGCTCGAAACCAGCGGCACCTTCGACGAAGCCAAGGTTCGCAGTGTGGCATCGCAACGGGCTCAGACGATGACTGACCTTATCGTGGAGAAAGCGCGCATACATTCTCAGTTGTTCCAGATCCTGACTCCGGAGCAGAAAACCAAGATGACCCAACTCATGAGCAAACACGAGCATGGTTTCATGAGGCACCACCAGGGACAGCAGAATCAGCAGCCAGAACAGACACCAAACCAGTAGTGAGCAGCCTGGGGAAGGTCTGGGAGCCTTCCCCGTTTTTTTAAGAGCAAGTGGCCGGTGCTCAGTGATCAGTCAGACCACTAACCACTGACCACAAACATCAAGGAAAGGCTGGTATCTCGTGGTGAGCACAAGCAACTTCGTGGACGTTGTTGCCCGGGAAATGGCATCTGGAGTTGAAACAGCCGTGGAATGCTGGATGGCGCAGATCGATGAGGCGCTCACCGATCTGCACTTGACTAGTCTCGGCCGGCTAAATGCGGTGACGCAAATTCTGGCGAATTACAAACGTCTCACCGGAAAAGAGCACTTGCAGCGCCGAACAAGAAGTGGCCAGTGCTCAATGGTCAGCGAGGCAGTACGCTCGACTGGCAACTGGCCCCTGACCACTGACCACTAGCTCTATGGATCTGCTCTACTCATCTCTAATGGACTTGAGCCAGTTTTTCTTTCTAAGCTGGATTGTTCTTATCCTGGTGGCCTGCGTAGTCACCTTCCGGCAGGATGCATTCTGAACTCCAATCCGAAGGCCTGGCCTTTCCGGCATAGTCCGGCGGGCAAACCCTAAGTCTCCACCGCTCATCCAAGCACGATGCCGGATTCTGTCCGCGGGGTGTGGTTTATGCGTAAAAGCCTTTTTTCCCTTGCAGTCCCATTCCTGAGTGCCGCGCTTTTTGCTCAGCAGCCTGACGCCAACCAGCAGCAAACCACATCGGTTGAGCCTATGGACCACACGCCCGTTTTCCGGGTGAAGGTGCTGTCCCGCACCACCAAGGCGGTGAATTACCGCCACCATAGCGGCGCAACCAGCGTGGATTTCCGCGGAACGGATCTAATGCCGGAGGCCAGTGGCCACGCCAAGGTGGAAAGCAGGACCGGCAGAATTGAAATCAATGCCGATTTTGAGCACCTACGGCCATCCCGCAACCTGGCACCCGAATACCTGACGTATGTATTGTGGGCCATCACCCCTGAAGGTCGTCCCGTCAGCCTGGGCGAGATTGTCCCTGAAAATGGGAAGTCCTCGGTGAGGGTGAGCACCGACCTGCAAGCCTTCGGCGTCATCGTCACGGCCGAGCCGTATTTTTCCGTAACCCGGCCGAGCGATATGGTGGTTCTCGAAAACGTCGTAAAGTCGAACACAAAAGGTTGGGAGCAGCCTATCGACACCAAGTTCGACGTAGTCGAACGTGGGCAATATACGGTTGACATCACAGCGGCGAAGCTTCCCTCCAGCACCGCAAACCCCAAGACTCCAAACGATTTGCTGCAAGCGCGCAACGCTGTCGCCATCGCCCAGGCGGAGGGGGGAGATCGCTACGCCGCTGACACCATGCGCAAAGCGGAAGACTTCCTGGCCCGCGCCGAGGATTATCTGCGCCGCCAACAAAGTGGGAAAGCGATATCCACTGTCGCTCGTGGAGCAACACAGGCGGCGGAAGATGCGCGAGTACTGACCCTCGAGCGCCGTCAGCAGGAACAGCAGGACGCGGAGCGTACGGCCATGCGCGAGCGGGCTGAACAGGCAGAGCAACAGGAAGCGGAAGCCAAAGCCCAAGCCGAGCAGGAATCGCGTCAACGCGAGCAGGCGGAGCGTGATCGTCAGACCACGGAACAGGCAAAAGCAGATGCGGACCGCGCCCGCCAGGAAGCCGAAGCCGCCAAGGCTGACGCCCTGGCTCAGCAGCAAACGGCGCAATCGCAGGCGCAGCAGGCCCAACTGGCAGCCCAGCAGGCAGATCAGGCCCGCGCCCAGGCAGAACAAGCACGGCGTCAGGCGGAGCAGGAAAAAGAGCAGACTCGGGCTCGCCTCCTGCAGCAGCTGAATCAGGTCTTGCAGACGCGGGAATCCGCGCGGGGACTGATCGCGGATATGCCCGACGTGTTGTTCGACACCGGCAAGTACACGCTCAAGCCGGGAGCAAGAGAGAGACTGGCGAAAGTCGCTGGAATTCTAATGGCATATCCCGCCCTGCACGTACAGGTGGAAGGTCATACCGATAACGTCGGCGGAGTTGACTTTAACCAGCAACTCTCCGAAAAACGCGCGGCCGCGGTACGGGACTTCCTGGTCCAGCAAGGTGTAAAGTCCACCGACATCGAATCGCGCGGCTTCGGAATGGATCAGCCCGTAGCCACCAATGCAACCGCTACCGGGCGACAACTCAACCGTCGTGTGGATTTGGTTGTCTCTGGGCAAGCCATTGGAACGACTGCGGGCGTGGCAAATCCCGCGCAACCGGCGACCAGCGTTCCCAATGTCCCGGCTGGCGCGACAACTCAGCCGACCAATGTGCCGCCGGCGACTAGCAACCCGGAGGCGACTCCGGCGGCGCCACCGAATAACCAGCCGCAGAGTTTACCTCCGCAATGATAAGGAGGTGGCCTTCGGGCCACCTGTTTGTGTTGGGTAAAGTGTTCCACTTCCTGAAGCTTGGGCTGCTAGAATCACATCTATAAAGCACATGCTGCTCAAAAGCCTGCGCCCACTACTTCCCTACCTGAAGAAATACCGCCATAGCTACATCATTGGGACAATCTGCGTCTTCTGCAACAACGGAATCTGGATTCTCTTTCCACAAGTAATCCGTCGCGCAGTGGACGACATGCATTTGGGCGTCACCCGACATAAGCTCGCCACCTACGCGTTGCTTCTGCTCGCCGTAGCCGCCACCAAGGGCATCTTCCAATTCCTGACCCGGTGGGTCGTCATCGGAGTCTCACGCGAAATCGAATTTGATCTGCGCAATGATCTGTTCAAGCATCTGGAAGTCCTCTCTTACTCTTTTTATCAACGTACGCGCACCGGCGACATCATGGCCCGTGCCACCAATGACCTCAATGCGGTACGCATGTTGCTGGGACCGGCGATCATGTATTCGGCGAACACCATCGTGTTCACAGCCGGAGCGCTGGCCTTCATGCTGTCCATCAGTTCGAAGTTGACGTTATACGCCTTCCTGCCTTTGCCTGTGGTCAGCATCGTGGTGCAGTATTTCGGTAAACGAATTCATGAACGCTTCGAGAGAATCCAGGCGATGTTTTCTGACATCTCCGCTCGCGCTCAGGAGAATTTCTCCGGAGCCCGCGTCATCCGGGCCTACGTACAGGAAGATGCCGAAATCGCCGCCTTTGAAAAGTCCAACCAGGAGTACATCGCGCGCAGCCTGAAACTCGTACGTCTGATGGGAATGCTGTGGCCCACTCTCGAAACCATGCTGGGACTAGCCATAGTGCTAGTGCTTTGGTTGGGAGGACGGGAAGTACTGTACGGGCACATGAGCGTGGGAGATTTTGTAGCGTTTAACACCTATATGGTGCAGCTTACCTGGCCGATCATTGCCTTAGGCTGGGTGATCAATATCTTTCAGCGTGGAACAGCGTCCATGGCGCGTATCAACGAAATTTTGGTGGAGAAGCCGGAGATCGAAGATAGTGTCGAGGTAAAGGCGGCGGGCGAGGGCACCCGCCCTGCACACGCCGCACAAATGCGTGGGGAGATCGAGTTTCGCGGGCTTAACTTCGCTTACAACGGGACGCCGGTCCTGCATAACGTGAACCTGCGGATTCCGGCGGGCAGCAGCCTGGCCATCGTGGGTCCTACTGGGTCTGGAAAGACGACTCTGGTCAGCCTGATTCCCCGCATCTACGATGCTTCGCCAGCGACGGTACTGATCGACGGTAAACCGGTGCGCGATTATCCGCTCGACTTTCTGCGGCGCAATATTGGTTTCGTCCCGCAGGAGACTTTCCTGTTCAGCGAAACCGTACGCGAAAATATTGCCTTCGGTAAAGAAGACGCCAGTGATCAGGATGTACACTCGGCAGCCGAGGCCGCCAACATCGCCACGGAAATTGAGAACTTTCCCGAGCAGTACCGAACGCTAGTGGGCGAGCGCGGTATCACGCTTTCCGGTGGCCAGAAACAACGAACTGCGATTGCGCGCGCGATTATCCGCAATCCGCGTATCCTGATTCTTGATGATGCGCTTTCCAGCGTGGACACCCACACCGAGGACAAGATCCTGAATCATCTGCGCGAAATCATGCAGGACCGCACCACAATTTTTATTTCACACCGTGTTTCCACCGTGCGCAACGCCGACATGATCGCCGTGCTGCATGGAGGCCAGATCGTAGAACTGGGAACGCACGACGAACTACTCAGCCGGAACGGCTACTACACCGACCTTTACAACAAGCAATTGCTGGAAGAGGAATTGGCCGAAGTCTAGGTAACGTCGGCGTCTAGCCGGCACGTTGGGGGCTATCTATCACCCGGCCAAGCCGGCGGGACGCCGGCGCTTACATGAAGCGAGTCGCCATCCCAGAACTGCTGGACACCGATTCCGGCTCGCCCGCCGAGATTGCCGCATCACTTTCCGACCTGAATCGAATCAATCGCTGGTTTGGCGGCATCTCGACCACGACTTCGATGATCCGCCGAGTGGCGCGAAAACTTGGCGTGCTTTCCCTTTCCATGCTGGAAGTTGCCGCCGGAAGCGGGTATGTACCGGAAAGAGCTCGGCAAAAACTGGTGCATGATGGGATTGAGCTTAAAGTTACATTGCTGGATCGCGCCCCTTCTCATCTGGTAAACGGAAATCGCGCAATAGCCGGGGACGTCCTCGCACTTCCCTTTCGTGACGCCAGTTTTGATCTAGTTGGCTCGGTTATTTTCCTGCATCATCTGTCGCCCGACCAAGTCATACAGTCGGTTAATGAAGCTCTCCGAGTGTCCCGCACGGCTGTACTCATCAATGACCTGGTGCGGCATCCAATGCATCTGGCGCTGGTGTACGCTGGACTTCCGTTGTTCCGCAGTCGGCTCACCCATCACGACGCACCGGCATCGGTGCGTCAGGCATACTCGCCGGCTGAGATTCGGGATTTACTCAAGCGTACCAAGGCAGCGCACGTAGAAATCCATCGCCACTATTTGTTCCGCATGGGTGTGATTGTTTGGAAGTAAGCAGCTCGATGTCATCTGCAAGCAAATATGACCTGATCGTTATCGGTGGCGGCCCAGCGGGCGCTGCTGCGGCGATTGTTGCGGGCGGCAATGGGCGGCGTATCCTGCTACTGGAACGCGGCAAATTTCCACGGCACAAGGTTTGCGGCGAATTTGTCTCGGCTGAATCTCTTGGTCTGCTAAAGACGTTGCTTGATTCCCAACACTCGGGCCTGCTGCGCGATGCGGTTCAAATTCCGAACGCCCGTCTTTTCCTCGACAATCGTACGCTTCCTACCGCAGTAAATCCGCCTGCCGCAAGCCTTGCCAGGCTGGATCTCGATCTAGCCCTCTGGGATTCCGCCGAAAAAGCGGGCGTGGATGCGCGGCAGCAAGTCACGGTACAAAGCATCAGCGGCAGCGGTCCCTTTCGCGTCGCCACTAGCGCCGGAGAGTTTGAATCGCGTGCCGTGATTAACGCGTCAGGCCGCTGGTCAAACTTGAATGCGCGCGCTGGCGAGACAGAACAAATTGAGAAATGGATTGGCCTCAAAGCGCATTTTGCAGAACCCTTTCCTAACTCTTCGGTGGATTTGTATTTCTTCGATGGCGGATATTGCGGGGTACAACCCGTGGAGGTCAACGGCGCGCACTCAGGAAACGGGCGCGTGAATGCTTGTGCCATGGTGCGTGCTGACGTTGCCAGTACCTTGCCGGAAGTCTTTACGCGTCATCATGCCTTACGGGAGCGAAGCCTGCGATGGCGACCGTTGAGCGATCCGGTAAGTACCTCGCCACTCATCTTTCACAAGCCGCAGCCTGAGCGCGACGGCGTCTTGATGGCAGGAGATGCGGCCGGTTTTGTAGATCCATTTGTGGGGGACGGTATTTCCCTGGCGGTTCGCAGCGGCTCGCTGGCCGCCGGGTGCCTGATTCCATTCTTTGCCGGTGAATCTTCCCTGCAACATGCAGTGCAGAGCTATTGCGAAGCATACGAACAACGGCTTGCGCTAGTCTTTCGCGCGTCGTCGATCCTGCGGCGAATATTAGTGCTGCCGAAAGTGGTCCGAATTCCGCTGTTGTTCCTTCTGACTAAGGCTCCGTCCGTTGCGCGATACATGGTGCGCAAGACGCGCTGATTCCGTCCAGTAGAAATAAACAGTTGGTTAGAAGTTTGGAGAGGTCTATCTGATTACGAGCACTTCGCGGATATGATCCCGCGCCAGAAAGAATTTGATGGAACTGAAATCACGGAAGAGATTTTCAATGTGACGATTATTGAAGACACGTTGCAAGCGAACTCCGGTGCCGATGGTGGTGTGTGATACACCGGTAGGGCCCTTGCGCACTTCGCGGCGAGGATCGACATGGTGCATTTCCAGAATATCGCCCTCGACGATGTGATAGCGATAGCAAGGCGCGTCGGGGCCGGCTTCGTGAGTATGGAAGAAGGCGAGAAGCATGCCCCCCGGTTTCATCAGCGACCACAAGCGTCCCATTACCGGCTTGACCAAACTTTCATCCAAGTAATCAGCCAGATTCCAGCACAGCACCACATCGAATTGCCCAGGGCCGTAGGCCAGGTTGTCCGACAAAAAGCGCTTGCTATCCAGAACTGGCTTACCCGCCTCGTCTTTCGTCGCCAGCGATGGCTCGGTGGAGGCTACCAGCAGATCTTCGCTGTAGAGCTTGTGCCCACGTCCGGTCAGATAGCGAATATTGGCGGCAGAAGTAGAACCGAGATCGAGCACACACAGAGGCTCTTCCGATGCGAAGGATTTGGCCAGTTCGGCCAAGCCACTAGAGCGTCGGGTAAGCCGCTTACTTTTCTGAGCCGGCGCGGCGATCTGGTCCGGGCCGGCGGATGAACCTCGAAAGATTTTCATGAAACTATGCGCGACGGATGCCATAAAACTTCCTGGCCCCGGTCCTAGCTGTGCACTTTAATATAGCGCGAGCGGGCGGCAGGGGCCGATCAAACCTTCTTGATATCGGTTACCGGAGTTTTTCCAGTAACTCCCGGAATGGGCGAACCCGTGCCTGCAGCCGCCCGGTTCGCGACTGGAGAAACCGTCTCGCGATCGGTTTTGAACTCGGATCTTCCGCCGGGGCTCTCGGGCTTTCCGATATCAACTTTGCCCTTGAAGTAGGCACCCTCTTCAATGGCCACTCTCTGAGTGATCACGTCGCCCACGGCGATCGCGGATTTTCTGAAGTCCACCCGCTCCGTGGCATTGATGTTGCCTTCCAGCTTGCCTTGCACGATCACGGTTTTGGCGCTTACGTTGGCTCGTATCTGCCCATTCGGACCAACCGTCAAACTGTTGCCCTGCAGGTCGATGCTGCCTTCGACCTGGCCATCGACATAAAGATCCTCGCTGCCCGTAAGGTCTCCTTTGACAACTACCGATTTACCGATATGCGCAAACTCCGCCATCTTCGGCGTGTCCATGACGTGGCCTCCTTGGGACTTGCTTACCGCGGAACGCAAGCGGGAATACTGGATTCTAAATCACTTTGCGACTTGACGGGCAGCCAGAAAAACACCGGTGAATAGGCAAACGGATAGTTGCCAGTTTAGCCCCACTTTCGACAACCGGATACAAGCACCTGCAGTCGGGCAGACTATAGCGCACCGGCTTCGTCTGGGCAACCCAACCCAGTAATCGGAGCTGCTGAATCCGGCTGTTTTTCTCACTATCAGCCCAGCCGGAGTATCTTTCCAGATGTACGGACAACAGGAATGGGACCTGCTCTCGTCTAATATTACGTAGGGGCTTGCGCAAAATGAGACTTCGCACCCGTCCGGTTCTTCGAATTTTGCTATTCGCACTCGCTCTCAGCAGTGTGCCGTGGACATTGGCGCAGCAACCCAAGAGTGAATCTCCGGGTGAATTGGTTCGCAAGACAATCCAGAACGAAGTCAGACCCGCCAATGAGCGAGTGAAGTTTATGTTCATCGAGCGGAAAGAAACCCCGCGAGGCTCCCAGACAAAGTTGCTGGTGGAAACTCGCGAGGCCATGGCTGGAATGGTGATCGCCGTGAATGACCGGCCACTCACCCCGGAAGAACGCCGGGCGGAAATCGGCCGAATAGAACGGTTCGTCAAGAATCCCGAGGAGCTGAAGAAAAAAATCAAGGACGAAAAAGAAGACGCCGATCGCACGGCACGAATCATGAAGGCCCTGCCCGACGCGTTTCTTTACCAACCGGATGGGACTGAAGTGGGCAAGGAAGGCTTGGGCAAGCCCGGCGATGAACTCGTACGTCTGAAATTTCGTCCCAACCCGCGCTACACTCCGCCGTCGCGCGTGGAACTAGTGCTCACCGGCATGGAGGGAACTCTTCTGATCGATGCCAACCAGCATCGCCTTGCCAGAATCGATGGCAAGCTGGTGAAGGAAGTTGGCTTCGGCTGGGGAATTCTGGGGCATCTGAATCCTGGTGGACATTTTCAAGTCGACCAGTCAGACGTGGGATACAACCGCTGGGAAGTCACTCACATGGATCTTGCGATTACCGGTAAGTTACTTTTCTTTAAGAGCCTCAATATCAGGTCGAATGAGACTTATAGTAATTTCCGCCCAGCACCGCCGAACTTAACCTTTGCCCAGGCCGTGGAGTTGTTGAAGAAAGAGGAAGCCGTAGTAGCGCAAAACTATTTCCACCACGAAAACCAACAAAAGTAGGCTCACCTCGCCACGCGGAACGTTTCTTTCCGGACCGTCAGCTCTTCGATCAAATCTTCGCGTATTCGATATCCCGTGCCAGGAATGTCGCCGATTGCGATCGTCCCTTGAGGCGAAACCTCGACCTCCGGTTCCACAATGTCTTCCTTCCAGTAACGCTTGGAGGCCGAAACATCTCCTGGCAGCCGGAAATTGTGCAATGCCGACAGTGCCACATTGTGGGCGCGCCCTATACCCGACTCCAGCATTCCTCCGCACCATACTGGAATGTTGTTGGCCAGGCACAGGTCATGAATCTTTTTAGCCTCGCTGAAACCGCCCACCCGGCCCACTTTAATGTTAATAATGCGGCAGGCGCCGGTCTCGATTGCGGCGGCCGCGTCGCGGACATGGCGGATCGATTCATCCAGACAAATCGCGGTTCGCAGCTCGCGTTGCAGGCGTGCGTGATAGTAGACATCGTCATTCCATAACGGCTGCTCGATCATCAGCAGATTGAATTGATCGAACTTGCGTAAGTGCTCAACATCATCCATGGTGTAAGCGGAATTGGCATCGCAACTCAACAGAATCTCACTCCATCTTGAGCGGATTCGCTCCAGCACATTTATGTCCCAGCCCGGTTTGACTTTCACTTTAATGCGGCGGTATCCAGAGGCGAGTTCGGTTTCGATTTTCTGCAGCAATTGTTCGACGGAATCCTGAATTCCAATCGAGACTCCACACTGAATCTCGCGGCGCGAGCCTCCGAGAAGCTTCCACAAAGGCTGCTGTTTCTGCTGGGCTTCAGCGTCCCAGAGCGCGTTCTCGACCGCGGCCTTGGCCATTTGATGTCCCCGAACTTTGGCCATCCAATGGACGCTCTCGCGAGCCGATGTTAATGTGCGTCCCAGCACTGCAGGGGCGAGATAGTGCTGGATGACAGGCCATGCGGTCTCGATCCACTCCGAGCTGTAAAAAGGATCTTCCCCGGCGACACATTCGCTCCACCCGTCAATGCCGTCACAATGTGCGGTAAGCAAGAGGATACGACGGCTGTAGACGCGGCCAAAGCTCGTCTCAAAAAAATGGACCAGCGGCATTTGGATCTCGCGCAGCGTGATGGCTTCGAGTTTCATAGGATCAGTGGCTAGTGGCTAGTAAAGCGCGTTTACCTGAGAACTGCGAACTCAGAACTGACGACAGCAAAGCTAAGCCCCCGTTCTGCAGACCACGCCCGTGCTCATCTTTCTTCCCACTGTCCTAACAGAAACTTTCCGTTCCCTTTTTCATGTCGTTCATATCCCAGAACTGCCAGCCCATCTGCGAAGGCTTTCACAAACTCGTCTCGAGTGCGATCTTGTACTTCTCTGGCGCGCTGGCGAGTCGCGGGCGCAGATTTCCATTCGTAGATTTGCGTTGGAATGGAAATTGATTTCACCAGCGTGAACTGGGACTTCTTACCCTTGAGGATGCTTTCGACTCGCTTCGATTTTAGCCACCACTCCGCTACTAGCCGGTCCGTCGGCAGCCCTCCTTGCAGCGGCGACGATGTAATTCCGTACTGGTTGATGTTGTAGCGCCGAGCGATCGCGCCCAACCTTTCAATGTTGAGATAGGCGTTCTTGATCTCCAAAGGATCGAAGGTCCACTCAATCAATTCGTATCCACGGGTGAGCGCGTCGTCACGCTGAAAGAGTTTAATGCGCCGGCCCAGGCCGGCATTGCGATAGGCCTGACGGACGGCGAGCATGTGAGAGTGCAAGTACGAGCGACCGTCGCGGTAGCCAGGGATGGAAAGTCCAAAGCCCACGGCCTCCTTGCCATCGAAGGCGGCGATGATTTGTCCGCCGATTTTTTCAGCGACTACGAACATGCGAAGCGGCACCAAATCCGCATCGCTGAAGTTCCAAACTTCTTTTTGCAGCGCTACGCATGCCCGCATTGCTTCCAGGTCGTGACAAAGGCGGATCACGATCGAATCCGCGCTCACTGTTTCTCTCGCTCCTGTCGCTTCGCCTGTTGCCATAATGATTCCAGTTCTTCCATGCTGGACTGCTCCGGACTGCGACCGGAAGCGCGCAACTGTTCCTCCATCCATTGAAAGCGCCGTTTGAATTTGCGGTTAGTTTTCCTGAGCGCCGACTCCGGATCGAGCGAAAGATATCGGGCGATGTTGACCAGAACGAAAAACAGGTCGCCCACTTCGTCCTCGAGCCGAGCTCTAAGATCTTCCGAGAGTTGTTTGCCGCGCGAGCCAGCCACCCCCGATATCTGCGGGCGCGGGACGGGAGCTGGAACCTGCTCAAGCTCTTTCTGAAGCTCCTGAGTTTCTTCGTGCAATTTCTCGAATAGCCCACCCACATTGGGCCAATCAAAGCCAACGTGCGCGGCGCGGGAACTTAGCTTGTAAGCCTCCAACAATGCCGGAATTCCACTGGAGACGCCGGCCAGGACCGACTGCGAATGCTCGTTGCCTCCTCCGTCTTCCGCACTCTTCCCTCCACCCCCTTCCAAACGCTTCTTTTTTTCTTCCGCCTTGAGCGCCTCCCAATTGCGCAATACATCGGAGGATGTTTCCGCCTTCACATCGCCGAAAACGTGCGGATGACGGTCCACTAGTTTTTGGGATAGTCGATCTAATACCTGGTCGATGGAAAACGAATTTTCTTCGTGGGCCATCTGAGCATAGAACAGAACCTGTAACAATAAGTCGCCGAGTTCGCTGCTCAATTCGTCCCAATCGCGATTGTCGATGGCTTCGAGGACTTCATAAGTCTCTTCCAGGGTGTAAGGCTTGATGGAATCAAAAGTCTGCTCGCGATCCCACGGACACCCTCCCGGGCCACGCAGCCGGGCCATGATCGAAACAGCGCGCTCGAAACGCTCTCCTGTGGTTGGCATGGGCGGAATTCACTTTAAATTACGCACGCCGGAGCCGGCAATCGTGGAGCTGGTGGTCAGCGGCATCCCAAATCACTAATCTCCGGTTACTGACAACCGAGAACTGGCTACTGATCACTGATCTTGTATTTTCATCACTTTGCAATCGGGATTTAGTGTATCCCACGAACCTTTCGCTAGACCAAGGTGACCTTCCCTGAAAGCGTTGAATGTAGCAGACTAAGCTTGGGGGAAGTGTGTGTCCGAAGTCCTGAGCGCGTAGCATCTAAGGTGAAACATGATTTCTTCAAGCGCAGCCCGGCCTTCTCTGGAAAGCGAGCGCTTCCACGTAGTGATCATTGGTGGCGGAATCAACGGCGTCGCCATTGCCCGGGAATGTGCGCGGGCCGGGAGACGCACGCTCCTGATCGAGCAGCACGACTTCGCCGCCGGCACCACCAGCCGTTCTACGCGAATCATTCATGGAGGGCTGCGTTATCTGGAGCACGGCGAGATCGGAATGGTTCGTGAGTCCCTACACGAGCGGCAGCGTTTGCTGCGGGAGCGTCCGCACCTGGTGCATCCCGTTCATTTCTTGCTTGCGCTCGGCCAAGGAAGCCGGAGAAGCGCGCTCAGCATCCGCACCGGTCTTTGGTTATATCGCCAGCTCGGAGGCCGGCGGCTGGGAGCAGATCTAAGCAAAATGGATCAGTACAAGCTCGAACGCTTACTCGATGCCGGACGCCGCTGGTCGATTTTCAGTCTCGAAGACGCACAGTGTGAATTTCCTGAACGCCTGGTCGCCGAATGGCTGGTAGAAGCGATCGAAGCCGGGGCAACCGCCCGCAACCACACACAAGTTCTGGCAGTGGACGTCCGCCATGGCCGGGCCAGCGCAGTGTTGATGCGCGACCGTCTGAGCGGAAAAGAGGAGCGCGTCGAAGCCAACTGGATCGTCAATGCCAGCGGCCCTTGGGCCGACCGCGTCTGTCAGCGTTCAGGCATCGACACCAGGAGGTCCATGGTAGGTGGGGTTCGCGGATCGCACATCGTGCTGCCACGCTTCGCAGGAGTCCCCGATGCAGCGGTCTATACCGAAGCAGTGGACGGGCGACCAATCTTCGTCATCCCGTGGAACGACCAAGTACTGGTAGGGACCACCGAAGTTTCGGACAGTGGAGATCCAAGTAAGGTCCATCCTACATCCGATGAGATCGAATATTTGTTGCGTTCCCTGCTCCAACTCTTTTCCCGGGCGAAGTTGTCGTCCCGGGACATACGTTACAGTTTTTCCGGCATACGTCCGCTGCCTTTCACGCCCAAGGCGAAACCTTCCGCAGTCACACGTAAACATTATCTTCACGATCACAGCGATGACGGAGCCGCGCAGATGATTTCCGTAATTGGCGGCAAATTGACGACAGCGGCACAACTGGCGCGAGAATGTGCGCATAAGATTGGTGCCAGGTCCGGTAAGCCGCGTGAGCTGGCTGTCATCTCTGGCGACAATCTGGATCCCGTGCTCGATCAGTGGGTAGTCGAGATTGCGGATGCGGGTGGAATCAGCGGAGACTCGGCACGCGGAATCGTCGAATGGCACGGCAAACGCTCATTGACCATTGCGCGCATGGCCATCAGCAGCGCGGAGCTGCGTGCGCCCCTCTGTCAGCACAGCGAACACATCGTGGCGGAAGCCGTGGATGCCTTGGCCAACGAGTGCGCAGTTACGATGGCAGACGTCCTCCTCCGGCGGGTGCCGGTGGCGCTTGGCGCCTGCTGGTCAGAGATGTGCAGCCGTGATGCCGCCGCTCGTATCGGCGCAGTGATGGGATGGAATGAGCAGCAAGCCGCCGCGGAATTGGAAGCCTTCGAAACCGAGCGCGCCGCTTTCCTTTGCAAACCCTCCGCAAGGAATGGAGTTCTCGAAGCTGCTGCGGACTGATGTAGCGACGCTCAACCTAGGCTGTGGTCACCCGAGTCTTCGGAGCGCTATTTTTCAGGACCAGCGCTGCCACGATGCCGACGACCAGGTAGCCGACCATCTCGATAGTCATGTAAGCCGCGGTATAGTTGGCCGGAAAACCATACCAATTCCAGTAAGAGATATTTGTGGTAATGGCCGCGAGAACGCCCACCAAGGTTACAAATCCCACCCGAGATCCGAAGGTCGTCAACCGCGTGTGCGCCAGCAGAAAGACCACAATAAGGGCCTCGAGGAGTTCGGTAAGAAACTCAGTGGCCAATTGCCCCGGCGTGAGAGCCTTGGCGCCCGGAGGATGGTAAATCAGCAGCCCGGATGGATTGCCGGCCAGCTTCTCGCCGTAGTGTTGCATCGCAGCGTGCTCTTGCTCGCGAGTGGGATTGGCGCCCAGGTCCATTCCCGGAAACATGTACATGCCAGACTTTTCGCCGAGACTGGCATACATGGCGCTCAGCACAGAGGCTTCGTTCGGGATTTCTCTGATTCCGGTTTGTCCTAGCGGCAACATCATGTGGGCCACTGACGTCCACACAAACATGGCGATGCCGCCGAGTATGCCAGCCAGCAGAATGCGCTTAGACATAAACCTCCTCGTTGGTGGGGTATTATGGGCCTTCCCTAAAAAAACGAACGAAGGATCACGAAGGGGGAGAATCGTTGGGGCTTACGCCCGTTGGCGATGGTTCAGATAGTGGGCGGGAACGCGTTCAACTTTGGACGGGCGCAGCGTTCGCACCAGTAGTTGAGTGTCATCGGAAATGACGCCATCGATTCCCCAGCCCGCCAGCCGCACCATCGATCTCTTATCATTGACCGTCCAAGCCAGAATTCTCCTACCGGCTGCTTGAATCTCCTGAACCAAGTCTTCGTCGATCAGTGACTCATGCGCCACCACATACTCGACCGGCAGCTTGTTCCACTGCGCTAGTTGACTCCGCTTTTCGCAAATGATTCCCACATTGACAACGCCGCTGCGGGCTTTCAACTCCATGACCACGTCGGGAATAAAGGAGGAAACTACGAACTCCCGTTCCGGCCGGTGCTCGCGTAATGCGTCCAGAACGATCGTCTCTAAACCTTTTACTTTGAGTTCTATATTCAGAAAAGCGCGGTGTGCGTAGCGCTGCAGCACGTCGTTTAAACTCGGTAAATGGACCAACTGGCGGCGGCTGGCGCGGGAAACCGTAACCCTGCCAACTTTGGGATCGTGACAGACGATCGCGCGATCGGCGCCCGCAAGGCGAACATCAAATTCGAATCCGTCGCAGCCATGTCGCAAGGCGAGATCGAAAGAAGCAAGAGTATTTTCGGGAACAGACCGGGACGCACGTGCGCCGCGATGGCCCAGGAGTAGGGGGAGGTTGGGCATCCGCGTGATTGTACGCGAGAAAAAAAGATTGTCTGTGCAATAAAAAAGGCTGTCTGTGCAATATCGGTGGAAAACTAGTCCAAATCGATGTCGCGGATGGGTTTGCCAGTGTCCGGAGATTCTTTCGCTTTTTTTACAGCTTCTTGGAATTTCTTTTCCAGCAGATCACCCGCGTGCTTTTGGTTCTCCACCGATTGCCGAAATATCGACTCTCGCCGGACGTCTTGCTCTCGCATCGCGCGTGCCGCTTCTTCCATATCTGCGAACATCTTGGGCTTCACTGCAGCGGTGTGGGCGATTACTGCCTTGTCCGCAGGGTCAACCTTCAACACAGCGCTGCAGCAGGGACAAGTCACTTCGAACGCGGGAGCGTCCTTCGCCATGGAAGGAATGATACCCCAAACCGGAGATTTCAGCGGGGCTCCAGCTTGATAGGTAAGATCTTGAACAAGAAGAGCATTTCCCAGCCCAGAAGCAATACTGAAACCACTACCACCAGGACAGCAAGCAATTCGCCGAAGTTGAGGCGTGTCCGATCAGGATCAAGACGCCTTCCCACCAGGCTGAGGATATTGATGGTGGCAAAGCCGAAGACCAGCGCCCAGAGGATGTTGTAGACATCGTTTTTTTTGCTGTTGAACTGCCAGAGAGCTAAGAGCAACCAGTACGGATGGAACGGGTTCACCGTCCATGAGGCAAGCGAGGCGAGACGGGTTGCGCTGGCAGTTGAGGACAGGCCCATGAGCTCGGAACTTCGCCGTTGGAACAGGTGCTACCAAAAGAAAGAGAGATATTACGCTATTCGCCCTGCGAAGTCAGCGAAGGCGGGACTCGATGGGTCAGCGACCGAAGAGTACGAAGCGGCTCGATTTAAAATGGTTGGAATGCCCCACGCTGCCAAGGCAATCTTCTTCGACGTCGGTAACACCCTTCTTTTTCCCGATCGGGAGCGGATTTACGCTCCGCTCTATAAGCACAACGTCGTTCCCACTCCAGAGCTTTTGCGTAGCATTGAATGCCGGACAAAAGCTGCGTTCGACGCTCTTTTGCAGCAAGGCGGCGCAGCAGACCATGGTTTTTGGTACATGTTCTACTCCAACCTGTTCGAGGAGCTTGGTTTGCAACAGGACGGACTCCGAGACAGCTTGGTCACCGCCACTCGGGTTTCGGCCAATTGGGGAGCTATGCGCCCGGGAACACGTGAAATTCTCCAAAGAATTGGCAAGCGATCACGTTTTGGAGTGATCTCCAACTCCGACGGTAAAATTGCTGCTCTGCTGGAACGCCACGGGATTGCTGACTGCTTCCTGAACATGACAGACTCAGGTTTGGTGGGCCGCGAGAAGCCCCACCCCGCCATCTTTCACGCAGCATTGCGAACTATGAACGTTGCGCCGGAAGAGAGTTTGTATGTTGGCGACCTATACTCGGTTGACTATCTGGGAGCCACCGGCGTTGGCATGCAGGCGATCCTCTTTGATGTCTGCGGAGCCTATCGGGAGATGGATTTGCCAAGGGTAGAGTCGCTCGAGGAGTTGGAGCAAAAGCTGAGTAGCTGGCAATCCTGCCGATGTGCGACCAGTTAAAGCGAAATCACTTGATGGTCGAGGCAATCAGGATGAACGGCGTCGTAAAGATTCCGCAGAAGCTGAGTACCCTGACGCGCGACAAAATGAATTCCTGCGATTTCGCGCTCTTGAAGTGCCTTCGCCGGATAGAGAGCGTTGCTGAGCAGCTCAGCGTGCCGTCCTAAAACTTCACTTTGCCGCAATTCAGCCCGAGCCGCGCGGGCCCGCAGTTGGTTGAGTTGGTGATGAATCTTCGAGCTGGCATGGGTGGCAGAATCCACCAAGGTTTGATCAAGACGAGCGAGTGAGTCGCGAATGGCGCCTAATGATTTGTCAACAGCTAAGTCAGCGTGATTAAAAGCGGCCTGCACAGCCTGCGGCAGAGTGCGGCTGGCCAGATTCTCGCGTAGAGCTTCAGGCCCATGAAAGAGGTCGCGCAACGTTATACCGTAACGTTCGAGTAAAGCTTGAGGTTTTGTTTCCACCAGAGTAGCTGAGAAACGAGGAACAAGAGGAGTGGTGCGCCCAAGAAGCGCCCTGTACACGACATCGGCCTGGGCGAAGTAGGCAACCTCGGACGCGCCCCCGGTGTAGGCAAGCGTCGGCAGCAGATAGTCCTGCACAACCGGCCGTAACAAAACGTTCGGGCTAAACAAGTGCGGAGTGGTCGCGCTGCGGCGCAGCAACTCCACCTGCGAAATGCTTTCTTGTCCAATCACGAAATCCGCAACAGCCGAATCGCGGTCAGCACGCCGATAGACTGGAACGCGCGCTCCGTCCCGCAGCGTAAACAGCAGGGTCGAGGAGGGAGTGACTTTGACCTGTTGGTGGTAGCCGGCTGCCTCGAGAGCCCGTCCACGGGTCAGAACGGCGTCATCGAGCTCGGCTGAACGTTCGATGGCGGCGCCATAGATGGGCTCGGCGATCGCATGCAGCTCGGGATCGGAACCGTCGAGCAGGATCACACCCCAATCGGCGAACAACCTGGTAAACAGCCGGGCGAAGGCACTGCCGAATGTCTCCCCCGGCCGATACGCCTCACGCAGCAAACCTGCAACTTCGGAGTCGCCCAATAACTCCGCCGCGGCATTGACGAGCGATTTGATTTCCTCTCCAAACGTCACCGTACCCACGGGAGCGTCAGGCAGGCCGTGCGTCGTCGCCTCTAATTTCTGTAGAGATCCATCCGTCCGCGGAATGGAAACATGATTGATCTCGGCCAGATCGTGGTCACTGGTCGCCAGCCAGAATACGGGAACACAATCCACACCGGCAGCGGTCGCTTTCTGGGCCAGCTTCACCGCTGTTAGCGCTTTGAAAATAGAGAACAGCGGGCCGCCAAATAATCCTACTTGTTGCCCCGTCACCAGCGCTGAAGAGCCAGCTTGGAGCCGAGTGATGTTTTCCAGCGTCTTTGAGGAAGCGCCCCAGGCTGTGTTCTGTCGCTCAAGCAGTGTTGCCACCCGCTCGCGGCGCTTGGAGTCATATTTCAGTCCGCGCGATTCATCTTTCAGCCACTCTGCGAAATACGGAGAGCGCGGATAAAAGGGTTGGACTTTCGAAGAGTATGCCAGGAAGTCAGCGAACAGCTTGGTGGTGTGCGGAATTTGGCTGAACGGCAGACACTGCGACTTCACCGGCAGTTCTCCTGACATGGTTTCCGCTCTGGTTTCCGCTCTGATCTTTGCTCTGGTCTTCGCTCAAAGACTTGGACGACAAAATTCATGCCATGGTCAACGCCGCACCCCAGAAGAAGTCTTAGTTCAGATGCCAGGAATCACGGCAAGATGCAGTTTAACAGCCAGCACTCAGCATTTAGGATTCAGCCAGCAATGGCAGTACTTAGCACTTAGCATTTGGCCACTCCGGACCGCGGCGCGCCTTCCTTCCAGGGCTTGGTGAATGATGGTTCACGGGCTGAATGCCGAGTGCTGAATGCTGAGTGCTCTGCCTCGAAACCACGCCCGGCCGGAAATGGAGTAAATGCTAAGTGCCAAGTGCTAAGTGCCGACCCCATGCACCTTAGGTTCCGCCGATCCCTTCCAATCATCTAATAGTCTTGTAAAATGAAAGTAGTTCTTTAAAAGGCCAATCCCACCAGTGGGGGCGTCACGGCTTCGACGGAGATGCTTGCGGCCAAGAGGCATGCCGGGGTGCACACACCCGTAATCGCGTGCAAAACAACAATTGCCAACCAAACACTGGCATACGCAGCTTAATTAATTAAGTTGCCGTTCTCCGCGGCTTCGCCCGTGGGCTGCGAGCGAACGTCGAACTGCGGGCTGGTCTTCCCGGCTACGTCTGGGCTGGGAGGATGAGACTTTCAGGCTAGCGACTTGCGTTTCTTGTCCGTTCTGAGCGCCAGTCGCGAACGTCCCAGGGTAATGCCTGGGGCATGAACTGGACTACGCATGTAGGCTCTTGACCAGTAACATTTTCGGACGCGGGTTCAACTCCCGCCGCCTCCACCAGTATAAACAATTGATAATAATGTAGTTAATAAACAGTAGAAACAATCGTACAATAAACGTAAATGGATTCGGCAAAGGTGCTGATTCCATGCTCTCGGTTTACTCCCGCCACTATCCTCCCTGCCCTTCCGACGACATCAACTACAAGCGCTGCCGCTGCCCAAAGTGGATTAACGGCATTCTCGGTTCGGATGGTCCCTTCATCCGCCGTAGTGCGAAGACCCGCAGTTGGGAAAGAGCCGAAGATTTCAAACGCAAGCTGGAAGAGGAATATGAGGCGAAGGAGAGAAGCCTAGAAGAGTCCTTTCGCCCGGAACCTGTTGTTGTCGCCGTCAAAGACGTCGTCGCACGATTTCTGAACAGCAAGCGCAACGAGAATCTCGCCGGCTCGACTCTCGATAAGCTGACCACGATCTTCGAGAAGCAATTCCTAGCGTAGGCCACTTCTTGCGGGTTCACTCACATCACTGAGATCACGAGTGCCGATCTGGAAGGCTTTCGTGATACCTGGACCGATGGCCCTCTCGCGAAGAAAAAGAAACAGGAGCGGTTGATCGGATTCTTTTACTACTGTTTGCGCCTCGGCTGGATCAAGTCTAATCCCGCAGTTCTGTTGGGTCGAATCAGAGCAGATGGTCCCCCTACGGATTATTTCCCTGCATCCGAGTTCGACAAAATCATGGACGCGGCTTACATCTATCAGCCCAAAGGTTGGGTGGAATGCCGAAACCAGGCAACGCGGCTTCGCATTCTCACGTTGCTAATGCGTTGGAGTGGACTGGCGATCAGGGACGCCGTCACCTTGGAACGGCGCCGGCTGAATGAACATGGCGAATTATTTTTGTATTGTGCCAAAACCGGCAGTCCGGCCTACGTTCCGCTCCCTCCGGATGTGGCGGAGGCCCTGAGAAACATTCCGCCCGGCCTCAGTCCAAATCCGCGGTACTTCTTTCGGTCCGGCAACGGCTCGCCTAAATCCGTGGTTGGCAATTGGCAGAGAAGTTTTCGGCGACTGTTCAAGATTGCAAACCTACGCGGCGATGATGGATTGCCAAAGCGTTGTCATCCTCACATGTTTCGCGACACATTTGCGGTCGAGATGCTCCTAGCCGGTATTCCACTCGAACAGGTTTCAATCCTGCTTGGCCACAAGAGCGTTAAGATCACTGAGAAGCACTACGCTCCGTGGGTCAAGGCTCGACAGGAACAACTCGCAGCCAACGTTCGCAAAGCCTGGAACCTGGTCGAAAAGGGCGACAAAATGACAGGCACAAATCACCGAAGCGTGCGCAAAGCGCTTGATGAGTTGAATTCCTTTGGGATTGTCGGGACGGGAACTACTCTTTAGTAGGGGCTTCAGCGTTCTAACCGGACGGAGCAGCGGTCGTGATTGGCCTGTCGCTTGGTGTCGGTAGGCGCGATTTGGCTGTGACCACGAAATGGGTGGTGACGGGGTAATCCGCACATGAATCGCGAGACTGGCACCTGGGAGAGGGGTTACTGTTCGCCTTCATCTTCAGAGAAGCGATGGATGACCCCAAAACCCTTACAGAGCGAAGGCCGCCCTTGAGCTCAAGCGTTAAGCCAAGTTGTTTAAGCCCAAAGACAGTTCGTCTTTTTGGGAGTATGAGCCGCGGAGTATTCGTGCCTCAACTCACTCCGTCAGGTGCGTGAACTGCGTCTATTTCAAGGTGTACCGTGCGCCGCGGCCTTTGCCGACTTGCATGAGGTAGTGATCCGCAGCCAGTTTCTTCACATGCACTTTGATGGTGTTGCGGTTCGCCCCCGTCGAATCCTCTATTTCTTTGACCGTGATTTCCTCGCGGGTCTTGGCGAGCTCCAGTATCTGGCGCGAAAGGGCGGGCAAGGACGATCGCAGGGCCTGCTCCTCCTTGACCTTGGCAGCAAGCTTGTCTTTTTGCTTCGCCATGGTTTGTAGAAAAAACACCAGCCAATACTCCCAGTTCTGCTTTTCCTTACGGATGGTTTGCTGGGTGCGGCGCAACGCGAGGTAGTAGTTGTCCTTGTTCGCCTCGATGATGCCTTCCATCGAGCTATAAGGAACGTATCCGTACCCCGCACGCAACAGCAGAAGCGTCGTTAGGATGCGGGAGAGCCTGCCGTTGCCGTCTTTGAAGGGATGGATCGCGAGAAATACCACGACAAAAATGCCAATCAGTATTAGAGGATGGTGTCTTTCTTCGCTAACCGACTGATTGAACCAATTAACTGATTCCTTCATCCATCCCGGTGTTTCAAAAGGCGTGGCGGTTTCAAATACAACCCCCAGGCTCTTGCCATCTGGAGCAAAAGCCTCTACGTGGTTCGGCACCTTCTTGTAATGGCCCCGGTGGTCCTGGTCCTTTTTGCTGTATTTGAGGAGGACGCCGTGTAGCTGCTTGATG